>Ga0208130_1001577_pt1 | contig 10957 bp, 12 predicted proteins | sample ETNtaG_31_FD_185771 | JGI IMG/M metagenome (GOLD analysis project Ga0208130, IMG submission 185771) | Marine microbial and viral communities from oxygen minimum zone, Eastern Pacific Ocean - ETNP201310SV78 (SPAdes) (version 2) | ecosystem: Environmental > Aquatic > Marine > Oceanic ...
TCGGTATTATTGGAGTTGCATTTTCCTCTTATAAAATTTATTTCTTGAATGAAAGTAAGAAAATCTTAGAAGACTCTAATCAAACGAATGTCATTCAAGACATGATTGATAATATTAAGAAAGCCAAATCGTATCAATCTAAAGAAAATATAATCGATGAATTGATATCAAATTACTCATCTAAATTAGATTGGGGTGTAAGTTGGATTAAATTTGTTGCAGCAGTTGCTCCTTTGCTAGGCCTATTAGGGACAGTTATTGGTATGATTGAGACCTTCCAGGCAATTACTTTATTTGGTACTGGTGATCCAAAACAAATGGCCGGTGGTATATCGCAAGCACTTATAACTACAATGCTAGGTTTAATGGTTGCAGCTCCGTTATTAGGATTTTATACCTATATATCAGATAGAGTTAATACACTCGTTCAAATAGTTGAAGAGAAGGGCTCTTATTTATTGTCTAAAGAATAATGCTTAACGAATTATTTCTTAGAGGTGGGCCAGTTTTGTATGTCCTCTTTTTTATTACTTTAATAATCTTTTACATTCTTATTGATAAATATAGATTTATTTTCTTCAATTCTGAATCATGGCTAAGACTCAAATTATCAGAATTTAAAAAAGAATTTCCGCCCGAAACCACAGATTATAAATTTGTAGAATCTGTGTTACTTGCATCAGTAAGTCGAGAATCTAAAACTAATATCAAAATGTTAGAAGGACTTATTAGTATGTGCCCAATGATTGGTTTATTAGGAACAGTCTACGGGATGATTGAGGTATTTGAAGTTTTGTCATTCTTGGGTACTGGCAACCCAAGAGCAATGTCTTCAGGTGTTGCAATGGCAACTATTCCTACAATGTCAGGTATGGTGATTACTTTATTTGGACTATATTTTTATCAAGATTTGAATGGACGAATAAATACCCTATCAAATAATTTCAAATCAAGCCTCAAAAATGAAGGATACAAACTATGAAAAGAAGATCATCAAGAAGGCAAAATGAGGAGAATGCTTTAGATTTAACCCCCATGATGGATATCGTATTCATCATGTTGATATTTTTCATAGTTACAACTTCTTTTGTAAAAGAAACTGGTGTTGATATAAATAGACCCAACGCTGAAACTGCTGAAAGAGATGAAAAGGGAAATATATTAGTTGCAATAACTGAAAATAATGAGATCTGGATTGATAAAAGAAGAGTTGATTTAAAAGCAGTAAGAGCAAATATAGAAAGATTAAAAATAGAATATCCAGGAGGCTCTGTAATAATCCAAGCTGATAAATTGTCAAAATCTGGACTCTTAGTTGAAACTATGGATCAAATCAGATTAGCTGGAATTCAGAATATTTCTATTGCAGCGAAAAATGACAATTGATAAAAATAAAGCAGTTAATGTCTTAGTTACATTAGTAATTACTTTTGTAATATTTTTAATTATTCAATCTCTTATTACTAGAAACACTAACCTTGATTTAAAAAATAAACCTCAAAATTACATTGAGTTCATCCGAATAAAACAAGATGATAATCTTGAGCAAAGAACAAGAAGATTGCCTGATAAACCTCCACAACCTAAAAGGCCTCCACAACCAGAAGTTGAATTAGATGATACAAAACCACCACCAATGCAAAATTTAGATATTGATATTCCAGACTTTGATGTGCCAACAGATTTTAAGGGAGCTTTTTTAGGTGATATTAGTAACTTAGGTTCTGGAACAAGCAACTTAATACCGCTTGTTAAAATTGCTCCACGTTGCCCACCAGAAGCAGCTTTAGCTGGAACTAATGGCGAAGTTTTGTTAAATTTGCTTGTAAATTCTATGGGTAGAGTTGAAGAAATAAAATTAATTAAAGCAAATCCACCCAGAGTGTTTAATAGAGAAGCAACAAAGGCTGTAAGAAGATGGCAATTTAAACCCAAAACAGTAGATGGGGTTGCGGTGGAACAAAGAGGTGAACTAAAAGTGGAGTTTATTTGTAATGTTTAATACTTTTAAGATATTTATTGTAAAAGCATTTTTTATTATATTTATGATAAGCCCATTAAATATTTTTGGTGCAGATAATACTATCAGTCAATGGACTTACCAGTATCTAAAAAGAATTCATAACTATATGGAAATGGATAGATTTGAAGATGCTGGTAGAGAGTTAGAGTCATTGGCAAATAAATATTATAAGAACGAAAGAAGTTATGAAAGGGCATTAATTAATCAGTTATACGGACAGTTCTATTTAATTCAGGGTGATTTTGCTAGCGCAATTCCTTGGTTAGAAAAGGCTATTAAACATGGTGCGTTAAACTTACCAGGCGAAATTCAGACTAGGTCAAATTTAGCAGCAGCTTATTTTCAAGCAGCTGAATATAAGAAAGTTATAGATACTTTATTAAAAACTCAACAAATAGGAATGAAAAGAGGAATAGATTTAAGTGGCGGAAATTTTGTAATGTTAGGAATGGCATATTATCAGATCAATAATTTAGATAACGCTTATAAATATATCTCTAAAGGTAATGATGTTTCTGCTGAACTTAATGAAGATTGGTTGCAATATGAATTTGGATTGGCAGTAAAGTTAGAAAAATTCGATGCTGCAATTGAAGTAGGTCAATTTTTAATTTTTGTTAATCCGGACAAGAATACTTATTGGAAACAATTAAGTGGAGTTTATTATGGAGGGAATAATGAAAATGAGTCACTAGCAGGCCTCGAGCTTGCTTTTGAAAAAGGCGTCATGAAAAAAGAAATAGATTATTTAAATTTAACTAAATATTTTTTATACAAAGACCTTCCAACTAAAGCAATTAAAGTACTCAACCATGGGTTTGATAATGAAATAATTAAAGTAAATAAAAAGAATCTTGACCTTTTAGCTGATTCATACTTTCTTTCTAAGGATAGAAGGAAAGGTATTGATACTCTTATTCAATCTTTAGAAATAGAAAGTGATTCTAAAACATCCTACAGGATTGCCAGATTTGCATTTGAATCAGAGGACTGGAATATGGCTATAAAATATTTTGATAAAGCTCAATCTGAAAAGTGGAATGAGGTTCCAGGAAGAATAGATCTGCTAAAAGGAATTGCTTATTATGAAATAGATCAGCTAAATAATGCCTTAAAGCATTTAGAACTCGCTTTTAAATTTGAAGAATCTAAAGGCGCAGCTGAAGGATGGATTCAGTATATAAACCAATCTATTGGCACTTAAAGATATATTTAAATGATTATAAAAACTAAAAATTTAACAAAAGAATATGAGGCAGGATCCCAAGTTGTTAAAGCCCTTAATGGAATAGATTTATCTGTTGAAAAAGGAGAGTTTATTTCAATCATGGGTCCATCAGGTTCGGGAAAAACAACTTTGATGAATATTATTGGGTGCCTAGATTCCCCTACAAATGGAACTTATTATCTTAATGACAGGTCAGTTAGTGAATTAGATGATGATGAGTTAGCAAAAATAAGAAATGAGGAAATAGGTTTCGTTTTTCAATCCTTCCATCTTTTACCGAGAAGTACTGCATTAGAAAATGTTATGTTACCTTTAAAATATGCAGGTTGTTTAGAGAGTGAAGCTATTGAGAGGTCAAAAAAAGTACTAGAAAAAGTTGGCTTACAAGATAGGGTAAAGCATTCTCCATCAGAACTCTCAGGAGGACAACAACAAAGAGTAGCAATTGCGAGAGCTTTAGTTAACAAGCCTAGCATTTTATTTGCTGATGAACCTACAGGAAATTTAGATTCAAAAACTGGGAACGAAGTGATGAATTTATTTAAAGACTTAAATAATCAAGGACAAACAATAATTATAATTACTCATGAGGATAATATTGCTTCTCAATCAAATAGAATTATTACAATTATGGATGGTCTGATAGAATCAGATACTAGAAATTAATATTATGAAAATAAATAAGACTTTTATATCAATTTTTTATACCTTTTTATTGGTTTCTTGTGGCTCAGGTGGCGATGCTGACAAGAATACTCAATATTATAAAAAGCAAGAAATCCAAACAAAACAATTGGAATTATCAATAGAGGCTTCTGGTATTATAGAAGCAATTTCGTCTGTTGAAATAAAATCAAAAGCATCAGGCGAAATTCTTTTTTTAGGTGCTGAAGTTGGTGATTTTGTATCTAAAGGATCAGTTTTAGGACAAATAGATCAAAGGACGCCAACAAATATTCTAGATCAGTCAAGATCTGATTTAGAAGCATCTAAAGTCAGGCTTGCAAATGCTAAATCACAATATGAAAGAGGTAAAGAGCTTCATGATAAAGGAAGTATTTCTGATAAGGATTTCGAAGATATACAAGAAAATTTTGCTCAAGCAAAATCAACACTTGTAAGAACCGAAGTAAGTTATGAGAATGCAAAAATTTCTTTAGACGATACTGTAGTTAGATCACCTGTTAGCGGAACAATTATTTCAAGGCCTGTAGAGGTGGGACAGGTAATTTCTTCTCCAACTTCAGCTGTTGGAGGGGGCACTTTGTTAATGACTATGGCAGATCTATCTAAAGTTAGAGTTAGGGCTTTGGTAGATGAGATAGATGTGGGAAAAGTATCTGTTGGCCAAACAGTATCTATTAAAGTTGCTGCATATAGAGATAAAGAATTTTTTGGTATCGTTTCAAAAGTAGAACCTTTGGCAAGAATTGAACAAAATGTGACAACTTTTCCAGTCCTTATTGATATTAATAATGATGAAAATCTTTTATTGCTTGGAATGAATACTGATGTAGTAATTGAAATATTAAATAAAGAAGTTTCTATGAGTGTTCCTTCTATGTCTTTAAGAACAAGAAAAGATATTTATTCTGCAGCAGGTATTGTAAATATACCTAAAGAAAAAGTTGATGAATTTTTAATAAATAAAGTAGAGGGAGAAAATTTCAATAGATTTATTGTTATTAAAGAAACTAAAAAAGGACCATCTTTGGAATGGGTAAAGATAGGTATATCTGATTTATCAAATGTAGAAATTATTGAAGGATTAAATATTAATGATACAGTCTATATTCTTCCTAGTAAGAGTTTAGTGGATTATCAAAGACAATTTAGAGAAAGAGTTGAAGCTTCATTTAGTTTTGGATAATGTTAATTAAAGAATCCTTAGTTTCAGCAATTACCTCAATTAAATCTAATGCTACGAGGTCATTTCTAACCTCTTTGGCAATAATTATTGGTACAGCTGCAGTAATAGCCGTAATTGGATTAGGCTCTAGCGCAGAAAAAGCTCTTGAACAAAGTATAGATGATTTAGGTGGTAGAACCTTGTACGTAAGCCCAGGACAAAATAGGAGAGGGGCAGTTACAAAAGGAATGATTCCATTAGATATTAAAGATGCAGAAGCTTTAGCCAGAAATAATGAACATAATTGGAGAATATCGCCCACTATTACAAGAAATCGACAAATTAAATTTGGAAATGCAAATATCAATGAGAGAGTTGGAGCATATTTACCAATTCATTTTAATGTTCGTGGGTATGATTTAGAACACGGAAGACTTTTTACTGAAGACGAAAATTATGGAAGGAAAAGAGTAGTAGTTATTGGATCAGATGTTCCAGGAGAATTAAAAACAAACGTTAAAAATATTCTTAATAATGAAATATTAATTGCAGGTGTATCTTATAAAGTTATTGGTATCTTGAAGGAAGAGGGCTCAACAGGATGGCAAAATCCTGATGACGAGCTTTATGTTCCTCTATTAACTGGCGCTCAAAGACTTTTTGGAACTGATAAGGTTGACTCTATCAATGTTGGTATATCCAATGATCATAATATTGATGCTGTTATGATGACAATAGAAGAAATATTGAGAGCAAAACATGATATTGGCCCAGGTGAAGATAATGATTTTAGAATTAGTGATTATAGTCAATTTGCAGATTTAAGGAGACAGGCAACAGGTATCTTCACTGCTTTAATTGCTGGTATAGCAGGGATAAGTTTAATTGTAGGCGGCATTGGGGTGATGAATATAATGCTTGTTTCTGTTACTGAAAGAACAAGAGAAATTGGTTTAAGAAAAGCTTTAGGCGCAACACAAAGGGTAATTATGATGCAATTTATCGTTGAAGCTATTTTGCTATGCATAATAGGGGGGATTATAGGTATTTTAATTGGCACCTCATTATTATTCTTATTTGCATCTCTTAATGATTGGCCTTACGCTCTACCAATTTCTGCAGTTATTGGCTCTATTACCTTTTCTGCTTTGGTGGGATTATTTTTTGGTATATGGCCAGCAAAAAGAGCAGCTAAAATGGATCCTGCTGTTTCTTTAAGATATGAATAAGCTAAAAGTTATTCAATTATTACCCGAATTAAATATTGGTGGTGTTGAAAGAGGCACTAAAGATTTCTCAAAAGCATTATCTGATCTTGGGCATCAATCAATAGTAATTTCTAATGGTGGGATTTTTGAAGAAGATATAATTAAAGATGGTGGGAAACATATAAATCTACCAATCCATAAAAAAAGTTTATTTTCATTTTTTTTATCAAAGAAGCTTAAAGATATATATCTAAAAGAAAATCCAGATATTGTCCATATTCGATCAAGAATGCCGGCATGGATAAATCATTATGCTTTTAAAAAACTACCAAAAAAACCATTACTGATTTCAACTTTTCATGGTCTATATAGCACACCAATGTATAGCCAAATTATGTCTAAGGTTGATCATATTATTGCAATCTCCGATACTGTTAAAAATTATATTATTAATACATATAAAGTAGAGGAAGATAAAATTACTACCATCCCAAGAGGTTGTGATTTAGAAGTCTTCAATCAAGATGCTCTTCAACCTGAATGGATAAGTAAATGGTATGAGGAGTTCCCTGAAACAAAAAATAAAATTCTTTTAACGCTGCCAACAAGAATATCTAAATGGAAAGGAGTAGATAGTTTTATTGAATTAATATCCAGGTTAGATAAAAATAAATACCACGGTTTGGTAGTAGGCCCAACATCTAAATCAAAAGAAAGATATTTGAATACTTTACAAAGCAAGATTTTAGATTTAAATATTAAAAAAAATATTACATTTACCGGATCACGAAGTGATATAACAAATATTTACAAGATTTCTGATGTAGTTTTTAATCTATCAATTAGCCCTGAGCCATTTGGAAGAACAACAATTGAAGCAATTAGTTGTGGAACAAAAGTAATAGGGTGGAATCATGGCGGAACAAAAGAGATTTTAGAAAAATTATACCCAGTCGGCTTAGTTAAATTAGGGAACCTTCAAGACTTATCAGATAAAGTAGAAAAAATATCAGATAAAAACTATCCCATGCCTAATGAAAATATTTATACATCTGAAAGAATGATAAATAAAACACTGAATTTATATAATCAATTATTAAATAGATCTTCATAGCATCGAATAATCTCCAATACTTTTTTTTCTATTGAATAATCATTGGTAATATATTCAAAAATAGCATCTTGATTTATTAGTTCAATATTATCAACATGGGTTTCAAGTAGTTCTTTCAATGATTCTTTATCATTTTTCTTAGCTAATAGTTCATTTGGTAATATATTGCTCATATGGCCAACATCTGTAGAGAGAACTGGTATTTGGAGAAATAGGGCTTCTAAAGCAACCCTTGGACCACCTTCATCTCTAGATGATATTATTAATACTGATGCATTTTTATAAAAATTTATAAGCTCATCTCTTTGCACATCATCAATAATCCTAATTTTTGCTGTTAAATTATTTTGATCTATTAGATCAATAAGATGTTGTTTTTCTTTTCCAGAGCCAATAATTACAAGGTTTGATTTAATATTCTTCCAAGATGTGATTAATAGATCAAACCCCTTTATTTTTTCTAATCTTCCTATAGCTAAAGCATACTCATTTTCATTTGAATTAAATTTTACTAATTTTGGATTCCACCAGTTTGTTATGACAACAGATTTATTTTTTATTCCTTTAATTGTTTTTTTACTTACACCTATAACTAAGTCTGCTTTTTCATAAACTTTTTTATTTTTCTTTATGCCATGTACTGTAGCCACATGCTTAAAATTTTTTTTATTAATAGATGAAATAATTGATGTTGTTTTACTCCCATGTGTATGCACTATATCTGGATTAATTTGGTTTAATAACTTCTTAAGTTTGTATTTACCCCATAAAGATCTTCTTCCAATATTTTTAATTACAAAAGTCCTTATATTTTTATCAAAATAATGCGAAATAGATTTATTGCATACAAGAATAGATTTATTAAACAAGTTACTGGATAACAGCTCATCAACATGTTGCTCTATTCCTGCAAAGTTATCACTAAGAACTAAATGAACAATTTTCATATTAATTTTCTTAACTTCCATTCAATTCTTTCTACTTCTGCAAATACATCATTATGTATATTTTGTGTTTTTAATTTCATGACTGACATACTATCAACAGGATTACTAAACTCAATTAAACCAATTTCATTATTCTTAATTAAATCATTAATTACATTTAAGACCTTACTTTTTTTATTTTTAACCCTCATATCAATTAAATAAGTTTTACCTTTACATGAAAGGCTTTCAAAAACCATATTCATACTGTCCCTAGTAATAAGTTTTGATGAAGCTTTATGTAATATATTTTCATAGGAGGACGATTGTTTATCCTTATAATCGATAAAATAAATATTATTTCTATTATTTTTTATAGATAATATTTGATCATTCATATTAGTTGGGGTTCTTCTAGAATTAAAGATATAACAGTCTTTATCTGGGTGAAGTGAAATAAAGTATTTTATTTGTGAGATTATATGTTTTTGATCAAAGTGATAATGCTTATTGTTACCTCCTATAGCAATTAAAATAGTTTTTTCTTCTGGTTCATTAAGTGATACCGATGCTAGTGACCCTTTAAAGTAAATAACATTATTTATATCTTTTAATTTATGTTCATCATGATAAGGAGCGCAAATAATATCAAATTTCTTTTTTTTAATAGACGGTGTTAGGACTGCGATAGTTTTAGTACTATCTTTTTGATATTTTTTAGTGTCTAGTAACAGAGGATATGTCTTATTCCCAGCCCCAATAATTAAATCATAATAATTTTCTTCAACATCATTAATATAAGTAAAAAAAGGAAAAATTCCTTTTATAGTCCTTTCTATAATATTTAGTTGTTTATTTTTTAATAATTGATCAAGTAATACTCTGACTTGTTTTTCATGTCCAATATTCCCATCTTTTATCCATAAAACGTTCATAAAATGTTACATCAATTCATATATTTACAATAATAGGTTAACCTATTTAAGTATGAAATTTAATTTTCTTTCAGATAATTTAAAAAATATACTTATTTCCTCTTTTGGAGCGGCTTTATGTATTTTTTTTATAGCATATCTTAATTCTTTAGATCAAAGCAATGTATGGTTAATACCAGCATTTGGAGCTAGTTTGGTATTAGTTATGGCAGTTCATGATAGTCCTTTGGCCAAACCTAGAAATGTATTCTTTGGTCATGTTCTATCAGCATCTGCTGGTGTATTTATTTTTTATCTAATTGGTGAAAGTTCTATTTCAATAGCCATTGGTGTTGGCTTGGCTATTATGGCTATGATGTTAACTAACACCGTGCACCCTCCAGCAGGCGGTAATCCAATTATTGCAATCCTTGGAGCAAAGACTTTTGAATTCGTTATAATGCCTGTTGCCATAGGGGCATCTTTTATTGTTATTTTTGCATTAATTTATAACAAGATATGGAAAAGATCATAATCAATTTTTACATTTAAAAGATTAAATTATGGGGAATAGAGAAAATACTATAAAGAATTTATTACTTTCGGAGTTTAGTCCGTCAGTTTTAAAGATAGTTAATGAAAGTTATATGCATAATGTACCAGAAGGATCTGAAAGTCATTTTAAGTTAGTTATCGTTAGCGATGAATTTAAAAATTTATCTAATGTAAAAAGGCACCAAGAAGTATATAAAGTTCTTGGTGAAGTGATGAAATCTATTCACGCACTATCAATTCATTCTTTTGATAACGAAGAATATAAAAATAATCCCATGATTTTAGATTCACCTAATTGTGTTAATAAATAATTATGCGAGTTGAGATCAAAAATATAGCATCAAGATTAATTAATAATTATTTAATTATTTTATTGTCTGTTCTTATAGTTACTCTTATTTCAGGAGTAGGGTTAAATAATTTTAAATTAGATGCATCATCAGATGCTCTAGTATTAGAAAACGATCAATCTCTTAAGACTTATCGAGAGGCAGAAGATGAATTCGGAGATTCAAGTTTCTTAATTGTTACTTATGAGCCAAAGCAGGATATTTTTTCTGATTATTCAATAAATAGAATTACAAACTTAGAAAATGATTTAAAAGCTATTGATGGTGTTGATTCTGTTCTTTCGTTGATGGATGCTCCAATATTTTTCCAACCTAAGGTTGGACTTACTGAGGTTGCAGATAATTTAAAAGATTTAACTTCTGATGAGATAAATTTAGAACTTGCCAAAGAGGAGATTCTTAATAATCCAATTTATAAAGAATTAATCATAAGCAAAGATGGAAAAGTTACTGCTATGCAAGTGGTCTTAAGGGGTAATAACGAATATAACGGACTAATAGATAAAAGATATGAGTTACTTGAACAATTATCTTCAAAAGAACCGCTTACCAATAAATTAAAAACAACTCTTCAAAATGAGTTAGATATGATTAATAAGAGAATAAGTGAGCTAAATGATCAAGAGTCTGATTTTAATAAAATATTAATAAAAAATATTAGGTCTACATTAGATAAGTATCGAGATGATGCAACAATTTATCTTGGGGGGCCATCAATGATAGCCTCAGACATGATGGATTATATAGAGTCAGATCTTATAATTTTTGGCTCTGCGGTTGCTCTAATCTT
>Ga0208130_1001583_pt1 | contig 10944 bp, 8 predicted proteins | sample ETNtaG_31_FD_185771 | JGI IMG/M metagenome (GOLD analysis project Ga0208130, IMG submission 185771) | Marine microbial and viral communities from oxygen minimum zone, Eastern Pacific Ocean - ETNP201310SV78 (SPAdes) (version 2) | ecosystem: Environmental > Aquatic > Marine > Oceanic ...
TTGTCAAAAACTTCCTTCGTTGATTCATCAACTAAATTGAAAGTGACATTCATAATACTTCTATCTTCAATAGCAGCAAAACCTTTAAACATTGCATTTTTATCTATTTCATCATAAATTTTTTGCGCTTTAATTCTATTAATTTTTTCTATTTCTGAGATACCACCATTAGATTTTAACCATTCCATACTCAACATGCAAGCATAAACTGCAAAAACAGGTGGGGTATTAAACATGCTGTCTTTATCATTATGAATTTTATAATTTAACATTGAAGGAACTTCTCTGCAAATATTATCTAACAAAGACTTTTTTATTACCACAAGAGTTGTTCCAGCTGGTCCAATATTTTTTTGAGCTCCTGCATATATTAGTGAGAATTTTGAGTAGTCAATATTTCTTGAAAATATATCAGAACTCATATCAGCAAAAACATGACAATCTGTATCTGGAGCACCTGAGAACTGAGTTCCAAAAATTGTATTGTTGGTTGTAATATGTAAATAATCTGATTCAGTTGGAATATCATAGTCTTTTGGAATGTAGTTGAAATTACTATCTTTTGATGATGCTAAAACATCAACTTCTCCAAATAATTTTGCTTCCTTGATAGCTTTTGTTGACCAAGCACCTGTGTCAATGTATGAGGCTTTCTTTTCTAAAAAATTATATGCAACCATTAAAAACTGCATACTGGCGCCTCCTTGAAGAAAAAGAGAAGTATATTCTTCACTATTCAATCCCAAAAGCTCAATAGCAAGTGATCTTGCATTTTCCATTATATTAACAAATTCTTTACTTCTATGTGAAATTTCAAGAACTGATAAGCCGATATTGTCTAATTCTAAAACTGACTTTGATGATTTTGTGAACACGTCTTTAGGTAGAATACTAGGACCTGCACTGAAATTATGTTTTTTCATAAATTAAAAACGCAAAATAACGAAAAACACTTCAAAAAATATAGGTGAAAATCAATTAAGTTTTAACAAGAAATCAAAAGTATCAACATTATCAGCATAATCATCAATTTTGGGTTCTTGGGTTTGTCCAAAATATGTTTTATTTACACCTTTTGTTTTAGAAACTACACATTGAATTTTTTCTGAATTATTTTCAATTATTTTAAAAACATCTTCTAAACAATCATAATATTCAAAATAAATTGTTCCAACTGGTGATCCAATTTTATTTGATTCTTTTAATAAAACAAATCCATTATCATAAAAATTTTCTTTGTTTAGCAGATAGATTGCTCTGTAGTAATCATAATTATTTGCGTAAGAGTTTTTGTTAATAACTTCTTTCCATGACATGAATGATTTAAAAAGCTTGTCAAGATTGTATTTTGATGGAATGAATATTTTAGAAACATTTCTACATCCAAGTCCATAATAGTAGAAAATATCATTAGCTAAGAGTTCTAAATCACTATTTGATTCATCTCCTTCCAACACAGCTATGGAATGTCTATTTCTTCTAATAATCCTGGGGTAACTTTTAAAATATAAATCAAATTGATCTGCACTTATATTATTTCCAGTTGCAATAACAGCATCAAATTCGTTTAATTTTTCATTACAAACTTCAAAATGATTAGAAAAGTTATGGTTTTCTGATGTTAAATAGTCTAATATGTAATTAAGTAAATGGTAGTCTTTGCTTGAAAGTTTTATAACAGCAATATTTCCTGAAAGAATTACACACAAAAAATCATGAAAACCTACTAATGGTATGTTTCCAGCCATAATAATTGCAACTTTTTTTGGGATAATATTTTCTTTCAAGGAGTAGTTTGATATAAAATTATTTATCGATTCTTTTGTTAGATTTTTTGCCCAAGTTGATAAAGATTTATTTATATTTTTTTTTGTAAAAAAAGAGTTGTGAGCAATACTATTTTCTATTGCTTCATTAAATAATTTTTTTGTTTTACCATCAAGATTATTATCCTCATGATCTTTAAAAAGTGATCCTAGCTTAGCAAAAAGTGAAATTCTTTGATTTAAATTCAAATTATAATTTTTTCAAACAAAGATATTGGTTAATTTTGTCGCAAATAAGAAAATGGCGATTAAAATAACAGATGATTGTATTAATTGTGGAGCTTGTGAGCCAGAATGTCCAAACACAGCTATTTACGAAGCTGCATATGATTGGAAGTACTCTGATGGCACAAGCTTATCTGGTGATACTGTTTTGCCAAATGGTAAAAATGTAAATGCAGATCTAGAACAAAAACCAGTTTCAGACGAATTTTATTTTATTGTGACTGATAAATGTACAGAATGTAAAGGTTTTCATGAGGAACCTCAATGTGCTGCTGTTTGTCCTGTCGATTGCTGTGTTCCCGATGAAGAAAATGTAGAGTCTGAGGATGTATTACTTGGAAAACAAAAATTCATGCATCCCGAATAATGAAAGCAGGAATAGTTGGTCTTCCTAATGTTGGTAAATCTACATTATTTAATTGCTTAACCAACGGTAAAGCTCAAAGTGCAAATTTTCCTTTTTGTACTATTGATCCAAATTTTGGAGCTGTTACAATTCCAGATGATAGACTTAATAAATTAGTTGAACTAGTAAAACCTGAAAAAACTATACCTAACTCTGTTGAAATTGTAGATATTGCTGGTTTAGTAAAAGGAGCAAGTAAAGGAGAAGGCTTAGGTAATCAGTTTTTATCAAACATCAGAGAAACTAATGCGATTATTCACGTTTTAAGATGTTATGAAAATGATAATATAACTCATGTTGAAGGTAGTGTCGATCCATACAGAGATAAAGAGATTATAGATTTTGAGCTACAAATAAAAGATCTCGAAACAATAAAAAAGAGAACTGATAGAATAGAGAGACAAGCAAAATCAGGTGATAAATCATTTTTAAAAGAATTTAATGTTTTAGACTCTGTGGTTGAATCTTTAAACAAGGGAGTCTCAGTTAGACTACAATCAATCAGCGTAGAAGATTATAATAACTATATTAAGCCACTTTCATTACTTACATCAAAGCCAGTGTTATATGTATGTAATATTAATGAAAATGAAATTTCAAATCAATCTACAGAACTTACTAAGCTGATTAAATTTCTTGAAAAAGAAGGTTCGAGAGTTATTGTATTAGCTGCAAAAATTGAGGAAGAGATAAATGAGCTTGAAAATTATGAAGATAGAAAGATGTTTTTAGATGACCTTGGTTTAACAGATTCAGGTTCAACTATTTTAATTAGAGAAACACATAAATTATTAAATCTATCAACCTTTTATACTGCTGGTCAAAAGGAGGTTAAAGCATGGACGTTTGTAAATGGATCAAAAGCACCAGCTGTTGCGGGAATCATTCATTCAGATTTTGAAAAAGGTTTTATTAGAGCTGAAGTTATAAAGTATGAAGACTTTATCAATTATGGATCTGAGTCAAAAATTAGAGAAGCAGGAAAGTTGAAGGTTGAAGGCAAAGAGTATGTTGTTGAGGATGGTGATATTATTCATTTTAGGTTTAATGTCTAGACAAGATTTCAACATTTAATTATTTAATTGTTAATTATTTTCTGAATAGTTGATTTAAAATAAAATCCAAGAGTTATATCTTAGAGCCTTCATAAAAGTATGCCACAAATTTCATCCTATACAGAAGAAAATATAAAATCACTTGATTGGAAAGATCATATCAGGATGAGACCTGGAATGTATATAGGTAAGCTAGGTGATGGTTCTGCATATGATGATGGTATTTACATTCTTTTAAAAGAAATTTTAGACAACTCAATTGATGAGTTTGTTATGGGTGCTGGAAAAACGATTGAAATTACAATTAAAGACAATATTGTTAATGTAAGAGATTATGGAAGAGGAATTCCTCTTGGAAAAGTTAAAGATGTTGTAAGTAAAATGAATACTGGTGGAAAGTATGACACTAGAGCATTTAAAAAATCGGTAGGATTAAATGGCGTTGGAACCAAAGCAGTAAATGCTCTTTCTTCTTTTTTTCAAGTTGAATCATATAGAGATGGTTTAAATAAGACTGTTTCTTTTGAATATGGAGAGGTTATAAATGATGACCCACAAGCAGAATCATCCAAGAGAAAGGGAACAAAAGTGACTTTTAGTCCTGATTCTAAAATTTTTAAAAACTATAAATACCGCAGTGAATATGTTATAAGAATGCTCAGGTATTACGTGTACTTAAACCCTGGTTTAACTATTGTTTTTAATGGTGAAAAGTTGAAATCTGAAAATGGATTAAAAGATTTGATTGAAGACAATAATAACTCTGAAGATTTTCTATATCCAGTGATTCATTTAAAAGGAAATGATATTGAATTAGCACTTACTCACAATAGAAAGCAGTATAGTGAAGAATATTATTCATTTGTTAATGGACAGCATACAACACAAGGAGGTACTCATCTATCTGCATTAAGAGAAGCTCTGGTTAAGACAGTTAGGGAATTTTACAAAAAACCTTATGATGCTTCTGATATAAGAAAATCTATATTATGTGCAATTAGTATTAAGGTTATGGAACCTGTTTTTGAATCTCAGACTAAAACAAAACTAGGTTCAACTGAAATGGGAGGTGATCTTCCTACTGTAAGAACTTACATTAATGATTTTATTGGAAAAAACTTAGATAATTATCTACATAGAAATCAAAATGTAGCTGAAGAAATTCAGAAGAAGATAGTCCAAGCTGAAAGAGAAAGAAAAGAGCTTTCAGGAATTAGAAAGCTTGCGAGAGAAAGAGCAAAAAAATCAAGCCTTCATAATAAAAAATTGAGAGATTGTAGAGTTCATTTAGGGGATATGAACAATGAATTAAGATTAGACTCAACTTTGTTTATAACTGAGGGGGATTCAGCGAGTGGTTCAATAACAAAATCAAGAAATGTAAACACTCAAGCTGTATTTAGTTTAAGAGGGAAACCTTTAAATTCATTTTCAATGACAAAAAAAATTGTTTATGAAAATGAAGAATTTAATTTATTACAAGCAGCGCTAAATATTGAAGAAGGAATTGAAAAATTAAGATATAACAAGATTGTTATAGCAACTGATGCAGATGTAGATGGTATGCATATTAGACTTTTATTGATTACTTTTTTTCTTCAATTTTTTCCTGAATTAATTAAAGAAGGTCATTTATTTATTTTACAAACCCCTTTATTTAGAGTAAGAAATAAAAAGGAAACAATATATTGTTATTCAGACATTGAAAAACATGATGCTATTGAAAGGCTATCTCCTAAACCGGAGATTACACGATTTAAAGGGCTGGGTGAAATTTCACCAAATGAATTTAAAAATTTTATAGGTGAAAATATGCGCTTGGATCCAATAATCATTAATAAAGATACTAGTATCGAAAAGTTACTTTCTTTTTATATGGGTAAGAACACACCAGAAAGACAAAGTTTTATAATCGATAACTTAAAAATTGATTTAGATAAAGCATAAATGATAGAAGAAGAGAATTTTAATGAAGATTTAGAGTCAGAAAATCAATCTGATGATAGTTTGATTCCTATTTCTGGAATGTATAAAGATTGGTTTATTGATTATGCTTCGTATGTTATTTTAGAGAGAGCTGTTCCATCAGTTGAGGATGGTTTGAAGCCTGTTCAAAGAAGAATTCTTCATTCTATGAAAGATCTTGATGATGGAAGATTTAATAAAGTTGCAAATATAGTTGGACATACTATGCAATATCACCCTCATGGAGATGCTAGTATTTCTGATGCAATAGTTCAAATAGGTCAAAAGGATTTATTGATTGAGACTCAAGGAAACTGGGGTAACATACTTACTGGAGATTCAGCTGCAGCTTCTAGGTATATTGAAGCTAGATTGTCCCAGTTTGCATTAGAGGTAGTTTACAGCCCAAAAATTACTGAATGGCAACTGTCTTATGATGGAAGAAGAAAAGAACCAGTTAATTTACCTCTAAAATTCCCTTTGCTATTAGCTCAAGGCGCCGAGGGTATTGCGGTTGGATTATCAACAAAAGTTTTGCCCCATAATTTTATTGAATTAATTGATTCATCTATAAAATATTTAAGAGGAAGAAGGTTTGATATCTTTCCTGACTTTCCAACAGGTGGAGTAGTGGATGTTACTCAGTATAACGATGGAAAAAGAGGCGGGAGAATTAAAGTTAGAGCTAAGATTGATCAGCTTAATAAAAATACTCTAGTTATTTCACAAATTCCTTTTACAACAACATCATCGTCTTTAATTGAATCAATTTTAAAAGCAAATGATAAAGGAAAGATTAAGGTTAAGAAGATTGAAGATAATACATCATCAGAAGTTGAAATATTGATTCATTTGCCCTCAGGAGTATCACCTGACAAAACAATAGATGCTCTTTTTGCCTTTACTAATTGTGAGGTTTCAATATCTCCATTGAGTTGTATTATCGAGAATCACAAACCGATTTTTATAGGTGTAAGCGAGGTTTTAAAGAAATCAACAGACTTAACGAAAGAACTATTAGGACAAGAGTTAAAGGTTAAAAAGGATGAGTTAAATCAAATGTGGCATAATTCCACTTTGGAGAAAATTTTTATTGAAAAGAGAATATATAGAAATATTGAGGATAAAGAAAGTTGGGAGGATGTTTTAAATGCAATTAATAAAGGTTTGGAGCCTTTTATAAACCTTCTTAAAAAAGATATAAATGAAGATGATATTATTCGTTTAACAGAGATAAAAATTAAAAGAATTTCAAAATATGACATTGATAAAGCGGATAAAAAAATCAATCAAATAGAAGAGGATTTAAAAAGTGTTCAATTTAATCTAGACAACTTGAATGACTATGCTATAAAATATTTTAAAGATTTAAAAGTAAAATATTCAAAAGGAAGGGAAAGGAAAACAGAAATTAGAATTTTTGATGATGTAGATGTTAAAAAAGTAGTTGTTCGTAATTCTAAGTTGTATATAAATAGATCTGAAGGTTTTATTGGTACTACTTTGAGAAAAGAAGAGTTTGTTGAAGAATGTTCCGATATTGATGATGTTATTGTTTTTACTGAAGAAGGTAACATGCATGTTACTAAAATTGAAAGAAAAAAATTCGTTGCAAAGAATATAATTCATGCAGCTGTATTTAGAAAAAAGGATTCAAGAACCGTCTACAATATGATTTACAAGGATGGTAAGACTGGTACATCTTATATGAAAAGATTTAATGTAACAGGGGTGACCAGAGACAAAACATATAATCTTACATCAAGTAGTCCAAAAACAAAGATTCTTTATTTTTCATCTAACCCAAATGGTGAAGCTGAAGTTGTAACTATTCAATTAAGACAGTCAGGATCTATAAAGAAATTAAAATGGGATCTTGATTTTGGAGATTTAACAATAAAAGGAAGATCTGTAAAGGGGAATATAGTTACAAAACATTCAGTAAATAAGGTTTTGTTTAAGGAAAAAGGACTCTCAACCTTAAAGCCAAGAAAAATATGGTTTGATGAAACTGTGTCGAGGATTAATGTTGAAAATAGAGGAGATCTTCTAGGTGAGTTTAAACCTGACGATGACTTATTAATAGTCAGTAGTTCAGGAATTTTAAAAATTCTTCCACCCGATCTTAGTATGCATTTTCCAGATGATATGATTATTCTCGAGAAAGCTGATAGATCAAGACCAATTAGTGTTGTTTATTTTAACACCAAAAAGAATATATATTTTATAAAAAGGTTTGTATTAGGTGTGTTAAAAGGAGAGCAAAAATACGTTGATATTTCTAGAAATATTCAAGTAGAGCTAGTTTCTACAGATTGGAAACCAGTTATCGAGCTTGTTGTTAAAAATGGAAAAGAATTAACTAGAGATAAGGTGAATGTATTTGATTTTATTTCCGTCAAAGGAATTAAGGCTATCGGTAATCAACTAAGTAAAAAACAACTCAAGGAAATCAATTTATTAGATCCAATACCATATGAGCCAGAAATAAAGGAGCTAAATGAAATTGAAGTTGTAGATGAGCAAGATGATGATCGTGATGATGATTCAAATGAAAACGGACAATCACAAATAAAACTAGAGTTCTAGTTTATTTTAACAGCTTTTCCTCTGAAGGAGCTGTTGTTATTTCCAACAATAGAAAATTCAAAGTTATAACCCTCATCATCTGTTGATAGTATTTTCATACTGATCGCTTTTTTATCATTTATTGATTGAGGATTCTTTTTTGTAAGTATAAATTCACAATCTGAAACCCACCTAACATACGAAGTGTCTATTTTATTTTGAAAATATTCAATTTCAATACTATCATTTCTTGTAAATTTTGAAGTTACTATTTCATTGTTGATTTCAGTAGTAAACTCAAAGGTTCCATTCTTATATAAATTACAGTTTTTTTCAGGGATAGAACAGGAAAAATAAAATGATAATAAACTAAAATAAAAAAAGTGTTTAATTACCCTCATATGTGTCAAAAGATTTGTCATCGTAAAATAAAACAATTTTAGTAACTCTTTTCTTTGAATTAATATTTTTTTCTAATAAGTCTGAATTTAACGTTGGGGTAGTGGATTTATCACCATTTATAAGCCAATCTATATTAATATCGCTAAATGAATCGCTTAATTTTACTACAAAATCAAGACTTGGCTTATTTCTTCCACTTAATATGTGTGATATGCTTGATTTTTGCACATTGATTTTTTTTGAAAGATCAGAAGCACTGATTTTCTTTTTTTTCATTATTTCAGCTATTCTTTTGGCTATATCATTCATGTTTACATTTGTAAATATATTAAAAAAAATATCCTATTTAAAAAATTTATATCTTAAAAAAAGCAGTTATAATTAAAAGTATTTATTTAAATAATAATATATAACTTATTGAAAATAAGTATTTTAATATAATTTAGTATACAATTGTATATTTTTATTAATATTGATTAATAAAATTGTTAATTTATGTGAACAAGAATAGTTTATAATGATTAAATAAAAAATGTTAAATAAACGATATATATGATTTTATTTTGTTAAAATTCAAAATTTAATTGTTGAATATTCAGTATATTTGCAAATTCATTGAAAATACTGCAATATGAAATTTAAATTAGACGATGTAGACCACAAAATACTTGATTTATTAATTGATAATTCTAGAATTCCCTTTACCGATATAGCAAAAAAACTACTTATTTCTGCTGGTACTGTGCACGTTAGGGTTAAAAAGATGGAAGATGCGGGAATAATTAAGGGTTCTTCTTTAGCTTTAGATTATAAAAAACTTGGTTATACATTCATAGCATACATTGGTATTTTTCTTGAAAAAACTCATTTAACAAATATTGTTCTTGAAAAACTTAATAATATACCTTTTGTTACAGTAGCTCACATCACTACTGGAAGATTTAATATTTTTTGTAAAGTTAGATCACGTAACACTAATCATGCTAAAGAGATAATATTCATGATTGATGATATTGATGGTGTTTCTAGAACTGAAACTATGATTTCATTAGAAGAAAGCATCAATGACAAAAAAAGGTTGATGCATAAAATTTTTAACGAGATCAAATAGTTTTAATGAGAAAACTCACAAAAAAGGAGAGGTTTAATGAAAAAGTCCTCTCAAAATTTCACATATATAACAGTATTTTTTCAACACTTCCATATGAGAGTATTGCTGATACTGGTCAATTACTGCCTCTTTTTACAGAAGTTTGTAATGCAGGCTATAAAAACAAAAAAGATCCAAAATCAATAGTAGATACTTTTTTTAATAAATATTGTGATAATTATACAGAGAAAGAAAAAATAGGCCTTTTGTTTAGATTTATTCAATATGTTGAAAGACAAGTTGTTTTATTTGATGCTATAGAAGATGCTGCTTTTAGTGAGATTAACAATATGGATGGTGTTGGTACTTTAAGAAATCTTAAAGAACAAGTAGAATCAACAAATAAAAAGATAGAATTAAAAAAATATCTTAACAATTTTAAAGTAAAACCTGTTTTAACAGCTCATCCAACACAATTTTACCCAGGATCCGTTTTAGGTATTATTACTGATTTGTCTGAATCTGTTAAAAGAAACAATCTTATTGAAATAAAAAACCTTCTTGCTCAACTCGGTAAAACTCCGTTTTTTAAAAATAAAAAACCAACTCCTTATGATGAAGCAGTTAGTTTGTCTTGGTATTTAGAAAATGTTTTTTATAATTCCATAGGAAATATTTTTAAATATATTAAAACTAACATTTTTGATAATGATTTTAATCATTATGATTTATTATCGTTAGGTTTTTGGCCTGGGGGAGATAGAGATGGAAATCCTTTTGTTACAACTGAAATAACGCTCAAAACATCTCAAAAACTCAGAAGTGATATAATTAAAAATTATTACCGAGACGTTAGAAAATTAAGAAGAAGATTAACCTTCAAAAAAATTGAAGATATAATAACTAAGATTGAGGATGACTTGTACATTAGTATCTTTGAAACTAATAAAAGCCCCAAAATAAGTCTCTCCAAATTAATTGAAAAACTTGAATTTATTAGAGAAACTGTAATCAATGAACACAAGTCTTTATTCTTAGATAAATTGGATGAGTTAATTGATAAGGTTAAAATATTTGGTTATCATTTTGCAACCCTTGATATAAGACAAGATTCTAGGATTCATAGTAAGGTCTTTGAAGAAATTTTTAAAAAAGCATTTAGTAAAGAATTTCCTGATAATTACTCTATTTTATCAGAAGTAAAAAAAATTAAAATTTTATCAAAGTTAAAAGGAAAAAAAATTAATAAGATAAAATTTGATGATACTCTTGTTAATTCAACCATTGAATCAATTGGAGCTATGAAAACCATTCAAAAATCAAACGGTGAGAAAGGTTGCCACAGATACATTATCAGTAATAATCAAACAGCTGTAAACATTCTTGAGGTTTTTACAATGTTTAAAT
>Ga0208130_1001584_pt1 | contig 10939 bp, 10 predicted proteins | sample ETNtaG_31_FD_185771 | JGI IMG/M metagenome (GOLD analysis project Ga0208130, IMG submission 185771) | Marine microbial and viral communities from oxygen minimum zone, Eastern Pacific Ocean - ETNP201310SV78 (SPAdes) (version 2) | ecosystem: Environmental > Aquatic > Marine > Oceanic ...
CTCCCCCTCGATATGGATTTCTCCCTGGTCCAATTTTTCCAATCCAGCAATACATCGCAGTAAGGTCGTCTTCCCAATACCTGAAGGCCCCACGATGACAAAAAACTCTCCCTTCTCTAGCTCCAAAGAGAGGTTATCAATCACGGGATGATCAAAACCTTTACAAATATTTTTTAATTCGAGTTGAGCCATGATTAACCTTTCACAACTCCTAAAGATAATCCTCTAACCATATATTTTCTTAAGATGATAAACATTCCAACAGGAGGAATCATGGCAACCATGGAGAACGCCATAACCAGATTCCACAAAGTCTGACTTCCCTGGGTAAAAGAGGGAATATGAACAGGAAAGGTTTTAACCGTTGTCCCTGTAAGGAGATTTGCAAAGAGGTATTCATTCCAAGCAAAAATCCAACAAAGCATCGCAACAGAAATCATTCCTGGAAATACCAACGGCAAGGTGACTCTAAAAAAAGTTCTTAAAGGAGTATATCCATCCAAGTAAGAGGCCTCTTCCAATTCCCTGGGTGCATCTCGGAAAAATACCATCATCAGCCAAGTCGCCAATGGGAGGTTAAATACCAAATACAATAAAATTAAACTGATATAACTATCGGTTCCCCATGGGGTTGCATCAAAAAGAAAAAACATAGGAATGATGACTGCTACGGGAGGAAACATCCTGTTTGACAAAATCCAAAAGGAAAGGTTCTCTCCAACAGCCCCTTTCAAATAACGAGCTAGTGCATAGCCTGCCAAGGTGCCAAGAAAGAGGGATAAAATCGTGTTTGAAATTGAGACAATAATACTGTCAATGAGAGACTTCAAACTACCTGGGTCTGCAAAAATACCGGTATAGTTACTTGGTCTGAATGTTTCCGGCCAGAAGGTTGGAACCATTGAGTTAATTTCTGCGACTGGTTTGAACGACGTGATCAACTGAAAATACAAAGGGAAAAGGGTGAACGCTAACCAAACAAACAGAAATACCAACAACAAGAATTTAATTAAGTTTATATTTGATTTGGACATATTTTATGCAAATGCTTGTGCTTTAAGAACGTTTTTAAGGTATTTTAGAAAAAGCGTTGTCAAAACTGCGGCAAAAACAAAGATCAACCATGCATAGGCTGCAGCTTCGCCAACTTCCACTTCCCTGATTCCTTTTTGAAATGCAATAAATACCGGCAACTCTGTTGATTGACCTGGACCACCTGAGGTCATTACATAGATTTTATCAACAAATTTATACGCATCCATGAATCGGATGATGAATGCGATTGCAATGATTTCTTTCAACATCGGCAAGGTGATTCGTTTAAGAACCATCCATGCAGGTGCCCCATCCACCTTTGCTGCTTCATAAATGGCTGGAGGAAGAGAAACTCTCCCTGAATAGACAATAAGTAATGGAAGCGCAGTCCATTGCCAGACATCTGCAATGGTAATGGATAGGAGAGCAAATTGAGCACCAAGCCATTCAATCCTTTCCATTGAGTCAAGAATACCTAAGTTTATTAACAGATGATTGATCGCTCCATTGTAGGCCTGAAGTAAAAATTTCCAGAGTACTCCAACAATTGATGGAGGGAGCATCATAGGCATTACCATTAATATTAGCAGCATTACCTTTAAAAATTCATTTTTAATCATTTCATAAAGAGTCAATGCCAGAATGGTCCCCAGTAACACCTCGAGACACGCTCCAAAAATCAAATATTGGATCAAACGGTAAATGCTTTCATGCATTCTTTCTGAAGTGATAACATTGTAAAAATTACTCCAACCAACATACTCATAGTTGTTGTAAAACAAACTCATCATGTTGGTGTTTTGGAAAGCATGGTACCCCATCCAGATGGTGGGATAGATGACAATCGCGATCAGAACCAAAACTGGCAGACCGACCATCGCCCATGGAATTAGCGGAGAAACAATCAGATCATTACCGCTTTTTCTATTTTTAAACCATTCCGGATAATCAGAATTTGGTGTTTGTTGCATGTTCATCAAATTAAATTAAAAAAGTTCCATTTTGCATCACAACCTTTCCATCAAGAATCAACTGCCCCTCTTCTCTTAAATCCTTGATCAAGTCCCAGTGAAAAGCGGATTGGTTGATGCCTCCACATTGTTCGTAAGCTCTTCCTAGGGCGATATGGGCCGTTCCTCCTATCTTTTCATCAAAGAGTAAATCATAACAATAGCGGTTAATCCCATAATTCGTTCCTACTCCGAATTCCCCAATTCTTTTTGCTCCTTCATCCATGGAAATCAATTGATGAAGCAGTTCTTCATTACGGGATGCATGGGCTTCTACCACCTCTCCTTTTGAAAATTGCAGTCGAATCCCCTCGACATACTGCCCTGAAAAAACCGCAGGAAATTCAAATTGAATGTAGCCTTCTGCACTTTCATCAAGTGGTGCAGTATAAACCTCACCTCCAGGCATATTGATGTGACCGTCATCGACTACATATTTTCTTCCTTTGGTTGAGAAACTAATGTCCGTATCTTTTGATAAGATTCTAACTTCTTCCGTCGACTGCATGAATTTGCATATTTCATCATACCTTTGGGCTTCCTGAGTCCAATCCAGCAATGTTGCATCAAAAAAGAAATCCATCATTTCATCGGTACTCATTCCTGCTTGCTGTGCAAATGAGGAGTTCGGAACCCTAACTAAAACCCAACGAGTATCTTTGGTTCTTTTTGCTGAAACTTTTCCTAATTCTCTCCGAAACGACATGATGGTTTCTTCAGCAATGCCAGAGAGCTCATGAGGATTACTGGCTCCTCTCAAACCTATATAGACATCTGCCCAATTCATACCTTCTGACTGCATTTCATGGGCGTGAACAAACTGTTCCTGCACCCCAAATTGCATCAGATCCCTCTGAACAAGCAGTGATTGAAATTCGATGTGGGCAACCGCTCCAGCTCTAACCGCCGAAGCATGCACCGCTCTAGCCAGAGGGAACGTATCCGTTTCCATCATCGTCACTAAAACCCGATCTCCTTTTTGAACTTGGGTTGAGTAATTGACTAAGATATCTGCCAACTCGTCCCAACGATTTTTTCCCATGAAATTAACTCAGAGCCTCTAGCATTTTTCTGAACGCAAGCATTCCTGGATCATCGAGTCCTATGGATTTTTCTGAAAAGATTCTTGCTCTTCCAATTTTACTTTGACGGGACCTAAACTCATCAATAGTACTTGTAACTGCATCGTTGATGGCTTTCAAAACACTGCTTCCATCAGATTGGTCCTTTGCGGCCTGACTTGATGCCGCAATGACATCCAGCACCGTTTTATCTCCAAGCTCAGCCTTACCCCTTTGTTTCATTGCATCAAGCGCGTCATTGAGTAGTGCAGAAATTTCTTCGACTTGAATCTCCTGTTGACCTTTCTTTTTTTTGGCAACGCTCATCAGCCCAGTTGCCAACAAGGTCCCATAACTCGAACCGGATGATTTGGTGAAGGCTTTGGCGCATTGGAACAAGGCCATTCCCACATCATCCGGAAGAGAATCTCTTACCTCAATGATTTCACGAAAACCCCGAACCATGGTGATTCCAAGATCTCCGTCCCCTAATAAGCCATCCGCAGCATTTAATTCATCTGCCGATTCCTCCATCAGCTGAGCAATTTTGGTTGCCGCAGTTTTGATCGAATCAGTTGTGATCATCCTACTTTCCAAAAGGCGCAATCTGCCGGAGCCTTCAATAATTTTTCCAATTCGGAATCCAATTCACAGAAGGTAAATGAAACTCCTGTCATTTCCATTGAGGTCGCATACCTTCCTACCAGAGGCATCACAATTTCAGCACCAACATCCTCCATTCTGCTCTTCACTATCCGATACAAGATGTAGAGCTCTTCCGGAGGGGTCGCGCCGAGACTGTTGACCAAAACAGACACTCGTGATGAGGAGGTTAAATCCATATCGGCGAGAAGCATGTCGATCATTTCGTTTGCTATCTCGTCCGCTTTTTTTATTTTCCCCCGCCAAACTCCTGGTTCTCCGTGGATTCCCATCCCCATTTCCATTTCATCGTCAGAAATTTCAAATGTGGGTTTACCTGCCTGAGGGACTGTACAAGGTGTTAGGGCAGCACCGACAGAATGGCAAGCATCAGCAGTTTTCTGAGCAATGCGAGTCACTTCGTTTAAATTGTTCATTTCTTCTGCTGCAGCTCCTGCGATCTTGAACGCGTAGACCATGCCTGCCACACCGCGTCTTTTTTCCCTCTCTTGTTTGGATGCGGAAGCAACATCATCGGCCAACAAGACTGTTGAAGATTCGACGTCCTCCATTTCCAGCATTTCACCTGCCATATCGAAATTCATCACATCGCCCCCGTAATTTCCATAGAGACGAAGTACTCCTGCTCCTCCATTGGCTTCTCGCATGGCATCCGCCATTTGGTCTACCGAAGGAGAAGCAAACACATCCCCGATGGCACAAGCGTCTAGAAGACCTAGTCCGACGTAACCGGTGAAAATCGGAAGATGGCCGGAACCTCCTCCGCTGACAATTCCAACTTTTCCATTTTTGATTTTTTCAGAGCGTGCAATGACTCTTCCCGCTTCTCCTGCTTGGCGGTAAAGTTCTGGGTGAGCAGAACAGAGTCCTGCCAACATTTCATCAACATATTGATACGGATCATTCAAAATCTTTTTCATCATGCTCCTTTACTTAGTTTTTAACGGTATCCATAAATCTTTTCACCCGCTCTGGATCCACAGGGTTCCAGGTGTTTCCATCTTTTTTGAGATGCGTCCCGATCACACACCCATCGGCGACTTGGAAAATATCTTTCACGGTTTCCAGGTTGACTCCGGTATTAGCCAGTAAGGGTGTATCAGGAATCACCTTTCTCACCGATGCCAATTCGGAGTGCTCGACCCCCTGACCGGTCATGGGTCCGGAAACACAAATAACATCCGCCTTGGAAGAAAAAACAGCACTTTGGGCACGAACCGCAAGAGGACGGCTGTCGAGGCTGGTAGCGAATTCTGCATTGATGTTGAAAAGCATCTGCAGATCCTGATTATTAAGTTGAGCCCTTAGGCGGGCTGCTCCGGCACAATCAGGAACCCACAACCCCATATCCGAGGCATACACTCCGGAATAGATTTCCCTCGCAAAAGAAGCTCCGGTGGCTGATGCCAGTGCAACCGTTGCCACGGGGTCCCAAAGGTAATTGACTCCAAATGGAACTTTGAGGATTTTCCGTGCTTCCGCCACCACTGCTGTAAGAGCCGCAAGTCCTTCCGGTGGGGCTTTTAAAACATAGGGTCTGTCGAACTCGTTCCCGAACATGATGGCATCCACCCCCCCGGTTTGCAGAGCCTCCACATCTCTGGCAACCCAGTCATGCAGTTTCTGCATTCCCATTTGGGAATCATAGTCTGGGGCACCGGGCAAAGCGGGCACATGTGCCATCGCAATGACGGTTTTTGAACCTCTTTGAATCACCGGATGATTCATCATTATTCCAATCCCATCCGAAGTTTTTTCATCGAATGATAGGTCTCCTTGTAATTTTCATAGAAAGGATGATATTGCTGATGGACTTCAGAGTTAGGTTCCACCAATCGGTCAACCTGGACCATTTTTTCTACGGCTTTTGAAACATCCGGGAAAAGACCTGCTCCTGTTGCTGCAAGAATCGCACAGCCAAGGCTGGGGGCATCTGGGACCTTGGTGATGGTTAATGGCAGATTCGAAACATCGGCATGGATTTGGAGCCATAGCGGTGAACGTGTGGCACCACCGGCCATTACGATCCTATCCGGTTTAAATCCGTTATTTCGCATGGTTTCCAAAATCAGTTCACTACCGAATGAAACACCTTCTATGACCGCCCGGAAGAGATGAGCTCTTTCGTGTTTGAGAGTCAAACCGTGAAATACCCCGCGGGAAAGAGGGTCCGTGTGGGGAGTGCGGTTTCCTTGGAAGTGCTCCTGCACAATCAAACCTTCTGAGCCTGGGGGCAGTTGCTCTGCCTCCCGGTTGAGGGTTTGATAATCTTCTACCCCGTATAGTTTTTTCAACCAATTGACTACTGACCCGGTGGAAGTCTGCCCCCCCTCAACCGCATGAATTCCCGGTAAAAGGGCATCACAGTAGGTGCCCCAAACCCCAGTTCCATTAAAAGCTCGGTCGCTCAGGCCAAGCTGAAGATGGGATGAGCCCGTGATGAACGCTAGGCTGCCTGGTTTGACTACTCCGAGTCCAACCATTCCTATGAACGCATCAGCACCTCCCTGAATTACAGGCAGTTCTTTGGGAAGTCCAAGATGTTCCGCAGCTTTTGGGGTCAAGCCTCCAATGGTTTCCCCAAGATCCAAAACATCCCCGGGCCATTTTTCGGATAAATCACCAAGTCCCAGCTTTTCAAGCATCGTTTCAGGAATTCCCCCCTGACTCCGGTCATAATGCCATCGGGCAGAGACATTATTTATGGAAGCACATTTTCTTCCTGTCAGGTGAAGGTTCATGTAATCCTGGAATTCACAAATCGTTGCCGCCTTTTCAAACAGATCCGGTTCGTTTTCCTTGATCCATAAGGATTTGGGGATCATCCATTCGGCCGAAACCGGTCCTTGCCCATTACTGTTCACCCTTAATGCCTTATCTCCGGTAGCCAATACTTTTTCTGTCTGAGGAGCACTTCGTAAATCCATCCAGATCAGACATGGCCTTAGCGGATCTCCTTTTTCATCCAGGGCAACCACACTGCAGCAGGTCGTATCCAGACATATTGCAGCAACAGCCGAAGAAGAAATGCCTGCTTCTGAAATGGAATTTTTTACTGATTTGCCAAGAGCTTCCCACCAATCCTGGGGGTTTTGTTCCGCCCAGCCCGGTTTTGGAAAAGTTGTTTGGTAAGCTGTAGATGAAAACGCCAGCGGATTTCCCTGGAGATCAAACACTCCTGCTCGCAGACTTTCCGTTCCTGCGTCTACCCCGATTACAAAAGGGCCTTCTTTATTGGATTGCTGTGCCATGATCAACTCGAGTAGGTTTCTCGGATCGATTCACTGTAAGGGGCCCTGAGGATCCCTTTTTCGGTAATCAAGCCTGTTACCAGTTCATTTGGAGTAACGTCAAACGCAGGACTCCGTACGGAGACATTGTCCGGTGCAGTTCGATGCCCGCCCCAATTGACGATTTCTTCGGGATCTCTTTCTTCGATGGGAATTTTATCACCACTTTCCATATCATGGTCAATCGTGGAATAGGGGCATGCGACATAAAATGGGATTCCATAATGTCTGGCCAGGATGGCAACCCCCAAGGTGCCGATTTTGTTACACACATCACCATTGGCCGCTACCCGATCCGTCCCGGTAATGACCAAGTCGATGTGCCCCTTGGACATCATCGATGCGGCCATATTGTCACAAATGAGTGTGACATCAATGCCTGCCTGCATCAGTTCCCAACTTGTCAACCTTGCTCCCTGCAATAAAGGCCGTGTTTCATCTGCGTAGACCTTGAATTGTACCCCTTCCTGATGAGCCAGGTACATTGGTGCGGTTGCGGTACCAAGCTCTGAAGTGGCTAAAGATCCCGCATTACAATGGGTTAAGACTCCCATTCCCTCTCGGATCAAAGATTTGCCTGCCTCTCCCATGCCGAGACACAACTGACGGTCTTCATCATGAATCCGGATAGCCTCATCCAGTAATGACTGCCAAAGGGTATCAGATGAGTTTTGAGAGAGTGATTCAGCATGACGTACCATGCGATCCAAAGCCCAATGCAGATTAACCGCAGTCGGCCTTGAACTATCCAGATATTCCGCTTGTTTTTGCAACTCAGCGAGAAAAGCTTTAGGCTCGAGTCCTTGATGTGCTTTCATGGCCACAACCAAACCATAAGCTCCGGCTATACCGATTGCAGGCGCTCCTCGGACTTTGAGTTTCTTGATCGAGTCCCAGACCTGTTCCACACTGTCCTGACGTTCCTCAACCACCTTCCCAGGAAGCAGGGTCTGATCCAGGAGATAAAGTTCTCCGCCTTCCCAACGCAATGTTTGGGGTAAATCAATTTTTGGGTTCATTGAAGGCTCCCTAGTTCAGAAGATTTTAAAAAAATGAATTAAGAAGCGCCCTGCATGAATTGGTTCTCACTTCAGAGTTGAAAATTCTTGTGCCAAGTCAATGACTTCACTTATTGATCGAAATTTCTTCCTCTCCGTAACCATCTTCTTGCCGACCTGCAAAGTGATTTTTTCGATTCTTGCTCTTTCTTTTAAATCAGTAATATCTGCTATGTCAGCAACCTTTGCAAGGCCAAGGATACGTCTCATCATCTTACATGCGGCAAACCCAATTGAATCTTGTAAAAGATCCAAAATATATTTTTCTCTCTGGTTTTTAAAATGTTCTACTCCTGAGTCATAGTCCCAATACAAGTCACCACTTGAATTCTGATGATTTATCCAGAGATGCTCAAATTTGTTCACAAATTCTGACCATAGCGATTCGATGGTTCCCAACAACCATTTCCGGTATTGATAGGGTTCTCTGCCTAGAAGAGGTTGACGGTATTCATGGGAAAAATAAGACATGAGCAAATTGCCGATGATGGCTCCCAAATCAAATCCCATAGGACCAACAAAAGCGAATTCCGGATCAATCACAAAAGTCTCCTCTTCACTTGCCATAATACTTCCAGTATGAAGGTCTCCATGAATCAGAGCCTGGGCTTCAGTCATGAACTTTCTCTTCATTTCAGCGACTGAAATTTTTAAATTTGAATCCTCCTGAATCGATTTGATATCAGATTCTTTAAGTTCCGGATTGTAAACATTCGTTTCATTTTGTTCATAAGGATGGGTGAAAACAAAATCTTCCGTGATTTTGCAAAGATCAATATTGATAAATTCTCGAACCATTTCTTTTTTTTCACGGTGATCAAGAAAAAGGTCACTGGTATGAAAAAGATTTTGTGCAAGGTAGGTTGAAATGTGATCTGCCAATTTTGGGAAATACATTCCTTCGATCATCTGCCCTCTCAAAACGCCATGACTGGACAAGTCTTTCATTACGACGAGGCTCATTTCATGGGAATAAAAGAAAATTTCCGGGACATTTTGAGGACACCATTCGGATGCTTTGAGTAAAGCTTTGATCTCAATGGTCATCCTTTCTTTGGGTAAGGGCCAGGATTCTCCTACGATTCTGAGAAAAGGGACGGCTTGTTTTAATGCAACAGATTCATTTGGTTTTTCTTTATTTTTTACCAGATACACATAATTCAAATTCCCATCACCAATCTCTCTGATATCCAATTCATTGAAACTGGAAAACACCTTTTTCATTTCAGGGATCCCCTGAAGATATTCTGCAATACTTTCTATAGAAAGTTGTCTGTACGCCATGGTCTTTACAATGTTGAAATTAGATAAATAGAGAAAATTTCAATCCAGTTGAATGCTAAATTTAATTTTATAAAAGAATTTACAACTGAGGAGGATTGTTAAGTCCACCGAATCTTGAAAGATCGAGTTTTATACTTAACGGTTCATGATGCCGAGAAGGGTAAAATATCCGACTGGAAGGACCCAAAGAATATGAATCACAGCAAAGACCGTGGCAGCGATGTTTCCGTCCATTATGGGGTAAAGCTCAGGTTTTTCTTGGCTCGGGGGAGGTTATCGTCGGGATAGACTGAATTCTTGGGGCTGTTATCGGTTCGGGTTGGACGGTATTTGATTTTCTTTTTTTTAGCTTCACCCAAGCGAGCCTGCCACCAGACAATCTGCTGTGCTTTTCTACTGACCTCATCATCACTCCAAAACCAAAATGACTCATCCTGTTCGTTTTTCTGTGGTGCACTCCAAACAGTCGTGATTCCCAGGAAAAAAATGGTCAGAACGAAAAAGGAAATTCTCAGATTTTTCATCTGCAAGCTGACTCAAGTAAGGTTTGAAATGAAGACATTTCTAACCGATCAATTCACAAACCCTGCCAGTTCCCAGCCCTGGTTCGTCCTTGTCAAGCAACCAAGCATTCCGTAGAATTTTTAATTTAATGGATTTGGTTCAGGGAAATCAAGTAGGAATTCGGAGAATTGAAATTGCCCAGTGAAAAAGCTGTAGGAATTATTGGTGCAGGGTTGGCCGGTTCTGAGGCGGCCTGGCATTTGGCTGAACAGGGAATTGGGGTGGACCTTTATGAGATGCGTCCCAATAAGATGACCGAAGCCCATCGAAGTTCCTCATGCGCAGAACTCGTCTGCAGCAACTCTTTCAAGAGTTTGAACCTGGAAAATGCCCATGGACTTCTCAAGGAAGAGTTGCGCTTACAGAAGTCCTTGATTTTAAAATCCGCGGAGCGTTTCTCTCTTCCTGCCGGACAGGCTCTGGCAGTGGATCGGGAACCCTTCTCCGCACATATCAGTTCCAGTCTCGAAAACCATTCTTTGATCACAATCAAAAGAGAAGAAATTGAGGATATTGAAGCACTTCTCTCGCGTTACAAAAGGGTGTTGATTGCAACCGGACCGCTCACCTCGGAATCCCTTTCAAAGAATATCGAACACTTGCTTGGGACAAACCATCTTTCTTTTTATGATGCCATAGCCCCTGTCGTGGATGCGGAAAGTATCGATAGGGATGTCGTTTTCCGGGCTTCTCGTTATGGGAAAGGGGAAGCAGACTACCTGAACTGCCCGATGAATGAACGCCAATATGAAACCTTTGTCACTGAAGTTTCAAGGGCGGAGAAAGTGAAATTACACAGTTTTGAAGACATTCGTCCTTTTGAAGGTTGTCTGCCGATTGAAGTCATGGTTGAGCGGGGGAAAGACACATTACGGTACGGACCAATGAAACCGGTCGGATTAGAACATCCGGAAACCGGAGAAAAGTTCCATGCTGTAGTTCAACTGCGCCAGGAAAACGCTGCGGCAAGTCTT
>Ga0208130_1001585_pt1 | contig 10937 bp, 10 predicted proteins | sample ETNtaG_31_FD_185771 | JGI IMG/M metagenome (GOLD analysis project Ga0208130, IMG submission 185771) | Marine microbial and viral communities from oxygen minimum zone, Eastern Pacific Ocean - ETNP201310SV78 (SPAdes) (version 2) | ecosystem: Environmental > Aquatic > Marine > Oceanic ...
ATCAACAAAAACCACCTTTACTGGTGCTTCTTTATCAGCCTTTAATTTGAATGTGAATAAAGGATCATCAGCTATTCCTGAGGACATACGAAATCTTGTGACCAATTCATCGTCATAATACACAAACATATTACGGATAAATGTAACTGGCTTAGCGCGATTAAAAGAAGGTTCTTTATCAGGATCCGCTCTTCCTAGACCGGTAAAAGAAGGATGATTAAATTTAACTTTTATTTTGATTACATCTCCCTTTTTTATTTTGCGAGCCATTCTCATTCGTGGTGGTCTTATTTTAGACATATAATTCCTGTTTTTAGTTAAATTGTATGGTTTTAAGATTAATACGGTCATCCAATTGAACATTCAAAGGTGATTTTTCGCGAATGTAGGCAATCAACTCCTCAACAAAAATCTTTTCTGTATCTGTAATTTCTGTCGCCCCAAACATGGGGTTGTTTTGGAAGCGTGTGTGGACAGCTGCGATGCTGTAATCAATATTCTCATCCAAAGGTTTTCCACCTATAAACATAGATCGAATTTTGTTTCCTGCCTTAGCCCTCAAACTACAGTCAATTTTCATACCAGAAAATCGAATCATATCTCCTCCAACTCGTGCATAAGGATCCAACCCAGTCACTCCTTGAAGAATGTTTTCAACAAGTTCTTTTAAAAATTTACCTTTCATTTTGTAAGTAATAATTTTTCCATCTGTAGGAACAACGTTGTATACATCTTCAGCTAAAATTTTTCCCGGAAGAATAGTTGCACCGTACCTCCAAGCTGGAAAAAAGGAAACATCTGTTCCAGCTCTCTCTCTTAAAGCATTAGTAACCAGATTACCCATGGTGCTCTGCCAGTAATCCCTTCGATGAAGCATGGTCTCAGTATAACCAATTTCCTCATTAAGAATTGATTGGTGTGGAAAGTATGCCTCTTCAATAATTTTTTGAACTTCAGGATCTGCAGGAACACGATTCTGCATCACTTTCACAAGGCGATATTCATAGTCAACAACTTTTTTGTTTTCAACAAAAGCATCCAAACTCACTACCCACTTCCCGTGAGCTCCACCCTGGAAAAGGATGGTGTTGTTCCAAACGACTGGATCATAAATCTCGTCATGAGTATGACCACTTAAATAAATATCAATACCATCGACCCTTCTTGCCAATTTCTGATCAAAACCAAATCCACCATGTGACAAAAATATAATTAAATCAGGATTTTCTGTTTCACGAATTTCTTCAATAAGGTCTATAGCAAGATTTTCTTTGATACCAAATTTAAACTCTCCAGCTGATCCAGCAACAGCAGATGTCAAAGCAGTCCAGGGATACGTGAAACCAACTAAAGCTACTTTTAAATTTCCAATCTGGCGGATAATGAAGGGGTCCAAAACTGGCTCATCCCATTCAGTATCAGTTAGATTAAATGCAATCACAGGAAATTTAGCTAAATCTATAAGATCTAAAAAATGATCTTTATCAAACATAAATTCCCAGTTTCCTGGAGCCATAGCATCATATCCTATGGCATTCATCGCTTTTACCATCCCTACACCTCGATCAAACAATGAAATTCCTGCACCATGCCAAGTATCTCCCGCATCTAGAACGAGATTTTTTCCAGGTTTTTCTGCTTTTAATCTTTTAATTACTGTAGCAACATGAGCCATCCCCCCGACTTTTCCCTCAATTAAAGCTTTTTGAACATAATTGCCCTCGCGAGATTGCTCACCCCAAGGTTTCATTTCATCAAGGTACCGGTAGAAGAGTGGCTTTAGGTAGGTATGAATATCGTTTGTAGTTATGATCCTTATGGATTCAGCAGAGAAAATTACATTAGAGGAGAAAAATATGAGGGATAGAACAATTCCAGCCTTTATAAAAATAAGGCTGGAATTTCTGAGAAAGTTACTAACAACCGCCTGCTGCGACTTTAACATCTCTGCTTACAGCCCATTTCCCATGATGATTGCACTCGGATACCACCCAAACTCTACTTTCACCTCCTGCTAGACGAATTTGAGTGCTCATAAATGCCTGACCACTTTGCGGGGTGAAAAAGCATTGTCCTTTAATAACTACAGGATCATTAAAATTCATTATTTGTATGCTTTTAATGTAGTGATCTTTTTCCATAGGGTGATCAATTTCCACAATTATAGGCGCCTGATTACCATCTTCAACTACTGGAGGCAGAGTTACTTTTGGCATATGAAGTTTATCAAGCTCTGTCATTGTGCTTGTGTCGTCAATTTTCCTAAAAGCAGCAGCTTCAAGTTCTGTTAATCCTGAAAAGGGTATCGCAATAACTAATCCGCCTAGGCCTGCTTTTTTAAAAAAGCTTCTTCTGGATAATTCAGACATTTTATGAATTTGTTTTAAGGTTAAAAAAAGGCGGAAGCAATTCCGCCAGATCATCAATTTTGTGCCAATGCCTTTTTAAGTGCCGCAGGTGATGGTACCCAACGGACTCCGTTATTCTGGATTCCAGAATCCAGATCAGTGGTGATTACATCCCAATCATTGGGATCTGCTGAACCAGTATCAACCAAAGTGGCTACATTTTCTTTTTTGGTTGAAATAACTGCAAATTTACCATCTGGGTCAAATGCAACATTGTGAGGACCTAAGCCCGTCCAGATATCTTTGACTTTGACATCTAATTGGGTATCTATAATTGAAACGATATCCGATTTTCCTGCTTCATTTGCAAACAGTCCGTACCGGCTATTTCCGGGGTTTAAATAAAGTCGGTTTGCATCGGGTCCTGTTTCAATGGTTTTCATCAACTCTAACTTTGCCATATCAATAACACCTACTGCATTTGCCTTACGAAGTCCTACATAGCATTTGCTTCCATCTTTTAAGCAAGTGAAATTGCCACCACCACCTGGGACTTTAATGGTTTTTACAAGTTCAGCAGTTTGTGAATCAAAAAAATGAACTGACTTGCTGGCACTGACCATAAAATATTTTCCTTGTGGATCCATTCCTCCGGCACGTCCACCTTTAATAGGAACCATTTTTATCTCTTTACGTGATTTCACATCTATTACAGCCATTCCCTTCGGTTCCTGCTGACAGGTGGTAAAAATTTTAGAGTCATCCATATTGAACATGGCGTCCCTTGCCCCAGGGCAGCTGATTTCCACAATATCAATAGGCCTTCGTGTGGCTGTGCTTAATAATGTAAGATAACCATTCTCTTTATCCAGGATATTTCCAACAACTGCTAGTGGCTTGGTATAGGCAAATCCGACATGAAGAGGTGCAATCACAGTTTTCCCGTTCATGCTCAATTGGAATGTATCCACAACTTCCTGGGTCGTTAGGTCAATCGTCCAAAAGACATCTTTTTCATAGCGCTGGGATGACCATGCATATCTAGCACCGGGAATAATAAAAATATGATGGTTCCCACCTGGCTTGAAATTAGTTCCTGCAGGGTCCTTCATCTGTATTTTTTTAATTGTCTCACCTTTTTTGTAGTCGACTACAGAAACAGTAGGTTCACCCTGATTATCAATTAAAAAGTGACCATCCATACCTTTAACAGCATGATAATCAGCTCTTATAGTGTTCTGAGGATCTAAAAAGACGAGTGATTGATATTCTTCTTTACTCATTCCCTCAGTGGGTGCTCCAAATTTTAAGTGATCATGGTGATCGTGAGCATGATCATGGGAATGCGTAACACATCCAATCAATGCTATGCTGCTCAACAAAGCAATAAACAGACTGTTGATTTTTTTCATTTCAAACTCCTTTTATTGATGGGCTTTTCATTAAATTTAATGAAGCCACTGATTATGGACTGTTAAAAACGACTAAATAACTACCAATTTTTTATGTACATCATTCCAAACCGCCAAGATGTACCATGATATCATGATAAATACAATACATAATAGAGCCAAACTCCAATTCATAAAGTCTGGCAAAAAGACTGGTTCTCCAATCTTCATCAACCATCCACTTTGATCTAACCACTCTCTGAACAAGGAACCAACTAAAGCAAAAGTCACCAAAGAAAACCAAAGTTTTATCTGGCCTTCTCCGGCCCTCCAAAGTGAGCTTGTACCACAACCGCCACTTAGAGACATCCCTACCCCGAAAATAGTTCCACCTAAAAGACTCCCAGTCCAAAATCCTGGAGAGACAAAAACTTCCCAATCCTTGAGATCTGTCCATTTAAGGATACTGAAACCAACTGCTCCTATAATGACGGCCAGCGCAACAGCTCGAGTTGATTCAGAATCACCTGTCATAAAAGGATCTCTAAAGGCTCTGACAAAACAAAACCTTGTTCTTTGCATTAATACGCCAATGATCAGACCAAATAAAAGGAATCCTCCCCTCGTGCTGTATTCGAAATGATCATAAGTAAACACCAAACCTAGCCCAACTAAAATGATTATAAAGCCTATCATTGGTTGTTTTGAACTCGAACTTGATTCTCCTTTATTTACAGAACTATTTTTTTTAAGTACTGCGGGACTTAGGTATGTTATTTCCCAAACCAGTAGTTTCAGCCCAAGGAAAGATCCAAAAATCAGACCAATCATCATTGCTGGACCAGCCATAGACAAAGCACTTGTAGCACTGAAAAAACCACCTATATTGCAACCGAAAGAAAGAGCAGAACCAATTCCCATTAATGCCCCTCCAAGCAGACCTTTTATTAGTTCCCTGGTTGGAGCCATTCGGATCTGAAACTGTTTGGCCAGTAAAGCTGAAGCAAATGCCCCACCAATAATTCCAAAATTCAGAAGGGAAGTGGAAAAAAGATGGGGAGAAATGATCGTGATGTCCGTGACTTCCAAACTGTTAAAAAACCAGTTTCCCCAGTTTCTGATCCCATTTGCTGAACTCCATGGCCGTTCGAAAGCAAACATAAAAACATTGATCATGCCGAATAAAATCCCACCGACCCAAATGGGCCATTGCTTTCCAAAAATAGAATCGTAGCCATTCTTAAAGGCTTCTCCCAGGGATTCGGGGTCCCGCACTGTGTTATCAATTATTGTCATATAGCTTTATTTAATATTTTGTATATTAAGATTACTTGATATCATAATATCCAAAAAAAATGCTTGACAATAAACAAATATATTTTAAGTTTCAAGCATTTTAACTTATTTTCTTGATTTTTTATAAAAAATAAAATGAAAGGAGTTTTATGAAAAAAATTGTTTTATCACTATTTATAATTCCCTTAACATTGTTGCCAAATATAATTTCAGCGACTCCTGACAGAGGAACCTTACTGTCTATGTCATGTGCTGCCTGTCATGGGACTGACGGAAAAAGTCCTGGTGCTATGCCCAGTCTTTATGGCAAATCATCAAAATACATTGAAACAAGTATGTTGAATTTTCTTCATGGAAAAAGGGAAGGAACAGTAATGAATCGTATTGCCAAAGGGTATACCGAGGAAGAAATCAAACTCATTGCTGATCATTTTGAAAAAATCGCCAACAATTAGAAAATCAAGAGGCATAATGAAAAAAATTACACGAAGAAATTTCACAAAGATTTTAGGAGCCACAGGTACTGCATCGCTGGTTGGAATGCCTTCTCTGGTTTTCGGTGCATCCAAAAAAGTCGTTGTTGTCGGGGGTGGCTTTGGAGGCGCTACTGCAGCCAAATACTTACGCAAACTCGACTCGAGCATTGAAGTAACACTGGTCGAGCCGAACCCGACTTATTATACCTGCCCCTTCAGTAATACGGTTTTGGGGGGAATCAAAAACATGAGTGATATTGCCCATGGATATGGAGCCATGAAGAACAAGCATGGCGTTAGGGTAATTCATGCAAAAGCCAAGAATGTAAATGGAAATTCCAAAACAGTCACTTTGGATAATGGCAGAAAACTCGATTTTGACAGGGCAATTGTCTCACCCGGAGTCGACCTTCGTTTTGATTCCATGGAAGGGTACAGCCAGTCTGCCGCTGAAAGGATGCCGCATTCCTGGAAAGCCGGTCCACAGACTGCCTTGTTAAGGAAACAACTGGAAGCAATGCCAGACGGCGGAACTGTTTTGATTTGTCCTCCCGGAAATCCATTCCGGTGTCCTCCTGGACCATATGAAAGGACTTCATTGATCGCTCACTATTTGAAGACTCATAAACCAAAATCCAAAATTATCGTTTTGGATGCAAAAGAAAAATTCTCCAAACAAGGTCTTTTTATGAGCGGATGGGATCTTCACTATGGTGATTTGATCGAGTGGAGAGCTGGTTCAGCAGGAGGAAAAATCAGTAGGGTTGATACACAAAACATGCAGGTTGAAACAGAGTTTGGAATGGAGAAAGGGGATGTCGTCAACTACATTCCTGCACAGCAAGCAGGACAAGTTGCCAGGGATTCAGGACTAGCTAATTCCAAGGGCTGGTGTCCTGTAAATCAGGTTACCTTTGAATCTAATCTCCAACCTGGGGTTCATGTGATTGGAGATTCCTGTATCGCTGGAAAAATGCCAAAATCAGGTTTTTCTGCCAATAGCCAAGGCAAGGTCGCCGCTGCAGCAATTGTCTCTGCATTTTCCGGAAGTAGTCCGATTGAACCATCCTATGCAAACACCTGTTACAGCCTAGTGACCCCTGATCATGGAATATCGGTCGCTAAAGTATACAAGATTTCCAATAATTCCATTGTAGGAGTAAAAGGATCAGGAGGATTAAGTCCGAAAAAAGAAAGTGTCATGACCCGGCAAAAAGAAGCCATATATGCTCAAGGATGGTACGATGCTATAGTTCAAGACATGTTTGCATGACATATTAAATCGGATCCAATCTTCTGAACGATTTGGGAATTAGTCTAATGTCAGCAAGTGCTGCAATAATCGCTGTTAGAAGATTGGCCTCTCCCTCGTAATAGAGAAGGTAATAACGTGTTTTCATCGTCACTGCACTTCCAAGGAGGATTGAAAAAAAGACGATGAAGGATCCTATGGACAGGGTGGAACTTCCTGTAACAGCCTGTCCGATGGTACAACCCATTGCTAATACTCCGCCAATTCCCATCAGAATTGCTCCAATCAGGTGATTCAAGAAGTCTTTTACCGAAGGGAACCATTCCAGGTGGAAGGATCTTGAAATAATTGAGCACAAAAAAGATCCAAAAATTACTCCGGCCACAGAGCAGACTCCGAAACTCAATAGCAGTTCATTAAATCCGGATTGAAAATAAACCAGAGTTTCTCCCATCGGATTGATGAAAGTGTAAGATTGATCCCCAACGCCAATCGGCGGCTGATCCATCCATTCAGCAGTTTCCTGCCAAGCTTTTCCAATCGGGCCTGATGTTACATACCAACCCCCAACGATTGCCGCACCAATAACCAATCCTCCCAACACCAGGCTGAGTTGCTCTCTGAATTCGACTGAGTAAAAAACCCATATCCCTATCAAAATCGCGAGTACCACTCCAATTACTCCACTTTCTTCGGCTCTAGTCCCAGAACCTAAAATCAATTCCCCTAAAGATTGGGTGCTATAGCCAAAGTCTGACAATTTGATGCTTAAAGCTGAGATCCAGGAATGAAAAACGTATTCATAAAAAACGGTCTTTGTCATCAAATAAGCAAAAGCTCCACAAACCAGAAAAACAAAAACAGATTTGATATTCCCTCCTCCTATCCGGATCAGGGTTTTATTCCCACATCCGCTGGCCAGGGTCATCCCTACCCCGAACATAACACCACCGAGGATGAACCTGAGCAACGGCAAAGAACCCATCCTGTAGGGAGGTCGGGATGTTTCGATTGAAATGAATTGAAAGATTTCTAGAAGGCTAACGCCAAGAATGGCTACTGCAATGGAAAGCAGCCAGGCCCTTAACCGGTTTTTTTCACCGATATTGACCCAGTCTGAAACAGCACCCATGGTACAAAATTGGGATCGATTGCCTACGAATCCCATAATTACCGCGATGATGAATCCCAAAAGAAGAACCTGTTGAGAAATTTCTTCTTCCATCACTGACTTAGGTTTTTAACTATTGAACGATGGTTTCGACTGAAGATTTTTGTTTAAGATTGTCTAGAAGTTCAATTTGAATTTGATCTCCTTTTTTTCCCTGAAACTTAAAAGACATATAAGGATTTTTTGAAATCCCCGTGCCCCATTCACCATCCATTTTTTTGATACCATTGACCAAAACCCTGAATTCAGAAATATGATGCATAGGAATCAAGTTCCCCTCCTGATCCTTGCGACGGCCTGTCTCCATAGGATGTTTGATAAGCGCTTTCACTGTCACAATCCCGGATTTTTCAACTGCTTTGATTCTGATATTTTTCTTCATATTTTTAGTCTTCTGCACAACCCCCTAAGGTGACCTGAATTTTCCTTGTGCTGCTATAAAGCTTATCCGCAGTTTGTACCATGACATGGATATTTGAACTCTTTGCCACCTTCACCCTCAAAGAAAACTCCGGAATCATTCCTTCTTTCAAGTGATAATTTGCTATCAGCGGCAATGGATTGTTCTCAATAAAAATACTCAGGTTTTCAATTTGTTTGATGGAACTAGAGACTGAAACGGGAACGGAGAGACCGTTTTCTGCAACATCAGGCGCTTCGATTTTGATTTGATCTGTTGATTCAATAGGGGTCGAACCATAAATAGCCTTGACTGATTTTTGAAATTCTTTGGCCTGAAAGGCTTCCTGATTCCATTTTGCCCAACCCTTAAGGGGTTGGTTCAGAAAGGCTCCTAGGGTAAGGATGTATAAACTTGAATCGGATAGTTTTTTTAGAAATGTTCGTCTTTGATACATTTGAGATTCCTATCGCTTTCCCATATCAATTTACCATTTGATCCGAAGTCGCTTCAGAGGTCTGTTCATTCTTGAACCCCTCCAACGCCATTGCCTCTGCGACATAGTCAACAAGATCACGAACCTGCATTTTGTCTTCATTCCCCGATGTTTTGACGGCATCGGAATACATACTCATGTCCTTCGGACAAGCCACCGTAAAATGGTTTGCTCCCGTGTCCAGAGCCTCTTCAATCCTGTTTTCACTGGGACGTTGGGTCATATCCTCATGTTCCTTTTTCCATACCTGACCTCCACCTGCTCCGCAGCAGAAGGAATTGGAACGGTTTCTTGACATCTCAACAAGCTCGACTCCGCAATGGCGCATCACTTCCCTGGGTGCATCAAAAATTCCGTTATACCGCCCCAGATAACAAGGGTCATGGTAGGTGCCTTTGATGTTGAGAGGATTGGTGATTTTGATTTTTCCGGAGAGAATCAATTCAAGCAGAAGGGTCGAATAATGCTTGACCGAATAGGTCCCTCCTTTGGAGGGATATTCGTTTTTCAAAGCATTATAGGTATGGGGATCCGTGGTCAGAATATGTTGAAAATCGCAACTCTCCAGGATTTGAATGTTGTCCTCAGCGAGCGCATCAAAGAGCCCTTCTTCCCCCACCCTGCGGGCGTCATTGCCTGCAGATTTTTCACCTTTCATGATAATTCCGAAATCAACACCGGCCGCATTAAGCACCTCAGCCACTTTGCGGGTGGTTTCGACACAATTCTGGTTGAACGATGCAAAGTCACCGACGTACCATAGATATTCCACCGGTTCTTTGGCTGCGTCCTTGATCGGGAAATCCAGATCTTTGGTCCATCTCGTCCGCTTTCGTGCTGATTCTCCGAAGGAATTCCCCTGTTCATCCAGACTCCGCAGGGCATCCGCAAGTTCATCCGGCATTTGAGCATCAAAGACCAGTTTTCTACGAATCTGAAGAATGTCCTGCATGGGTTCATTGCCGACCGGACAGACTTCAACACAGGCCATGCAGGTGGTACAGGACCAGACGGCATCCTCCGAAATCGCATCCTGTAGCAGGTCCAATTTGGTACTGCCGTTGACAAGACCCGCAGCATTCTGGTTAATGAAATAACGCTTGTTGATCTCCAGTGCGGAGGGACTTAAAGGAGTACCGGAATGATGTGCAGGGCAAACCTCATGGCAACGGGTGCACATGATACAGGCATAGGAATCAAACACCTGTTTCCAAGGCAGTTCATCCAGGGAAGAAGCCCCGGGACTGGAACTGTCTGTCGGTTCCATCAGTTTTCCCTTCGCTTCTCGGTTGGTGAAAGCCAGATTCAATGGAGCCAAAAAAATGTGGATGTGTTTACTTCTGGGAAAGTAAGGAAGAAAAAGCACGATCAAACCCATCGCAAGCCACCAGGTCACATGAATTCCAGTTTCAATACCATCCCAACCGAAGAAAAACGGAGCCACCAGGCTCGCAGTAGGCATCGACCATTCGGTGGTTTCCCGCTCTGCCAGATGAAATGCGGTCCCCAGCCATCTTGCCCCGACATGAAAGATGATAAAAACTCCGACGATCAAGGAATCTTTGCGGATTCCCCCCGACTCAACTTCAGCCTGAAGCTTGACGTTGCTGTTGAATTCAAAAACCTTGGGTTTGCCAATAAAACGTCGGATCAAAAAATAGATGATTCCCACCAGGACAAAGATGCTGAAAAGATCAGAAAAAAGGTTGAATCCCTGGGCCACAGGATTTGAACTGCCGATGGTTGTCCAACCCTCGACATATGCTTCTAGCAGGTCATTGACATTGACCAGAAGATAGAAACTGAAGCCGAAGAAGATGAAGGCATGAAAAAGACTGACAATGGGCCTGGCCTTAAACAGCGGTTTTTGAAGACCCACATCGATCAAGGCTTTGATCAGTCTTAAAGGAAAATCATCGGTCCGGTATGAAGGTTTTCCCTGGGATACGATCACATAAATCCTGCGGAATCCCTGGAATGCCAAACCTCCGCAGACCACCACCAGCAGAATGAAAGCTATTTGTTCAGTGGGACTTAGCATGATTTCTTTAATTCAAGAGTTTGGGAAATATGAAGACTTCCTAAGGTTTTTTGGGAATGGAATTTA
>Ga0208130_1001590_pt1 | contig 10911 bp, 7 predicted proteins | sample ETNtaG_31_FD_185771 | JGI IMG/M metagenome (GOLD analysis project Ga0208130, IMG submission 185771) | Marine microbial and viral communities from oxygen minimum zone, Eastern Pacific Ocean - ETNP201310SV78 (SPAdes) (version 2) | ecosystem: Environmental > Aquatic > Marine > Oceanic ...
ATTTGGGAGCAACCAACCTAGTTTTTGAAAGCTCATCTTCTCTAGATAACAAAGCTGCCCTTGCTTGTTCAACCTGACTTTTTGCCGCCTCATAAGAAGCTTCAATCTGTTCAAGCTCTTGCTTAGAAATTAATTTTTGAGCAAATAATGATTCTGTTCGAGCTCTCTGAGATTTAATATTTTTTAAATTTGCTTCGGAAGATTTTACCTGGGACGCTGCCTGATCATATGCAGCTTGGTATTGCTTCTTATCAATACTGATTAGGTGCTGACCGGGCTTAACAGTGTCGCCTTCTAAAACTGTAATATCTGTTATCCATCCTGATACCATAGAGGTAATTTGCACCTCTTCTTCAGGCTGAATAATCCCACTGGCATTAATCTTGTGAATAATATCACGTTTTTGTACTATTTCCGCTGTTACCGAAACGTAATCATCTTCATTAAAAAATGTTAATCCCACACCAATCACAGTAATCGTAATTACCAATGAAAAAATCCATATTTTTTTATTTTTTAATTTTTGTATCATAATTATTCTTCTTTAGTTTGATATTCTAAGTCTAATATTCCTAATAAAGCCTTAAGGCTCATCTCTTGCATCCTTGCATCATGTATAGTATTTATCAATGTTGAGTTTGATCGAATCAAAGAAACCTGAGCATCTAAAACCTCTAATATCGTTGCTGACCCAATACTATAACGTTCTTGAGCTAACTTTAAATCTTCTTCAGCTGACGCAACAACATCTTGATTGATAGGAATTATCTCAGAATAGTTAATAATTGATTTTCTAATTTGCTCTACCTGCACTCTTAAATCGTTTAAATAAGTTAAATAATCAATCTCGATCTTCTGTTTTTCAATTTCTGCTTTTTGCTGAGCAGTTGATAGAGACTTCCCAGAATAAAGAGGAAAATTTACAGACATATTCATCCCCAATCGCCAATTGTCTTGAAACGATTCTTTTAATTCTTCACTATTATCACCATTTGCTGAATAATCAATAGATGCAATAGCTGAAGGGTAACGCATCCCCTTTGCCATTTTTAATTGAATTTTACTGATTTCAATCGTTGATAATTGAATTAGAACATTAGGATTTTTTTCTTTTAAAAAAGTTAATGCTTCTGAACTTGTTGGAACAGAAACAGGTTTCCATTCACTATATTTAGCCACAATACTCTGACCAAAATCAATCATGCCCATATCATTAAATAATTTTCTTCTAGCATTTTCTAAAACAGTTTTTTTATTTAACAATTCAATTCTTGCTTGACCAATTGATACTTTTGCTTTTAATAGATCTGTTTTTCTAACTGCACCTAAATCAAATTGTTTTTGGACAAGATCCACTTGTTTTTGAGATAATACTAGATTCTTTTCTGATACATCTAAAAGCTGTTGAGCCTGCAATAAACCATAATAAGACCTTGTAACATTTTGTATAACTCCTATTTTTGCATTTCTCTCTCTCAGTTTGGCTATATCCAAATTAATATTAGCTTGTTTTATGGAATTTAAAGACCTTCCTCCATTATAAATTGTCTGATTAACAGATAACCCAGCTGACATATAACTAGACTCGCCTGATTTTATTGTATCAATCTCTAGATTAACTAAATCTGGAATTATACTCTCTTGGACAGGGTATTTCGTCTTGCCTCCAGAAGTGGAAAGATTCAGCGATGGGAGAACGCCACTATATGACCCTACTAATCCATGATCTGCTGACTCTACATCCAGAGCAGCTGATATAATTGCTCCTTTTCTATCAAGTGCTATGTTTATACACTCAGATATATCATACTCTTGTGCTTTAATAATAGAAATAGTTAATAAGAATGAAAAATATAATTGTTTACTAGGCATTTTTGAATTTTTTGAAACTAATCAGTTAAATTATTCATTTATTAAAAATTCAATTTAATAATTAACAGATATATAGAAATAAAACATATACCTTTAATTATTTTTAATTTTTTGATTAAAGATTATATCTTGAAGCTTTATGAAAAAAACTAAAAGAATGATGGAAAAAAATTGAACCGAAATTATATAAAAAGGCCACTCTCCAATTACAAAAGGACTTACTACATTAGGCCTAAATCTTAAAAAGAAATAATTACTATCTAAAAAATAATTGACGACAAATATAATAATGGCAATAAAATTTGTGATGATTAGCATTTTAGGCAAAAATTTAATCTCCATCCTCATATCATATTTAGCAATTAACCATAAAACTGAAAAAATCAATGCCCCATGGTAAGCTTGACTATAAATAAAAAAAATTCTTAACTCAAAAAAATCACCATCTGGTGTTAAAATAGCCTGAACAGCTCCAACTAAACCCCAATAGAATATTAACTGAAAAGCTGTTTTGTTTTTATTTAAAAGTGCAAATACAGCTACATAAATCCCAATACTACATAAGTGCAAAGGGAGATCTTTTTTAATTGAATAATGATTTGTAAATAATCGAACTATGTCCTCTGAAATATCTAAAGATATTAAAATAAATACTAGAAAGAAAATAAAGGATTTACTTTTATCATGAATCCCGATTTTTTCATTATGATTAATTAAAAACCAGCAGATTAATGCAACAAAAACGAGTGAGATTATATGATCTATTCCAAATAAATCAAATGAATAGGGTGAGATATGTTTTATAGTTGGATTCAATTAATTAAGCTATTTAAAATTTTATTTCTCCTAATTCTTTACCATTATGAAACATTAGAGTTTCTGGTTTGTCGTTACAATAAAAGTGACAAATATTTAACTGATCGTCAAAAAATGAAAAGAATAAAGAGTTTTTAATTTTTAATTCAAATAATTTATCGATATTTTCAATTTCTAGATAGCACCAAGTTATATCGTTATCAATTTCTTTGCCAATCCATAAAAGTTCAGTTTTTTTATTATTCAATAATAAAACAAAATTCATTTTTATATATGAAAAAATCAAGCTGTCAATATTATGTAAATTTGCTTTAGAATCTAAAACCAAGTCTGGGTTTTCCAGTGACCTCAAAGCATATTCTATATCGTCAGTAAATAATTTCATTGTAATTTCAATAGTGCTTGTGTTTTTCTTGCAATCAAAAGAACTTATTGATGCATGAAATGAGTGACAATAAATAGGCAAATGAGAAACTATATATATTATAATAAACAATTTTATATTATATATCATTATTAAAGCTAAGTTGGGTTATTTTGTTAAGTAATTAAAAAATAATAGAAAGTAAAAAAAAACAAAAAATGAAATTTTGCAAATTACTAATAATACTTTTATTTACTATTGAATTAGGTTTTAATCAAAACATAGATAAATTTAAACAATTAGATCATGAAATAAGATCTCCCAATTTATACAGAACTGCATCCGGATATCCTGGGCACGGTTATTGGCAAAACAGATCTGATTATAAAATCAATGTAAAATTAAACGATAATAATCAAAGTATAAATGGATTCGAAACTATAACATATACAAACAATTCTCCTGATGACCTTAATTATCTTTGGGTTCAATTAGATCAAAATGTCAGAGCAAAAGACTCAGATAGCTATAAAATATATAGTGGAGGAATGAATAAAAAGCTAGGGTTCAGCTCAGTAAAACCTGGATATATAATCGGCGATAATGAGGCAAGCCAAATCTTGAATGATTTTGATGGGGGTTTTAAAATCGAAGAAGTCGTTATGATTGATGGTAGGAAACTTGATTTTACTATTAATAAAACAATGATGAGAATAGATTTAAAAAAACCATTAAAAACTAAATCAAAATTATCATTTAGCATAAGATGGAGTTACAATATACAAGACAAAGTATTTATGGGAGGTAGGCCAGGATATGAGTTTTTTAGAAAAGATAGCAATTACCTTTATACTATTTGTCAATGGTTTCCTAGAATGGCAATGTATAATGATGTATATGGATGGCAAAACAAACAGTTTCTAGGAAGAGGTGAATTTACTCTTGATTTTGGAGATTATGACGTTAGCATAACAGTGCCTTCTGATCATGTAGTTGCCGCAACCGGAGAATTGCAAAACTCAATGGAAGTTTTAACTAATGAACAATTAAATAGATTTAAAAAAGCTAAATCATCAAATGAACCAATAATAATAATTTCTCAAGAAGAAGCAGAAAAAAATGAAAGATCAAGAAGTAAAAAAGTAAAGACATGGCGGTTTAAAGCTAAAAATGTAAGAGATTTTGCTTTTACAAGTTCAAGAAAATTTATTTGGGATGCTATGGGAGTAAAAATAGGAAACCGAACAGTCATGGCTATGTCATACTACCCAAAAGAAGCAAACCCTCTATATGAAAGATATTCAACCAAAGCTGTGGCACATTCCTTAAAAGTTTATTCAAAGTATACTTTTGATTATCCTTACCCAGTTGCGATATCAGTTGAAGGTGATAATGGAATGGAATACCCAATGATATGCTTTAACTATGGTAGGCCAGAAAAAGATGGTACCTATTCAGAACGAACAAAATACGGAATGATAAGTGTCATAATTCATGAAGTTGGTCATAATTGGTTCCCAATGATAGTTAACTCAGATGAACGTCAGTGGACATGGATGGATGAAGGACTTAATACTTATTTACAATTTTTAACAGAACAAGAATGGGATAGAGATTATCCATCTAGGCGTGGGCCACCTAAGAATATTGTTAATTATATGAAAGGAAATAAAAATAATATTAGGCCAATAATGACAAACTCAGAATCCATATATCAATTCGGAAATAACGCTTATGGCAAACCAGCGACAGCATTAAATATTCTGAGAGAAACTATTGTAGGAAGAGAATTGTTTGATTTTGCATTTAAAGAATATTCAAGAACTTGGATGTTTAAACACCCTACTCCTTCAGATTTTTTCAGAATTTTAGAAAATGCAACAGCTGTTGATTTAGACTGGTTTTGGAGAGGCTGGTTTTATAATACTGACCCAGTAGATTTGTCAATTGATCAAGTAACTTGGTATACCCTAGATACTAAAAACCCTGATATTGAATTCCCATTAAATAAAAAATTAAAAGAAAAAGAACCGATTCAAATCTGGGAAGAAAGAAATTTAATTGATATACAAGAAACAGTAGTAGAGACAGATCAAAGCGCAAATGATTTTTATAATAAATATGATCAATTTGAGGTCACTATTTTAGATAGAGAAGATTTTATAAAATACAGAGACTCATCAGTTGTAGAGAAAAGAGAAAAAGAAATATATAATGCTAACCTGAACTATTATGAATTAAAATTTTCAAATATTGGCGGACTTGTCATGCCATTAATTATTCAGTTTAATTATAAAGATAGTAGTAATTATATTATGAAAATACCTGCAGAAATTTGGAAAATGGATCGGAAACAAATCACAAAAATATTTGCAACAAAAAAAGAGGTGACTAGCTTTTTACTTGACCCTAAACTTGAAACAGCTGATATAGACATGTCAAATAATCACTGGCCAAGAATGATAATACCTTCAAAGTTTGAATTATATAAAAAGAAAAAATTTGGAAGGTCAAAAAACAAAAAAGAGAATAAAATGCAAAGGCAAATAAGAGCCAATAAAAAAGAATAGCTCCTTATTAAAAGTACTCCTGCAAAGGCTTTACCTTTATTTTATTCTTCATCCTAATAGCACTTAAAACTGCCTCAGCTCCAAAAATAGTTGTTATAGCCAATATCCCTTTTTTTATACAAGCTTTACCTATTGACTCTTCATCAAACCTAGCCTGCGCTCCTAGCGGAGTATTAATTACTAAACTAATTTGATTATTTTTTATATAATCAACAATATTAGGCCTACCTTCACCCACTTTAAAAATTGTATCTGAATTTATTCCATTTTGCCTAAATTCATTTGACGTTCCCTTGGTGGCAATTAATTTGAACCCTAGCTCCACAAACCCTCTCACTATTGGTATGATATTAAACTTATCATCATCATTTACAGAAACAAATATAATCCCCTTATCAGGTAAAACGCTACCCGCACTAAGAGTAGCTTTATAATAAGATAACCCAAAACTATCAGAAAGTCCCATCACCTCTCCAGTGGATTTCATTTCTGGTCCTAAAAAAATTGATTCTGAGGGGAATTTATTGAAAGGTAAAACCGCCTCTTTAATAGCAATATGTTTTTGATTATTCCAATGAGATAAATTGTAGTCTTTTAATTTTGAACCTACCGATATCTGAGCTGCAATTTTAGCAAGTGGAACATTAGTGGTTTTACTTACAAAAGGTATTGTCCTGCTTGCCCTAGGGTTTACTTCAAGAACATAAAGATCGTTGTTTTTATAAGCAAATTGAATATTTAATAAGCCTAAAACATTTAGCTCAATTGCAAGTAAAGAAGTAATCCTCTCAATCTCATTAATAGTTTTTGATTTAATTTGATATGGAGGAAGAACACAAGCAGAATCACCAGAATGAATTCCCGCTTCTTCAATATGCTGCATAATAGCACCAATATAAACTTCCTCACCATCACATAACGCATCTACATCAAACTCAAAAGCATCTTCTAAAAATTGATCAATTAAAATAGGATGGCCTTTCGTTACATCTGCTGATCTAGCTATATAGTCAATTAACTGCTCTTGAGAATAAACAATCTCCATTGCTCGCCCTCCTAAAACATAACTTGGCCTTGCTAACACAGGATAACCAATTCTATCAGCAACTTCAACTACCTGTTCAAGATTTTTCCCTGTACCATAAGTTGGACATAGTATATTTAAGTTTGTTAAAATCTTACCAAATTTCTCTCTATCTTCAGCAACATCAATATTTGCTGGAGAAGTACCTATAATTGGAGCACCCGCTTGTAATAACATTTTTGAAATTTTTAATGGGGTTTGTCCACCAAATTGAACGAGGACGCCATCAGGTTTTTCAAAATCAATTATATTCATTACATCTTCAAAAGTAACTGGTTCAAAGTATAATCTATCTACCAAATCAAAATCTGTGCTAACCGTTTCAGGATTACAATTAACCATTATTGTTTTATATCCTAATTCTTTTAACCCAAAAACTGCTTGCACACAACAATAATCAAATTCTATACCCTGCCCTATTCTATTTGGCCCGCCTCCAAGAACCATTATTTTTTTACCTTTTAATGGCTCAATTTCATTTTCATCATCATAAGTAGAATAACAATATGGTGTCTTTGCTATAAATTCAGCAGCACAAGTATCAACAAGCTTGTAGGAAGGGATTATGTTTTTGTTAATTCTTTCTCGTCTCGTTTTTTCAATATTTTGATTTCTAATTTTTGAAATTTGTGCATCAGAAAACCCATTTTCTTTCAAAATTATCATTGAAGATGTGAGATCCATTTCAGATATTTTTTTTATTTGAAAAAGAAACCAAGGATCAATTTTTGTAATCTCAAAAACCTCATCAATAGTTTTCCCACTTATAAAAGCCTCTCTAATTTTTAATAATCTAAATGATGTTGCAAAACGTAATCTAGTTAAATCAAAAAACTTCGGTCTGATTAATTCTGAATCTTTTTCATAAGCCCATTTTGGTTCCAGACCATCAATACCAACTTCTAAAGATCTAAGAGCCTTTTGAAGAGATTCTGTAAATGTCCTACCAATAGCCATTACCTCTCCAACACTTTGCATTTGAACACCTAGGTGTCCAGAAGCACTTGGGAATTTTTCAAAATCAAATCTTGGGATTTTTGTTACTATATAATCTATAGTAGGTTCAAATGCAGCTAAAGTTTTTCCAGTTATATCATTAGGTAATTCATCAAGCGTATAACCTACAGCTAATTTCGCGGCAATTTTTGCTATTGGAAACCCTGTTGCTTTTGATGCTAAAGCTGAAGATCTACTTACTCTGGGATTCATCTCTATAACAATCATCCTACCGTCATTTGGATTAACTGCAAACTGAACATTTGACCCACCAGTCTCAACACCAATAACACGGAGACATTTAATCGCCCAATCTCTCATCTTTTGAAACTCTTTATCTGATAAAGTCATCGCTGGAGCAACTGTTACTGAGTCTCCTGTATGAACTCCCATTGGATCTATATTTTCTATTGAGCAAATTATAATAGCATTATCAGCTTTGTCTCTAACTACTTCAAGCTCAAATTCTTTCCAACCTATTAAAGACTCTTCAATTAAAACTTCATTTATCGGACTTGCTTCAATACCTTTTTCAACAAGATCTTGAAACTCATCAAAATTATATGCTGTAGCCCCTCCTGTCCCACCAAGTGTAAACGAAGGTCTAATAATAGCTGGAAATTTAACTTCATTAATTAATTTTTTAGCTTCCTCCATATTATAAATAAAATCACCATCGGCAGTAGCAATAGATTCAGCATCCATTGCTTTTTTAAATTTTTCACGATCTTCAGCTTTTTGAATTGCATCAATTTGCGCTCCAATTAATTCAATATTATATTTATTTAGAATCCCTTCATCATTTAATTCTATCGCCATATTCAATGCTGTTTGTCCACCTACCGTAGGTAATATAGCATCGGGTCTTTCTCTTTTTATAATCGCTAATATATACTCTAATGTTATTGGCTCAATATAAGTTCGATCTGCTATTCCCGGATCAGTCATTATTGTTGCAGGATTAGAATTAACTAAAATAATCTTATAACCTTCTTGCTTTAATGCTCTAGCAGCCTGAGTACCAGAATAATCAAATTCACACCCCTGACCAATAATTATAGGACCAGCGCCAATAATTAAAATTGATTTTATATCGTTTCTTTTAGGCATCCATCATACCTATAAATTTTTTAAATAAATAAAAACTATCATGTGGCCCTGGACTTGATTCTGGATGATACTGAATAGAGAATGCTTGAAGTTCTTTACATTCTATCCCAGCAGAAGTATTATCATTTAAATTTAGATGAGTTGAAATAACGTTTTTAGGAATGCTATTGAGAGAAACTGCAAACCCGTGATTTTGACTAGTTATCTCAATATTATTTTCCCCTATATTTTTAACGGGATGATTAATGCCTCTATGCCCAAATTTTAATTTAAATGTATCTGCACCAAGGGCTATCGCTAAGATTTGATGGCCTAAGCAAATACCAAATATTGGTTTTTTCCCAAGTAATTTCTTTACAGTTTTTATACCATAATCAATCGCAGCTGGATCTCCCGGCCCATTTGATAAAAAAACACCATCTGGCTTATATGCTAAAATTTCTTCTGAAGTTACGTCTGCTGGGAAAACAGTCACCTTACAATCTAAATTTTCTAATATTTTTAATATGTTTTGTTTTACTCCAAAATCAATTGCTGCAACTTTATACTTCCCTCTAGTTGACCAACTATATTTACTTTTTGTTGATACAGTTTTAGCTAAATCTAATCCTTCCATTAAAGGAAAACTTTTTAATTTTTCCTCTAAAATTTTTTTATCTAAAATATTTGAAGATATAATTGCATTCATCGCACCATGATCTCTTATATACCTAGTGAGTGATCTAGTATCAATATTTTTTATCCCAACAATATTTTGCTCTCTCAGGTAATCACCTAAAGACATAATTGATCTCCAATTCGAAGGGAAAAGAGATTCTTCTTTAACTACAAATCCTGCAACTTGAATCTGATTTGATTCTACATCTTCATGATTTATTCCATAATTACCAATATGCGGAAAGGTCATAGTAACAATTTGTTTTGCATAAGATGGATCAGTCAAAATTTCTTGATATCCACTCATCCCAGTATTAAAACATACTTCACCAATTGTTTCTCCTATAGAACCAAAGGCAGAGCCATGAAAACTTTTACCATCTGCAAGCATGATGATTGCTTCTTTTTTATTTTTCATCAATATTAAATTTCTATTTTTTAATATAAAAAAAAACGGCCACCCAAAATAGATAGCCGTTCAAATAAGAACATTAATAAATATTATTAATCGTTTTAAAAATACCCCAATCATTTATTGTAATAAAAGCATCACTCTACAATTGGATAAAACCCCAAAAGATTTTTCTGCATCTCTAACTTTTTCAGCATCCATACTTGTAATATAAACATCATCATCTAAAGAGCCAACTGCTTCAATTACTATTGGATTACTACCAACTCGCTGACTAACATTTCTATCATCCATAGAGTATGCATAACCAACAGGACCTCGATTTACTGCTTTAGTTCTAGAGTAGCTAGTTGAACCATACACCAGATTACCTTGCATATCTATTACTTCTGGACTCATTGAAGGATCAATAGAATGATCTCTAGCATCAATAACTATCCCCGATATTCTTTGACTCTTTGGAATAGACGCACTAGTCATTAAATAAGCAGGAGTTGAGTTGTCTATTTTATAACCTTCAGTATCAATTAATATTTCTGATAAACCTGACAGCCTAACTGCCAAAGCAATTGCAACTTTTTTCCCTTCTAAGTATTCTATTTCACCTTGCTGATATGCACTACCAATTAGCCCCTCAATTCTATTTGCGATTATTGGCTCATCATTCATCATCTCACTAACTAACCTACCATCAAAATTGACCTGTTTCATAAGTTCAATAAGGTTTGTTCTCGCATTTGTTCTGGCTTCAGCTTTAGCTATTTTTATATTTTTTTCAACAATATTTAAAGAGTTATCAACAGATTCTTTACCTATTATATCTGCTGTACCCCTACAAACAACAATTCGATTGGCATAATCAATAAAACCTTGTTCAGTATTTACAATAAAAGAATGACTTGTAGGCCTTTGCGCTTGTAGAAAACCATACGATAAAACTAAAATGATAAATATTAAGGTGCGCATAGTGTATTTTATCATGTTGAAAAGTAACATTAATTTTGTCATTTAGGCAACTGTACTTATGAGA
>Ga0208130_1001594_pt1 | contig 10896 bp, 12 predicted proteins | sample ETNtaG_31_FD_185771 | JGI IMG/M metagenome (GOLD analysis project Ga0208130, IMG submission 185771) | Marine microbial and viral communities from oxygen minimum zone, Eastern Pacific Ocean - ETNP201310SV78 (SPAdes) (version 2) | ecosystem: Environmental > Aquatic > Marine > Oceanic ...
AAAGCAGGGAGAAAAAAATAAAAACTCTAACCTATATAAACGTGACGTGTACTTGGGGGATTATAAAACTGAAGAAGAAACTGTAAATGTAATTTTCAGAGACCATGAGTATCCTGATGGAGATATGATTCAAATTAAAGTTAATAACAAAATTGTAGCTAACAGCATCTTACTTCAAGAAGAATTTAGAGGAATAAACATAGAGTTGGAAAAAGGCTTTAACAGGGTAGATTTTATTGCTTTAAATCAAGGAGAGAGTGGACCTAATACTGCAGAGCTTAAAGTTTACACTCATTCTGGAAATCTTGTTGGTTCTAATCGTTGGAATCTAGCCACAGGAGCGAAAGCAACTTATATAATAGTAAAAGAATAAAGGCTTTTTGTAATTTAAAAAATGAATCAGATAATAAAGTCAATTGAATTAATACTTTCAGAGCTTATTGCCCCATTAGAGTGGTTGATGCTTTTTTTTGTCATCGGAGGCGGTCTATTTCTTATAATTTACTCTAAAGGATACCCTCTTACTCAAATCAAAAGAGCTTTTGGCTTATTAATTAAAAAAGAAAAGGATCAAGGAATATCTAGATTTCAGGCTCTATCTGCAGTTTTAGCTGCAACTGTTGGATTGGGAAATATATCTGGTGTTGCCATTGCGATTCATATGGGTGGTCCAGGGGTTTTAATATGGATGTGGTTAACAGCAATTCTTGGCTCAATAATTAAGTTTTTTTCCTGCTCATTATCTGTTCAGCTAAGAGATAAAGAGCCAAATGGTGACCCTTTAGGGGGGCCAATGTATTATATGACTTTAGGAATTAAAGAGTGGGGTAAACCATTAGCTGTATTCTTTTCAATTGCAGGTATTTTTGGTGTTTTACCTGCATTCACTGCAAATCAATTAACGCAGACATTTATGAATGTTATTGATCCAAATCAATATGTTTTACTTGGAGATTTGGGATGGAAAATTTTAATTGGTGTAATACTTTCAATAGTGAGTGCTACAGTTATTTTTGGAGGGTTACGATCTATTGTTAGAGTGACATCAAACTTAGTTCCTTTTATGGTTTGTTTGTATTTCCTTATGGGAGTTTTTATTTTAACTAACAATGCATCAAGTATTATTCCAACATTTAAACTTATTTTTCTTGAAGCATTTAATACAAACACTGCTGTTGCTGGTGGGTTTTGGGGTCTTATTATCTTAGGAGTAAGGAGAGCTGTTTTTTCAAATGAAAGTGGTGTAGGAAATGCTGCTATGTATCACGGTCAATCTCAAAGCAGGAAGGGAACAGATGAAGGTTTAGTTGCAATGTTAGGCCCCTTACTAGATACAGTTCTAGTTTGTAGTATAACTGGATTAATTGTTATAATTAGTGGTGCATATAAAATTCCTGAACTTAATGGAATTGTTCTAACATTAGAAGCTTTTAGGATATTATTTTTTGGGTTCGGAGATGTTCTACTTTTGCTAATGGTCTTTGTATTTGGTGTATCAACTCTACTAACTTATTCTTATTATGGAGTTAAATGTTTTGGGTTTTTAACACACTCAAAATGGGGGAATATGTATAATTATTTTTATATAGGAAGTATTGTTTTTTCAGCCATCGTAACTGTTGAAGTTGTTATCGGTATAATTGATTTAGCATTTGCACTAATGTGCATCCCAAATATGATAGCTATACTTTGGCTTTCACCGCATGTTAAAAAAGAAATGCAATCTAGAAATTGGATATAATTTTTTTGTCATTATTTTATTGGCTTATTGTCGAGCGACTATTTCATATTTAAAAAATTTAATCTAAAGATGGAGGTCCTGGAAGAATTCGGGGATCATACTTTTCATATTTTCTGTTTTCAATAAAATCTCTTTTTACATCTTTAATAAGTGTGGGAGAATTATATAAGTCTGCCATCGTCATTGCTAAAGCTTTTGATGCATGTATCATTCCTTTATGCCCGATAGACATCCCTGTGCAGGCAACAACAGCCCAAGAATGCCAGGGACCACCACTTGCTGCAGTTGTAGCAGACATCCTTATAACTGGAACTACTTGGCTCACATCACCAACATCTGTTGATCCCCCTTGAGCAGGCATCGTTTCTCTTAAAGGATGAAGTTTACCATCAATACCTTTTTCAGGTTTGCCTGTTTCTTTAAGAATGGTATTTGCATATTTTATCTCACTTTCAGAATATTCTATTTCGCCCAAGGAATTCAAATTATCATACATAATCTTAGCGCCCGTTCTGTTGACTTGAATCTCATAAATACCTGAAATTAATTTAGTCTCATAATTTGTTCCTGTCATTAAAGCTGCTCCTTCAGCAATTTTTAGTGCCCTTTCATACAGGACATCAACATTTGCTCGATCATTTTCACGAAGCCTAGTCCATATTTGTGCATAGTTAGGAACAACATTTACTACATCACCAGCTTTTTCAATTTGGTAATGAATACGAGCAGTAGGCTTGATATGTTCCCTGTAGTAGTTCAAGCCATTTGCATAGAGCTCTAATGCATCAACTGCACTCACTCCATTCCAAGGATCAGAGGACGCATGTGAAGAGTTTCCATAAAATTTGACTCTAAAATCAACAAGTGATTTTGAACTTTGAGTTCCTGATTCTATATGATCTCCAGGATGCCAATCCATGCAAACATCCAGATTATCAAACAAACCCTCTCTAACCATCCATACTTTTGCAAAAATGGTTTCTTCAGCAGGTGTGCCATAAAATATTACAGTTCCTTTGATATTCCCTTTTTCTATTTGCTCTTTTATAGCAACTGCAGCACCCAAACTAGCTGTACCAAAAAGATTATGCCCACATCCATGACCTGCTGCTCCCAAAATCCTTGGCTCTCTTGTTGGCTGACGCTTTTGTGATATTCCAGCGTTTGCATCAAATTCCCCTAAAATCCCAATTATTGGTCTTCCCTCTCCATAAGAAGCTGTAAAAGCTGTTTTAATTCCAGCAACACCTGGCTTGACATCAAAACCATTTTTACGAGCATAATCCATTAATGTCTTGGATGATTCAAATTCGACTAGCGATGTTTCTGCAAATTCCCAAATTGCATCACTAGATTGAATTAGATTTGTTTTTTGTTTTTCAATAGATTGTTGAATTTCTTTTTTGATTGTCTTTAAATTTTGCCCATAGCTAAAAGCATTTATTAAGATTAAAGAAGTTATTAATTTTAATTTCATGAAAATTTTATTTATAAATTTATTTTAAGTTATGAATTAGGATTTTTTTTTATTAATAATATTAAGATTAATATTCCAATAATTCCAAAAAAAAACCCTAATAAAAACCCTAACTGTCTACTTCTATTTTTTTGCTCAGCCAAATATGCTCCCCAAGCCCCTAACCCAACTCCTATTGCCAAAGAAAGATAAAAAAAAGAGTTGCTCATTTCTTTAATTTAAAATATAAATTAGTAAAAATATAATACAGAAGAATTCCAAAGGGTCCAAGTATAAATGTAAAAATTAAAGGAAAAATTATAATAACATGAGGTATGCTTTTATTTTGAGAATTTTTTAAAATCCAAGCTCCCATCCAAAAGTCAAATGCTAAATAATGAATCCATCCGGCTGCAGCAGATTCTGGTGTTGAGTTTATAAAAAGTTCCAAAACACCATTTAATGTTGAAAGGTCAGCATTAAATATTTGAGGAACTTGTACAATAAAATATATATAAGCTAAACTAAAAACAATTGGAATATATGGATAATCAATAATTAGTTTTGTAAACTTTCTTTTTGGAAAAAAAACTAAAAAAATCCATAAAATTATAACTAGTGAATTAAAAATTGAGAAAATTAATGAGGTCATAAAACAATAAGTTTAAAAAAATATTAATTTAACTATTAACCTAAAATATAATTATATTGAATTTCAAAGATATAAAAGGAAATAAAATAGACCCTTTAAACCATACTATTAAGCTATTAAATGAATATCCTTATTTGCAAATTCATGTTGGCTCTGACTCTCAAAATTTAGGAAAAAAAACTGTTTACTGCACTGTAATAGCATATAAATTAGGGAATAGCGGTGTTCACTATATACTTAATAAAAAAAAACAATTACTTATAAAAGATATGTGGAGTAGACTATGGCATGAAACAGAATTAAGTATTGATACAGCACAAAAACTTAAAAACAAAATTAAAGTAGGAATTGAAATTGACATGGATTACAATGATAACGAAGCTCATAAATCTAATAAATTAATTTCTGCAGCAAAAGGGTGGGCAAATTCTCTGGGCTATAAGGTCAATGTTAAGCCTCAAATTCAAATTGCAACAAGAGCAGCAGATTATAACTGCAGATAAATTATTATTTTAATTTTTATACTTTAATTTGTGTTAAATGAAAAAGGTTCAATCACTGTTCATAATTTCTTTCATATTATATTTTGTTGGAAATTTATTATGGACTATCAACATAAAATATAATAATCAATTATTTGAAGATTGGATAATTAATGTTCCCTTTTCACTGTTTTCTGTAATAATTCTTTATACAACTATAATTTGGTACAAACAAAAATGAAAAATGTAATTTTAATATGTCCCTCTGCTGAGAGAAAAAAATGGATAGATGTTTTTAAAAAGTTAATGCCAAAATGGGAAATTCAATCATTAAAAAGCATCACTAATTATAATTTAATTGATACTGCTTTAGTTTGGAATCATCCTAGAGGTGTTTTAAAAAAATTCCAAAACCTTAAATTAATTTGTTCTCTTGGAGCTGGGGTTGATCATCTACTGTCTGATCCCAACATACCAAAAGGAGTCAAAATCACAAGAATAGTTGATCCATTACTTTCCTTTTCTATGTCAAATTATATAATTATGGCTGTTCTTCTTCATCAAAGAAGATTTGATAAATATAATGATGATCAGAAAAATAAAATATGGGATCATGACTCAAATCCTGAAATTAATCTCACAATTGGAATTCTTGGAATTGGAAAATTAGGTAAAGATGCAGCAATTAAATTGAAAAATATGGGATTTGAAGTTTATGGTTATAGTAAAAGTTCAAAAAACATTAAAGGGGTTAAGTGCTTTTTTGGAGATGAAATAAAACACTTTTTAGAAAAAATAAATGTTTTGGTATGTACTGTTCCTTATACATCTGAAACTCATAATCTTTTATCTAATAAGCTTTTTAATAAACTAAAAAAGCCAACATATTTAATTAATGTTGCAAGAGGTAAAGTTCAAAATGAAAAGGATATTATTACCTCTATTGATAAAGGTATTCTTTCTGGTGCTTTTCTAGATGTTTTTGAAAAAGAGCCACTCCCAAGCTCAAGCCTATTGTGGAGTCATAAAAAAATTAAAATTACACCTCATATAGCTAGTGTTACAAATGCAGAAGCTGGAGCAAAACAAATTATAGAAAATTATGAAAGGAATTTAAAAAAAATAAAATTAATTAATGAAGTTGATATTAAAAAAGGCTATTAATTATTTTTAATAGCTTTAGCCAACTTCTCAGGACCAAAACGAACAACATCAGTCACCGGGAGATTTGTTTCAGACTCCCAGTAGTCTACTGCTTTTTTTGCAGATTCTAAATTAAGCTTAGTTGTATTTAATGAAATTCCAACGACTTTAGCTTCTGAAAAAACTCCACAAGCTCTGGATAATGATTCATTTAGTTCAATCACTTTATTTAAATGAGGAATTTTAATATGTTCAACTGGAGGTCTTAAGTTAGTTAAATCAGCCCTATGACAAAGTATTAAATGTGTTGCACAACTTCCTCTCATTAATGGTAATGTAGCTGTACTGCCTGGATGCAATAAAGACCCTTGTCCCTCTAGAAAAACCCAATCACTACTTGATTCCTCTATAACCATTTTTTCCACAGCGCCACAGGCATGATCAACCTTAAATGCATCTAATGGGATTCCTTTTCCAGTTACTGTGATTCCTATTTGACCAGTTGCAATAAAACTACTTTTAATATTATTTTTTTTAGCCCAAGAATAGAGCTCAAGACTGGTAGTCATTTTACCAGAAGCCATATCAGTACCAACACATAAAATTCTTTTATTATTTGTTTGTAATGCTTTTCCTGTTGCTATTTGAGGGGTAAATTGAGGGATTCTCACATCCCATATCCATTGTTTTTTATTTAGTGAGTTATACCTTAAAGCTAGTTTATCATGAAGGCCGTTGATAATGGAGAGCCCTTTTGAAATAGCATTATCTATTACTGAATACCAAGAATTAGGAATTTTTCCTCCAGAATTAGCTATTCCCAATAAAAGTACCTCGGCTCCAAGAGCAATTGCAGAATCCAGACTTTCAACTACTGGAACACTTCTATTAATAGGAAGACAGTCTTTCGTGTTCTGCCCAGAATTTTCAGAATCAATAATCGCTACAATTTCATTTGACAAATACCTTAAAGCTCCGTAACCCATTTTACCATTTTCTGTAAATAAATGCCCCTGCATATAAATTGCAACTTTTGATGAGTTATCTAACATTATATTTTAATTTCATTAATTAAAAATGCTCCATGACCAGGAGCTATTCTTGGCATTGTAATGCCATCAATCATTTTAGCTCCAGAGGCTGGATCAGGTTTAAGATTATAATGTGAGTCAAGATCAATATGATTAATTTGACCTGAAATGGAAGCTGCAGCAGAAATAGAAATAGAAGATTCACTCATGCATCCAATCATTGTCTCTAATCCTAAAGCTTTTGCTGTTGAAAGAATTCTTAACGCTTCAGTAATTCCTCCGCACTTCATAAGTTTCAAATTTACTCCATCTATCCAGTCAGAATAATTTATAATATCATTAGAATATCGACAAGACTCATCAACAAAAATTGGCAACATTCTGTTTTCGTATAACGTTTTAAGATTTTTCTCCATTCCCTCAGGGAGAGGTTGTTCAACATAATCACATTTTCTTTTTGATAGCCATTCAATCATATGTTTTGCGTTTTCAACATTCCATCCGCCATTTGCATCAACCCTGAGGCCAATATTATAGGGCTTTATGCTTTCCAAAACTTGATTATACATACTTTTATCTGCTTCAATTCCCTCAGGTGAGCCTAACTTTATTTTAAGAAATTTTGCAGAGCCAGACTCAAATAAAAGGGGTATTCTTTCTTTTACAGATTTGGGACTCATAATTCCTAGAGTAATGGATGTCATAATCTTGGGAAGGGGTAATCCGAGTAAATTATGAAGAGGAGTTTTTGCTTTCTTTGCTTTCCAGTCCCACAAAGCTATATCCAAACCAGCATAAGAACAAGGAGAAATTTTTAATTCACGAGCAATTTTTTCTATTTCATATATTGATTTATTTTCAATTTCTGTTTGAATTAGTTTCGAAAGTTCTGATATTACTATTTCTGGTGTTTGAGCTCCCTCATTTTTTCCTGGAGCTGATTCACCCCAACCCACAATACCATCTTTTTCAACTCTGATAAAAACATTATAGGTATCACCATGAACTCCTCTGCTAATTGCAAGAGGAAATCTTTTTTTTATCAAAATTTTATGAAATGTTACCTTCATTTTAAAAACACTAAAATACAAGAATAATGCTTTAAAAAGAGAAATACAATATATTTGTATTGAATTTAATCATTGAATTTTAAACCTTTTATGTATTCAAAAGTCAAAATTTTGTAACACTAAACAAACAACTTCCAAATGAAAAAAATATTTTTTTTATCACTTTTAATTCCAGCATTATTAGCTTCTCAAAAAAATATAACAGGTACTGTGTTTGACATTAATGGAAAAACCCTGTCTGGGGTAACAATTTCTGTCGAAGGAAATAACGAAAAAACTTTAACAACTGAAAATGGTTTTTTTAGTATTGCGACTAAAGATAGTGGTGATTTACTTTTTTCAAAAGATGGATATTCATCTCAATCTGTTCCCTTCGAAGAATCAACATACACCCTTAATATCTCTTTAAGTGTAATAAAGAAAATTATTGATGATGAAAAAAGAACAAACTCATTAAGGAATGTAAATACAGTTTCGGGATTAGACTTTGTTGAAATAATTGCAAATAGAATAGCAGGAGCAAAAATTAAAGTAGATTTTAATGGTAATAAGAATATTTCTTTAAGAGGGCGCCAATCTTTTAAAACAAACTCTGATGCAGTAATATGGGAAATTAATGGAATGATTTATAATGCACCCCCACCTATGGATATTTCTCAAATTCGTTATCTAGAAGTTCTGAGAGATATGGCTAGCACAAATAAATATGGTTCTCTTGGTGGTGCAGGAGTAATAATTTTAAAAACTGAAGTGACCGAAAAAGAATATCAAAGTTCACGTAATCTCTGGAATGCTCCCCCTCCACTTACAGCTGAAGAAAGAAAGGCTCTTAAAGCAGAGAAAAAAGCAAAACGTCTTGCAAAAAAAGCAAAAAAAGCAAAAAAAAATAAAAATTAGAGCTTTAACTTAACTTAAGATTTATTACAAATTAATTGGATTTGATTCATTATTTTAAGTCAAAATTTTTCATTTTAAAATAGTTATCTTACGATATCTAATATCAAATCTTTGAAAAAATTCGCTTATTTAGGTTGGTTTATTTTATTGGTTTTCTGCACAACAATTGTATCTAAAAAAGAGAACTTGACTGATATTGAATCTCTACAACAAAAAACCTCTTTTATTGATTTAAAGAATGAAAAAATAAATTTGAAATTATTTAAAGGAAAAAAAATTATTATTAGCCATTGGGCAACTTGGTGTAGTCCTTGTATAAAAGAAATGCCATCATTAATTGAAGCTCAAGAAATTTTAAAAAATTTTAATTATGTTTTTCTTTTAGTTTCGGATGAAAAAATTTCTAAAATACATGAATTTAAAAATGATACTAAATTCAATTTTAATTTTTTGAAATCAACTAAATCAAATGAAGTAATGGGAGTCTATTCACTTCCAACATCATATATTTTTGATGAAGAAGGAATGAAAGTTAAAACAATTATTGGAACAATTCCATGGAGTTCCAAACAAACAATACAAAAATTAAAAAATCTTTAATATGAAAAAATTAGCTTTTCTTTTTTCATATCTAATTATAATTTCTTGTTCAAAGAAAAAAATATTAATTGAGGACATATCATTTAAATTTGAAAATAATAATGCTCAACCTACTTTATTTTCTAACAATGGGATTTTATCATTATCGTGGATTTCTTCTGATGAAAAAAATAGATCCATACTCAATTTTAAACAATTTAAGGATGGGAGATGGGATGATAATGTTTTAACGATTAATAGTGGTAATGACTGGTTTGTAAATTGGGCAGATTTTCCTGCTCATGCAGTAAATCAAGATGCAATAATTTCTAGTTTTTTACAAAAATCAGATTCTGGAACATATAATTATGATATTATTTTAAATATTCAAAAGTTGAGTGGAGAAATAATAAAAGAAAATTTTCTTTTGAACACGGATGGTATAAAAGCAGAGCATGGCTTTGTCAGTATAACTGCAAATAAAAATGAAGGTTTTTTCATAAGCTGGTTAGACGGAAGAAATACTTTAGAAAAAAAACTAAATGGACATCATAAACCAATGTCAATTCGCTTTGCAGAAGTTACAAATACAGGTGAAATAATAAACGAGAGTGAGCTCGATACGTCTGTCTGTGATTGTTGTCAAACTTCAATAGTGAACGCTAAAAATGGGCCCCTAGTTGTTTACAGAGATAGAAGTGATAGTGAGGTTAGAGATATTTATAGTGTAAGAAGAATCAACAAAATATGGCAAACTCCAATCCCCGTTCATAATGATGGCTGGTTAATAAATGGATGCCCTGTAAATGGTCCAAAAGCAGCTGTTAGTTCAAAAAATATTGCAGTAGGTTGGTTTACTGTTTTTAAAGGTAATCCTCAAATTAATGTTTCATTTTCTAAATCTAATGGAGAATCTTTTGAATCTCCAATTAAAATCAATGATCATAATGCTATTGGTAGAGTCGATGTGGAATTTTTAAATGATAATGAGGTAATAATTAGCTATATGGAGTATGATGATAGCGGAACATATCTCAAAATTAAAAAAGTTTCAGATAATGGGAATATTTCAGAACCAATTACAATTTCAAAAATTGATGGAGGAAGAAGCACAGGGGTTCCGCAATTAGAAATAATTAATTCAGAAATCTTCCTTGTTTGGACAGTTTTTGAAAATGGATTGGATCAACTGAAATCTGTAAAATTAAATTCGTTAAGCATTTAATATTTTAATAAGATTGATCAAGTGGTTTTAATGAAAAATAAATTGTAAAATATTTCATTTTAAAAACTTTAAAATACTAAAGAATGTCAATACTCCTGATATGTTGGCTAAAATATCAAAAAGATCAAATACACGATTAAAAGTTAAAACAGGTTGAAGATACTCAATGAGTATTCCTAAAATTAAACAAATAAAAAAAACAAGTGTGTTTTTATTTTTTAAATTATACTTTGATAAGTAAAAGGATAAGCTTAATCCCTGAAATCCGTACAAAAAAAAATGTCCGAATTTGTCAGCATGGGGAATTATTATTCCAGGCATATCAGAACTTCCTGGAACTAAAAAAAAACTTAAATATATTATTAATACAAAGTTAGTACCTGAAATAAATCCCCAATTTAAGCTTCCAACATTCATAATTATTTTTTAAATAGGTAAATTTAAATAATACTAATTTAAATTTAACAAATAATGTTTGAATCTCATAAAGGTTTTGACACTCTAGATCTTCACGGAGTTAGGCACAAAGAAGCAATGGAAATGGTTCGTGATGAGTTAAATATTAAAAAACATAATGGCTCATTCTCTTTAATAATAATAACTGGAAACTCCACATTACT
>Ga0208130_1001595_pt1 | contig 10896 bp, 13 predicted proteins | sample ETNtaG_31_FD_185771 | JGI IMG/M metagenome (GOLD analysis project Ga0208130, IMG submission 185771) | Marine microbial and viral communities from oxygen minimum zone, Eastern Pacific Ocean - ETNP201310SV78 (SPAdes) (version 2) | ecosystem: Environmental > Aquatic > Marine > Oceanic ...
ATCCATATGTGAGAATACTCTTATGTCTAATATTTCTTCTACAACCTCTCGTCTGTATCTAGCACGTAGGTGCATAAATGGTTCGTATGATGTTGATCCAAGGATGACCACCTGGCAAAAAGCACGATAGTTACATTTTAAAATATTTTGTTCTAACATATTTTGATAATCTACATTAGAAGCGTCTTGGTTTAATAATACATTATTACAATAGATTTCAAATTTATTAGGTTTAATACCTCTTACAACTTTATATTTTTTGTTAGCAGTTTCAAATTCTACTTCTATCTCACAATCGTTTTGATTGATTGTATTTACAAGTTGTTCTTTTTTTATATCTCTAAAGGCACGATTAAACAAAGCAAAACATAATGCGTCAAGTAAAGTTGATTTACCTGCACCGTTCATACCAATAATTAATGTTGATGGTGCCTTTCTTAAATCTACTTCTATAAATTGATTACCTGTAGATAGAAAATTACGCCATCTTAATTTTTTAAAATATATCATACGTTGTTGTCACTAGCCTCTATGTAAATTGACTTTAAGTATTCCTTTAACTTTGTTTTGTTTATATCTGTTTCTAATTGATCTACATAATTATTTAGGAATGTAACCGTGTCTTCGCCCATTTCTAATATGTCTTCTCTTACGCTAGCTTTAATATCAGAATAATCCTCTACAATATTTAAATCATGTACACTTATCTCATTATACAACCTTTCTACAAATTTGTCAAATACCTCGTTATTAGTCTTGTTTAATACGATTAATTTAATAAAGTGTTCGTTGTATGGTTGTATATCAAAGTTTGTATAGTCTTTCTTTTTATCATCATATATTATTTTTTTGTGTATAGTTAAAGGGTTAATAACTCTGGTTATTTCTCTTGTTTCTGTATCAAAGATATGAAAACCTTTTGGGTCTTGGTAGTCTGACCATGTCATCTCATATTGAGCACCATTATAGTGTATCTGGCCATCATCTGTATGTTTATGAAAGTGACCTGATATTACTCTATCGTATCTACTAAAATCTGATTTAGCTAAACCATGTTCATTGATTACGCCATTTTGCATTTCAATACCTTTGATTTCTAAATGACCCATTACAATTTCTGCTTTTGCTGTTTGTAACATATTCATTGAGTGGTCATAGTTATCATCACATATCCAAGGTACAAATAATATAGGTGTGCCGTCAAATTCTACAACGGTAGATTTAGTATAGATAAATGGTTCGTTTACTTTGTCAAATGATGAGTATAGATTTTCTATAGCATTTACATCATTAGTATTTTTAAAATACGTATCATGGTTACCTATAATGATATGTGTATCAATCTTTTCTTTATATAATCTATCCCAAAATTGTTCTCTAAAAATAGAAGCAGTTTGAAAGTTAATAAACTTTCTTCTATCTACAACATCACCTAAATGTACCAATGTATTAATATTGTTTTCTTTTAGGTATGGGAAAAAGATTTCATTATAAAATCTAAGCTGATATTTTCTAAACGCTTCGCTGTCATTACGAACACCGAAGTGTGTATCATTCAATAGTGCGATCTTCATTATACGTCTAAAACACTTGTGTAGGTTCTTCTTTTTCTTTTCTTAACTTTTATTTCTTTTAAATTAGGTTCTTCAGTTGATGGTTTATTCTTTCTTAAAAATTCTAAAAACTGGTTTTTGTAATCGTTGTTTGTGTCACCTGGTAGTACAGCAAACTCATCTATGTTTGCTTGTTCTATCATCTTGTATTTTATATTAGATTGTTTTTTCTCTTTCTGTATTCTTCTAATAAAAGCATAATATATTATTTGCGTAAAGTAAGCAAAAGGATTATTAGACTTTGCAGGATTAAAGTTTTTAAGGTATTGTAAACAATTTTCTATACCATCAGAAATCATATCATCTCTAAATGTATAGTTAATAAAATTAGGTCTATAAGATAAGTGATTCGCAATCTTTAAAAAACATTCACCTATGTAATTAGTGACAGGTGGTGCTTTTCTTTTTCTTTTTTCTGCTTTATCACACTTATCCTTATACTCAATCATCGCCTGTAGAAACTTCTTGTTATCTACATAATGTTCGGATTTTTTCTTTGTTCTACTCATGGTTATATAATACTATAGGTCATCAAATTTGTCAAGCTTTACACGTTTGAAACTACCTTTTCCTTTCTTTGATTTTACTATTCTGGATTTGTACTTGGGAGTACGTACCTCTTTTGCGATAGGATTTGTTTTAAAAATCCTGTCAAAATTTTGTCTATATTTGTCGTTAGAAATTCTACTTTTTCCGTCCCATTTACCTGGCATAATTTAATCCTCACGGCCGCTTGACATAATCTAATTCCCGTTGTATAATACCCATGTGGGTTGTTACCGAGGAGAATAGCTACCCTCTAGTGCAACTTCTTTGAAGGCATTTTTAATAAGTCAGCGACTTCTTTTATATCATCCTTTGTTATATCATTCTCATAATTGGAAGCGGCGTTATCTAACTCCTCTTCCGACATTTCTCTTTCAATAAATCCTGGCAATGGTTGTTTTGTGTGTTTTAGTGCGTGTGTCAGATCACTATATCTTTTAGTAAAACCTTTTGTAGCATTGCATATTGTAATAATTTTATCAACAGGAATAGTGACTATTTTTTCATCTGTAAAACCAACCCATTTTACTAGTGCGATATAATCAGATATACCTTGTTCAGTAATACGAGGTACGTATTTGATAAGCATAGGTTCCTGTAACCTTAATAGTTTAGAGTTTTCAGGTAGTTGGTCTTTATGTAGAGGAAACCTACAACAGATTTCTTCTCCAGAAACCAGTCTGATTATCTTAACCGTTTTGTCATTAATACGATCAATCATATAGCTATTTATCTTTCTTAAGCGTTATTATGGCACAATGCGAGCCACCTAATTCCTCTTGCATTGCGTAGTCTAGTAAAGCTGTTTCTTTAAATACTTTCATATTGTAATAACCTTTATTCTTGCCTGGGTCTTTATCTTCATTAGGCATATAATCATGGAATACTATTTTAAAAGAGTCCTTTGTTCTTTTTAATATTTGTTCACAATCTAGTTTAGTTATAGAGCCATCTACAAATACAAAATCAAAGTCATAGTGCATATAAGATTCCCAATAAACTTTGCTTTCTGTTATAAATCTATAACAATCTATATTATACTCAAATATATCATTTCTGTCAATGGTGTACACCTCAGCGTTGAGTCTTAATGCGGCTGTACTTTTACCTGTACCTGTACCTATCTCTAATATTTTTTCAGAGCCTTGGCTCTTATCTAATAAAAACTTAAAATCTTCATCTGAAATCATTTTAAATCTACCGTATGTATTTCATAGTCAAAGCCTTCTCTATTATAGATGTTAACTCTTTCCTGAAAGTGTGTTAATGTGAAGTTCTTTTTATCTTTGTATGTGAGGTCGTCTGATATATCATAAACCGTAGCACTATCTTTGTTATCGCCGACACGAAGCCCACGACCTATAGATTGTAATATTCTTATAGGTGATTTACTAGGGCTACTAAAAACAATATTGTGTAAATTGCGAATATTAATCCCTGTGCTAAAGGTGCCGAAAGAAGCGATAATAATTGCGTTGTCCGACTTTTCTGTGATTGCTCTGATTTGTTCTCTATCATTTGTTTCAGTTCCCCCATAAACGAAAAACACTTTTCGCTTTGGGTCTACTTTTTCTTTAATTAGTTTATGTAAAATCTCTCCGTGCTTTTCAACAAGTTGAAATAGACACAATGTATTACCATTAAGTGCTAAGGCTAGATTTCGTATGTATTTATTACGAGCAGTATTTTGAGTGAGGTATTCTAGTTCTTCAAAATATTTTACACCATATACCTTTTTGGCTTCTGTTTCAGGATACTTTAAGTTCAGACATTTAATTTTTAGATTTGCAAGTTGTTTTCTTTCTATCAATTCTGTAGTAGATACAACTTTGTTTACCATACCAAACAGACCTTGTAATACTAACTTGTGTGTTTTACTATCATCTAACGTACCAGTAAGACCTATTCTGTATTTACAATCTGTTAGTTTAGTCATTATCTTTGTCAATGATACAGCCTTAAACAAGTGTGCCTCGTCACCTATAACTGCACCATAGTCTTCAAAAAATTTCTTTGGCATTTTGTATAGTGATTGCCATGTTGATATTACTATACGTTTATCATCATCTATATCATAACCATGATACTTTCTACTGACATTTTTTTCTACATTATAACCATAGTCTTTAAAATCTTTGTACAATTGTTCTACTAGTGATGTTGTAGGTACAATAATGAGGATATTGTTATCTATCATATTAAGATAGTGTCGGCATAACATATAGATGATAAGTGATTTACCAGAGGCAGTAGGCGATAAAACTAGTCCTCTTTCATATTCTAGTGCAAACTTGAAAGCGGCGATTTGATAGTCCCTCGGCGTGATAGATATATCATAAGACTCGATTAAACCGTCTATATCGGCGGCTATGCCGCTGTTATATGTAAGGATTTGACTAGATTCGACAATATGTACAGATTTCTTCTTACACCAGTCTTTTAAGTAAGGATACAATCCAACGTATAATTGACCTGTAGCATACGAGTATAACCGTATCTTTCCGTCCCAAACTCTATTACGAAATTGAGGCGTAAACTTGTAACCAGGTACTTCAAATGAGAAATAATCTGATAACTCTCTACGGATACTTGCGTCTGCGTCAATGCGTAAGTACACGTCATTGACCTTGTCAACTATGATGTTTTGCATTTTAGATTACGCCAGATGTAAACTTACGCCAGTCTATAGCATTCTTAATTTGAAAGCCACGATTAGAAATAATTTTAATTGTTCTATCTAGGTAGTCAACAACACTTTGTACATAAGTTACTTTTTGTTCTAACTTAATAAGTTCATCATCTGCTTTGAGATATTTGTCAACGTCTTGTTTTAATATTTTTAAATTAAATGGTTTTACCTGATATACACTAGGGTCTGCCTTACCTGTATAGTATTCCCATTTCTCTCTTGTTAATCTTGCCAAATCTTGTTCAGCCTTTTTCAATAGATTAACATATTGATTATGAAACTTCATATACTTGTTATGTAGTTGTGGTGTTTTTAATGATTCTAAATCAAGTTCAGTATCATTTATCTTTAGGTCTTTTTCAGCGAGTTCTTGTAGTTCGTCAAATGTCATAATATATCCTCTTTGTTTTCTATATTTAGAGTGCCTTTAAGTTCGTCTTGTGGTACGTAGGTTGGGTCATAGTATTCTTCTAATTCAGGAAAAACATCAAACAAGTGCATTTCCCATTTAGTGCCTTCATAATATTTGTCTTGTTTCAATAGATATGCAAATACCTCCTGTATGTTAAAATCTTTTTCAGGTGGTCTTTCTAATGACGCAACAATATCAGGCCATTCTTTGTATTTTGGTATCAATTTATCTTTTATCTTTTGTGGCAGATTGTTAGGTCGTAAACTTCTAGGCGTTTCAAGTATTGCCCAGTTGATCTGAAATATATTAGGATTACTTTTTACATATTCTGGTACTTCGTAAAATCTCAATACACTTAAAAAAGAAACTAAACCATTAAAGTCAACAACCACGTTAGGATATTTACCACATTCTTTTATATTATCTTCTAACTCTTGCCAGTTTGTTCTTCTTCTCATATACTCAATAGTTTTACCTACACCATCTACTGAACCAACTACTGCAATCTCTCTAAAGTGTGGTGCATAATCAAACATACTATGCTTACCAACACTTACTTTTGTTAGATTAGTTTGATACTTAACATAAATGTGTTTTGCGTGTCCTGTTTCTACAATAGCATCCATCATCTGATAATGTTTTTTCATAATCAAAGGCTCACCACCTATGATTTTTATACTACGTATATAAGGTGCTAACTCTACAACTTGTTCTATTGTTGATTTTACTGAACCTTTAAATGTACCTGTACGATCTTTGCCATGTAATTTAAAATCACGTTGAACAGATTCCCAATCTGCGTCCATTTCTTCTTCCCACAACTTTGTATTCCATACACCTTTTTCTGCACCTCTTTGTCTTATAGATGAGTTTGTATGAAGACACATATGGCAATCTAAATTACATTCAGAACCAAATATCTTTAATTGTATTTCTATTATTCTTTCGTCAAATGCCCACACGCCACTTGCTTTATACATCTCTACGTTTTTTATTATGTCATCTGCAAACTCTGGATTGTTTGTATGTATTTTTAAGCAGTTTGTTCTTCTGGATCTACCATATCGTTTTTCATCTGCTATACATCTTTGACAAAATCTTTTTACTTTTTCTAATTTAGAGTTTATAGTAGTCATTTCTTTTCGTATTGACTTCATATAATCACTATTTTCCATCCAATCTTTTATAGATGTATCTTCAACGGTAGGACCATTAGCTGATCTATGTGCAAAACAACATGCTTTCCACCCACCATCCATTTCAGAATATGCCTGTGTAAAAGGTATTGTACAGAAAAATATATCTTCGTCTTTTGCCTGTTGTATTATAGATTTGTCTTCAGGTGATTGACCTATTACAGATGGATTTGCCGTACCTTTTTCTCTTGTTCTAGGAGATATATCTACCCACCATTGTGCTGTATCTACTTGACCTGGTTTTGAGTCATCGCCAGGACCACCTCTAGTTAAACGAGCAGTATCTCTACCGACTCGTTCTATAGTAGCATCGGTGTACTCTTGTTTTTCGCCCTTATCTGTCCATCTTAAATCAGACATCTATATCTATGTTCCTTACATATCTTATTTGTTTAAATACGTTTTCTTTAGCACAATCTCGCCACACGATTGCCATAGCGTGTTGATTTCTTTCTTCACCATTAGTGCCAGGCATTTGATATTCTGCAACCATCTCAGCAGCCACTTGAACATTATAACCTCGTTTTGCCCAATTAATAGCACAAAAAGGTTTGTGTCTAAACACACAACCAGATGTATTTGTGCCACCTATTATAACTTTGTTAATAGAGTAACCTAATTTTTTTACTTCTATTTTAATACTATCAATAGTGCTGTTATCAGGATGTATAGTTTTCCATATGTGTCTACCTTCTACTCTTACCATCTTTGCCATTTCTTCAGTTTTTTTGTGTCTATCAGGTATATGATTAGAAACAAAAATAAGAGGATAAGTTCTAACAGGATTACATAACCAATTCAATGTAGAAAAACGTTGATTGTTTGTAAACTCGCTACCTAACGCAGGATGTCCTTCAAAATCAATCAGTAATATTATATTAGCAGGTTTTAAATCCATTTTATTATAGTTTCTGGTTCTGGTTTTTGATCGTCTTTTTTTTGTATTTCGTTCATACTTTCTCTACGATATTGTTTTGCTTTACCTATACTACCTAGTAATACTACAGGATGTTCTACCCAAGGTAAATCTTCCCATTCAGAATTATCCTCTCTATAGGGAAAACAAGCAATCGTAGATGTATTTAAACCTTTTTCTAAAGCAAAAGCAGATAGATTAGCCATCCACATACCTACTTCTACTGCTGTAGTTCTTAACATAGATGATATTTGGTCTTCGTGCATTTGTTCGTAGTAGTCACCTTTTTCTATAGTCTTTCTGTAGTATTCATTTGGCTCACATACTCTTTGTGTAAATACTAATAGATAAGGTGCTGTACTTAAATGTTCAAAGTATGGATTGTATCCATCTTCTTTGTGATCTTTAATATTTGCTTCGTTTATTTCTTTTTTGTTTTTTACACTTTTCATCCATATAGAGTGTTTTTCTGCAACTCTTTCAGGACCTAATACGTTGCAATGATATGGCATAAAATTATTTTTTGATGGTGTAACTTTCCATGCTTTCCATAACAAGTCTTCAATTAATTGTTTTTCAGGCACATCATCTGTATCATATGCCATAACGTGTTGTCTTTTATTAAGCAATTGTAATTGAGTCATTTTCATTAAAATCTTTTCCAGTAATATTCTTCTAGTTCTGGGAAAACTTCAAACAAATTACCTTCCCACTTGGTGCCTTTGTAATATTTATCGTTCATCAAAAGGTAATCTAGTGTGTCCTGATAGTCTAGGCCATGATTATCTTCTTTTAACAATTCTTGTATGTCAGGAAAACCTTCATACTTAGGAATTAAATCTTGTTTTATTTTATCTGGCAATACGTTAGCACATAACTTTTTAGGATTTCTAATATTAGACCAATTGATTTGTCTAAACAGACCATTGTTTTGTTCTATCCATTCTAATAATTCATAAAATCTTAATACACTTAAAAAAGATATTGCACCATTTATATTAACCGTAACATTAGGAAATTGTTTTACTTCTTTTATATTTCTTACTATTTCTTCCCAATTACATCTACGTCTTACATACTCAACCGTCTTGCCCATACCATCTAGTGATACCGTAAATTCAAAGTTCATAAATTTAGGAATAAATTCTGTTATCTTTATATTCTCAAATGATGTAACCGTCATATTAGTTTGATATTTAACCATCATTTTATCAGCATGACCTGTTTTTACTATTTGTTCTAGTAATAGATAAAAGTTTTTCATAACTAATGGTTCACCACCTATAAACTTTAAATTGTATATGTAAGGTGCTAATTCTACTATTTGCTCTACAACAGATTTTAGTTCTTGTTTTTCAAAACTTTTTAAAGGTGTTTTAGAATATTCTGAAAACACATTTTCACCTTGTAATTCTTTTGAGTGTATTGATTTTAGTCTTGTTGTAGAGTCATAAGGTACACACATATAACAATCTAAATTACACTTGTTACCAAACGCTTTTACTTGTATCTCTAATACTCTATCCTGAAATACACCACGATTATTTCTTTTAAAATACTCTACAGCGTTTCTTATACCAGGCCATATACCATGATCGTTTGTTTGTATTTTTAATGCAGCCTGTCGCCTTGATCTACCATAATGTTCTTCTTGGTGCCTACAATTTAAACACCACTTCTTTGCTAATTTAAGATCAGACCCTGGCGTTGTCATCTCTCTACGTAATTCATTTAAATTTTTATCATTAATAAAATAATCTTTTATACTTACATCTTTGATATTAGGATTGTAACCTTCTTTTACCCAGGAACATGGTGCATATTCACCTCTTGTTGTAGTGTATACCATTTGAAAAGGAGCAGTACAAAAGAAAGGTAACTCACCACTTCTAATTTGATCTTCTAAAATATCAACATCTTTAAACCATGAGCTCATGTTGACTTTACCCTTACCGACAAACTTGTCGCCTGGGCCACCTCTCATTAATCTATTTTTTGTGAAATCGTTATCTCTTGGTTTTATACGAACGGTCATAATATAATTTATAATATAATTAACTAGTAGTTTCTAAAGTAGCACTACCTCCTACATTTGCAAACTCATAAATTTTGTATTCAAACGTTACACTAGCTGTCAAGTAGTTTACATCTGTTGCCTGTTGATTGAAATCTAAACCTGATAATGAAATAGGATACAAATCTCTAAATCTAACCTCTAAATTAGAATTGTTTTTACTTGTTAATACAAACAACGTAGCGTCTGAATATAAACCACCTTCGTCTTGTGTGGCCTTTCTTATTGCACCTAATTCTTTACTAGTACCCACATTTTCAGTTGTAGGAAATCTATCTGTAGCTGCGCCTTGTACGTTTTGAAACTGCTCGTAGTTTTTAGGGAAACCAACACCAGTTAACCAACCATGTATCTCTCTATAGTTTTCTAAATTTTCATCTACTAAAAATTGTATATTCAATGTATCATATTGTAATCTATCACCAGGTAGTGGTATATCTTTTAAAGGTGTGATTTGTTCAGCAACACCTAATGAAATACCAGGTAGATTGGCTGTAGTTACAAAAAATTCTACTTTAGGAAGTTTAATTATAGTAAATTTAAACTTTGTAGGTTCTGCGTAATCAAACTTTGTAGGTTGTCTTGTGTATGAGTTTGTAATAGTCATACAGCTATTTATATGAAAATTACTTAGGTTTAGGTAGAGGTATTATTGTCTTTTCGTCTACCTCTTCCCATTCTTTAGTTTGGGCTTCTGTCTTTAGTTTCTTTTCATTATCTGTAAGTACAGATTGTGATTGCTCTGCTTCATCTAATCGTTGTTCTATTTTTTCTAATGCGTTAGGTTTTTGTAAGTAGTTGAGACCTAATGATAATAGAAAAAAGAAACCACCGATTAGTATTACGCCAGAGATTGCTCTGATTATAGTTTGCATTATAGTAGGTTTTTCTTCTTTGTAAATTGTTATTCTTTCAGTATAAAACATAATCTACTTTTATTTATGCTAAAAAAAAGGGCGCCGAAGCGCCCTTTTCTAATTTGTTTCTCAACAAATATTACATGATGTTCGTAACTTGAACACGTCTGTAGTATCTGTTAGCGTTGATATTACCAACACCGTCAGCAGTAATGTTGCCAGAAGCACTCGCACCAGCGAATGGGTTAGCTACCATACCGTATCGTGTTTTGAATCCGATTTTCGGTTGGAAGTTGTCCTGACCTACTGCTCTAACCATTTGTAGAGGTACATATGGGCAGTAGAATAACCCTGCGTCATATGGAGAAGTTCCTTTGTAACCAACAACGTAGTATTGTTTAGTAGGTGACGCATTGCTTGCCATGTTAGCAGCATATGGGTCAATGTAAACTTTATACTTACCATTTAATACACCAGCAAAAGTATTACCTGTGTCGTCAATGTTTAAGTTGTTGTTTAATGCAGGAGTGTAATCCAAAACACCCGCCATTTGTAATGCAGAGGCAACATCTGAAGAACAGATAATCATGTTA
>Ga0208130_1001596_pt1 | contig 10881 bp, 23 predicted proteins | sample ETNtaG_31_FD_185771 | JGI IMG/M metagenome (GOLD analysis project Ga0208130, IMG submission 185771) | Marine microbial and viral communities from oxygen minimum zone, Eastern Pacific Ocean - ETNP201310SV78 (SPAdes) (version 2) | ecosystem: Environmental > Aquatic > Marine > Oceanic ...
TACATTCTGGACTTCTTTTTTTTACTGATGCTCTAACTTTCATAATTAATATCTAAATGTTATTCTTGCCTTTGTTAAATCATATGGACTCATCTCTAACTTTACTTTATCTCCAGGCAATAATTTAATATAAAACATTCTCATTTTTCCAGAGATATGAGCTGTGACAACATGTCCATTACTCAACTCAACTCTGAACATTGCATTTGATAATGCTTCAACTATTACTCCATCCTGCTCTATTGCTTCCTGCTTTGCCATACTATGCTACCCTTCTTGTTTTACCTGATTTCATAAGTCCATCATAATGTCTATTTAATAAATAAGCATTAATCTGTTGTATTGTATCAATAGCTACTCCAACCATAATTAAAAGCGAAGTACCACCATAAAATAATGCCCATCCTTGCTGGATATTCATTAGAGCAACTATAACAGCTGGTAATACAGAGATTGCAGCTAAGAATAATGAACCAGGAAAAGTTATTAAAGACATTATTTTATCAAGAAAGTCAGCAGTTTCACCACCTGGTTTAATACCTGGTATAAAGCCACCGCTTCTTTTTAAATCATCTGCCATTTTATTCGTAGGAACAGTGATGGCAGTGTAAAAGTATGTAAAGAGGATTATTAATAATCCAAATAAAATATTATATGAAAGTCCAAACATATTTGAAAATGCTGTATTCATCCATTGTCCAAAAGATCCTCCAATTAACTGACCCAAATAAGCTGGCGCAAACATTATAGCTTGAGCAAAAATTATTGGCATTACACCCGAAGCATTTAACCTTAATGGAATATATTGTCTTTTTGAGTAGACCCCACTTGGACCTGAACCTGCTACAGATCTTCTAGCATATTGGACTGGAATTTGTCTCACAGCTAAAACTAAAAGTATACAAAGAGCTATTACAATTATCCATATCACAAACTCAATTGCTACCATTATTAAACCTCCTGAACCGGAAAGTTGAGAAATAACCTCTTGAGTAAATGATAGGGGTAAAGATGCAATAATACCAACAGTAATCAATAATGAAATTCCATTTCCAATTCCTCTGTCTGTAATTTTTTCACCTAACCACATTGCAAAAATACAACCAGTAACAAGGATAATAACTGATGGAATAATAAAAAATGGTCCTTTACCTAAAACAAACGCTGCATCAGGTACTCCTAAAGCTCCAAGTCCATAGAGATAAGCTGGAGCTTGAACAACACAAATAGCTATGGTTAACCATCTGGTTATTTGGGTAATTTTCTTTCTTCCACTTTCACCTTCCTTTTGAAGCTTTTGTAAATATGGCAGAGCAACACCCATTAATTGAACAACAATAGATGCAGATATATATGGCATAATACCTAACGCCACAACTGAGGCATTAGCAAAAGCACCACCGGTAAAAGCATTTAATAAGCCAAGGAGGCCACCTCCACCAGCAATTTGAGCTTCCGAAATAATATTATAATCAACTCCAGGTAAAACAACTTGAGCCGCTAGTCTATAAATGATTAGAAAAAATAGAGTAATTAAAATTCTATTTTTTAACTCATCAATAGTCCAAATATTTTTTAATGTCTCAATAAATTTTAACATTTATATTGTTTTAATTTCACCACCAGCTTTTTCAATTGCTTTTTTTGCTGTTTCAGAAAACTTATGTGCCTCAACCTTAATTGGTGAGCTTAAATCTCCTCTTCCTAAAATTTTAACTAAATCATTTTTACCAACTAATCTGTTTTCGATTAGCGTGTTGATATCTATGGTTTTTTTCTTAACCTTTTTATTGTCAACTAATGATTGTAACGCATCAAGGTTTACAGGCTGATATTCAACCCTATTAATATTTTTAAAACCAAATTTTGGTATTCTTCTTTGTAAAGGCATCTGACCACCTTCAAATCCAAGTTTTCTTGAATATCCAGATCTAGACTTAGCACCCTTATGACCTCTGGTTGCAGTTCCACCTTTACCAGAACCTTGACCACGCCCAATTCTTTTCTTTTTACTTTTAATTGACCCTTTGTGAGGTGTTAAATTTGACAATTCCATTTTTATCTATTCAATAATTGTAATTAAGTGCTTAACCTTTTTTATCATACCTTCAATCGAAGGTGTTTTTTTGTGCTCAACAACATGACCAATTCTTTTTAAACCTAAAGCCTCAAGAGTACTTTTCTGATCTTTAGGTCTCCTAATCTTACTTTTAACTTGTTTGATTTTAATTGTACTCATATTATTAACCATTAAATACTTTATCAAGTGATATACCTCTTTCTTGAGCAACCTTATTGGCGTCTCTTAGTTTAAATAGAGCGTCAAATGTAGCTTTTACCACATTATGTGGATTTGATGAACCTTGAGATTTAGATAATACATCTTGAACACCAACAGACTCAAGAACAGAACGAACAGCACCTCCCGCAATAACTCCTGTACCCTGTGATGCTGGTTGAATGTAAACTCTAGCACCACCGTGCTTGCCTTTTTGCTCGTGAGGAATTGTTGAATTAAAAAGAGGAATCCTAACAAGATTCTTCTTTGCATCTTCAACAGCTTTTGATATGGCAATAGATACTTCTTTTGCTTTTCCAAGTCCATGTCCAACTACACCTTCCTCATTACCAACTACAACTATAGCAGAAAAACCAAATGCTCGTCCACCCTTGGTAACTTTAGTAACTCTTTGAATACTAACCAATCTGTCTTTTAAATCAAGACCACCAGGTTTAACAAATTCCATATTTTTTTTCTTCATATATATCTAAAAATTTAATCCAGCTTCCCTAGCTCCTTCAGCAAGTGATTTTACTCTTCCATGATATAAATATCCATTTCTATCAAAAGAAATATTTTTAATACCAGCTTTGATTGCTTTCTTTCCAATTGAATCACCAACAATTTTTGAAACTTCAATTTTGTTGGTAGTTTTTAATTTTAGGTCCTTATCTTTTGATGAGGCAGCTACAATAGTTTTTGAAACAGAGTCATCAATTAATTGAGCATAAATTTCTTTATTGCTTCTAAATACCGTAAGCCTAGGTTTGTCTTTTGTTCCAAAAACAACCTTTCGAATTCTTTTTTTGATTTTATTTCTTTTTATTAATGTTTTCTTACTCATCTTTCAATTATTATGCAGATTTACCTGCTTTTCTTCTAATTTGCTCACCAACATATTTAACTCCTTTACCTTTATATGGTTCTGGTTTTCTAAAAGATCTAATTTTAGCAGCTACCATACCTACTAATTGTTTATCATGAGAAGATAATTTTATAATAGGGTTGGAACCTTTTTCATTAATTGTTTCAACTTTAACCTCATTAGCAATCTGCAAAACGATATTATGCGAAAAACCTAATGCTAACTCCAGCTTCTGTCCAGAATTGCTTGCTCTATATCCCACACCAACTAATTCAAGTTCCTTTGTGAACCCTTCCGAAACTCCAGTTATCATATTGGCAAACAGCGATCTATATAATCCATGTTTAGATTTATGCTCATTTGTATCAGCATCTCTGGATACGTTCAAGACATTTTCATTTTGAGTAACAGAAATTGTATCATAACTCTGTGTTAATGTTCCAAGTTTTCCAGAAACAACCAACTCATCAGCGTTAATCTGTACATTAACTCCATCTGGTATTAAAATCGGACTATTACCTATTCTTGACATAATTATTTAGTATACGTTACAAATTATTTCTCCTCCAAGATTTTCACTTTTTGCTTTCTTTCCAGTCATTAATCCTTTCGATGTTGAAACAATATTAATTCCTAATCCGTTTAAGACTCTTGGAATTCCTTGACTGTTTGTATATTTTCTTAAACCAGGCTTGCTTACTCTTTGTAATTTCTTTATCACTGGTTCATTTGAAATCTTATCATATTTCAGAGCAATTTTAATTTTTCCCTGTACATCATCTTCACTAACCTTATAATTAAGGATGAAACCTTGATCTAATAAGATTTTGGTAATTTCTTTTTTTAATTTAGAACTAGGTATCTCAACAGTTTTTAAACCTGCTTGATTGGCATTTCTAATTCTAGTTAAATAATCTGCTACTGGATCTGTATTCATACTTTATTATTTATTACCAACTTGCTTTTCTAACACCTGGGATTAAACCTTTATTTGCCATTTCTCTAAACATGACTCTTGAAATACCAAATTGTCTCATATAACCTTTTGGTCTTCCAGTAATTTTACAACGATTGTGCGTGCGAACTGGAGATGAATTTTTAGGAAGTTTTTGTAACCCCATGTAGTCACCTGCCTCTTTTAATGCTTTTCTTTTCGCAGCATACTTTGCACACATTTTTGCTCTTTTAACTTCACGAGCTTTCATTGATTCTTTTGCCATATATTAATTTTTTTTAAATGGTAATCCTAGTTCTTTTAATAAGCTTTTCGCTAATTTATCATCATTTGTGGATGTAACAAATGTGATATCCATTCCAGAGATATTATTAATCTTATCGATATCAATCTCGGGAAAAATTATCTGTTCAGTAACACCAAGAGTGTAGTTTCCTCTTCCGTCAAAACCTGAGTTTTTAACTCCTTGAAATTCTCTCACTCGAGGTAAAGCAGCAGTTATCAATCTATCAAGAAATTCATACATAATATTACCTCTTAAAGTAACCTTAGCTCCAATTGGCATACCTTTTCTTAACTTAAAAGATGCAACATCCTTCTTTGATTTTGTTGCAATAGCCTTTTGCCCAGAAATTGATGTTAACTCATCAACGGCGTGCTCAATAAGTTTCTTATCTGCAACAGCAGCACCAACTCCTTTACTAATAACAATTTTTTTCAATTTTGGAACCTCCATAATATTTGATAAACTATGAGTTTCCATTATAGCCTTGGTAGCATTATCCTTATAATCTTTCTTAAGTCTAGGTATATACGACATAACTATATAATTTCTTTAGTTTTAGTTGATATTCTAACTTTTTTACCATCTTCAATTTGGTATCCAATTCTAGTGGCATCACCTTCCTTGGTTACAAACGAAATATTTGATATATGAATTGGAGATTCTTTTTCTACAATTCCTCCTTTCGGATTATTAGCATTAGGCTTATTATGTTTTTTAACCATATTAATTCCTTCAACCAATGCTTTATTTTTTGATCTATAAATCTTAATAATCTTACCAGAAGAACCTTTTTGATCCCCAGCTATAATTTTTACGTTATCTCCAACTTTATATTTCATACTTATAAAACTTCAGGTGCTAATGAAACAATTTTCATAAAATTTTTATCTCTAAGTTCTCTGGCAACAGGTCCAAATACTCTTGTTCCTCTCATTTCGCCAGCGGCATCTAATAAAACACAAGCATTATCATCAAACCTGATATAAGAGCCATCTTTTCTTCTAACTTCTTTTTGTGCACGAACCACAACTGCAGTTGAAACTTGTCCTTTCTTAACTGTACCGTTGGGTGTTGCCTGTTTGATTGTTACAACAATCTTATCTCCCAGTGAAGCATACCTTTTTTTAGTACCACCTAATACTCTTATGGTTAGCACCTCTTTTGCTCCGGTGTTATCAGCTACTAATAATCTACTTTCTTGTTGTAACATTTTTACTTAGCTTTTTCAATTATCTCAACCAATCTCCATCTTTTATTTTTACTAATTGGTTTAGTTTCCATGATCTTGACAACATCACCTTCCCCACATACATTATTTTCATCATGAACTTGATATTTTTTAGTTTTCAAAACGAACTTACCATACATTGGATGTTTTACTTTACCAACCTCTGAAACAACAATAGACTTTTCCATTTTGTTACTTGTTACAACTCCAATTCTTTCTTTTCTTAAATTTCTTTTTTCCATTATTATTTGTTCGTTCTTTTTAATAATTCCGTCTTTAAACGAGCTATTGTTCTTCTAATATTTCTAATTTGAAGTGGATTCTCAAGCGGTGAAACAGCATGAGTCAACTTCATGTCATGCAAATTTTTCTGAAAAGCACCAAGCTTATCATTTAATTCATCATCAGTTAATATTGTTATCTCTTTTTGTTTCATCTTATACTAATTCATAGTCATTTGCAATTACAAACTTAGTTTTAACAGGAAGTTTTTGAGCTGCTAATCTAAGTGCCTCTTTTGCAATATTAATATCAACACCAGCTACCTCAAACATTATTCTTCCAGGCTTTACAACGGCAACAAAATATTCAGGAGCACCCTTACCTTTACCCATTCTTACCTCAAGTGGCTTTTTTGTTATGGGTTTGTCAGGAAATATTTTAATCCATAACTGGCCTTCTCTTTTCATGTATCTGGTTGCAGCAATTCTGGCAGCCTCAATTTGTCTGGATGTAATAAACTTAGAATCTAGAGATTTAATACCAAACATACCATTGGATAATCTGTGACCTCTTTGAGATACACCTTTCATCCTACCCTTTTGCATTTTTCTATATTTCTGTCTCTTTGGTGATAACATATTATATTATTTATCTTCTTCTTTGTTTATTATTTTTCTTCTTAGATGAAACTAAACTTAAACCAACAAGTGGTGAAAGTTCTCTCTTTCCATATACCTCACCCTTCATTATCCATACCTTAACTCCAATCCTACCATAAGTTGTGTGAGCTTCAACAAGGGCATAATCAATATCTGCCCTAAAAGTCGACAAAGGAATTCTTCCCTCTTTATATGACTCACTTCTAGCCATCTCAGCACCATTTAGTCTACCTGAAATTTGAACTTTAATTCCCTCAGCATTCATTCTCATTGTTGCAGCAATTGCCATTTTTATGGCTCTTCTGTAAGAAATTCTATTTTCAATTTGACGAGCTATAGATGCAGCAACAAGTTGAGCCTCAAGTTCAGGTCTTTTAATTTCTACAATGTTCAACTGAATATCCTTTCCAGAAAGTTTTTTTAATTCCTCTTTGAGCTTATCAACTTCTTGACCAGCTTTACCAATAATAATACCTGGTCTAGCCGTAGTGATAGTAATTGTTACCAATTTAAGAGTTCTTTCAATTATAACTCGAGATACACTTGCTTTGGATAGACGAGTGAAAATATATTTTCTGATCTTATCATCTTCAGCAATCATATTACCAAAACTCTTTCCACCATACCAGTTGGATTCCCATCCTCTGATAATTCCAAGTCTATTTCCAATAGGGTTAGTTTTTTGTCCCATAATTATTCTTGAGTTTGGTTTAAATTATCTAAGACCAAAGTCACATGATTCGATCTTTTTCTTATTCTGTGAGCTCTTCCTTGCGGAGCTGGTCTTAATCTTTTTAACATTCCAGCACTATCAACTTTAATTTCCTTTATATATAAATTCTCTTTTTCAATATCAGAATCAGGATTTTTTTGTTGCCAATTATTAATAGCTGATAGTAAAAGTTTTTCAAGTCTTTGTGACGGTAGTTTTTGACTAAATTTCAATATAGAAAGAGCCCTATCAACCTTCTTTCCTCTAACCTGATCAGCAACTAACCTCATTTTTCTTGGTGAGGTAGGGCAATTGTTAAGTTTAGCAAAAACTCTGTTTTTGTTAAGCTCTTTCAGCTCTGTAGCCTTATTTCTTTTTCTTGATCCCATTTACTTATTTACCTTTTTTACCTCCAGCATGGCCTCTAAATGACCTAGTTGGTGAAAATTCTCCTAACTTGTGTCCAACCATATTCTCAGTTATATATACAGGTACAAATTGTCTTCCATTATAAACTGCGATTGTTTGCCCTACGAAATCAGGAATAATCATAGAAGATCTTGACCATGTCTTTATAACACTCTTTTTATTGGAATCAAGATTAACTTGAACTTTCTTCAATAAACTTTTGTGTACAAATGGTCCCTTTTTTAGTGATCTAGGCATAATTATTTTCTTTTTTCAATAATGAATTTGTTACTAAATTTTTTCTTATTTCTAGTCCTGTAACCTTTAGCTGGAATACCTTTTTTAGATCTTGGATGACCACCTGATGCTCGTCCTTCTCCGCCGCCCATTGGGTGATCGACAGGATTCATAACAACTGCTCTAGTTCTTGGTCGTCTACCCAACCACCTTGATCTACCAGCTTTTCCAGAAACAACAAGTTGATGGTCAGAATTAGAAACTGATCCTATCATTGCATAACATCCAACAAGTATTAACCTTGTTTCACCTGATGGAAGTTTAATTGTGGCAAACTTTCCATCTCTTGCCATAAGTTGAGCAAATGATCCAGCACTTCTAGCTAAAACTGCACCTTTTCCAGGTGATAATTCTATACAACATATGGTTGTTCCTAATGGAATTGCTGATAATGGCATACAATTACCAACTGATGGATTTACTTTTTCTCCAGAAACTACAGACTGTCCAACCTTTAAACCTTTAGGTGCAATTATATATCTCTTTTCTCCATCTTCAAACTTTATAAGAGCAATAAAAGCAGAACGATTTGGATCATATTCAATACTCAGGACTTCGGCATTATCATCTTTTCTATCTCTTTTAAAATCAACAAGTCTATATTTTTTCTTATGCCCTCCACCTCTAAACTTCATAGTCATTTTACCTTGACTATTTCTACCTCCAGATTTTTTATGAGGAATCAACAACGACTTTTCAGGCTTATCAGTTGTGATAGCATCAAAACCATTTACTGTTCTTCCTCTCTGTCCTGGCGTTATCGGTTTTAAACTTTTAATTGGCATAATTAATATTTTTATAGATTATTGTAAAAATCAATTGAATCACCTTCGGAAAGTTGAACTATAGCTTTTTTAATAATCTTTGATTTAGTTTTCTGAATACCCTTTTTAGTGTATTTAGTACTTCTTTCAGGACCATAAATTTGAGTCCTTACTTTTTCAACAGTTACATTATACTTTTCTTGAACAGCATTTTTGATTTGAATTTTATTGACACCTTTATTTACCTCAAATGAATAGCGATTTCTCAATTCACTATCATTTGTAGCTTTTTCAGTAATTATAGGTTTTAAAATAATTTCCATCTTAAACTAAATTATTTTCAATTTTTTCAATTGCTTTCTCTTCAATAACTAAATGCTGAGCATTAATTATTTTATAAGTTGAAATTTCTGAATCAGAAACTACCTCTGATTTGTTCAAATTTCGCGCGGACAAATATACATTTTTATTGAGTCCGTCTAATACGAATAAAGTTTTTTTAGCATCCAAGCCTACAGCAGATAAAATATCTACAAAAGATTTTGTTTTAGGTGTTTTAAAGTCTAAACTTTCTATAACAGAAATTGATTTAGATTTAAGTTTCATAGACAAAGCTGATTTCCTGGCCAATTTTTTAACATTTTTATTAAGTTTTATGCCGTAATCTCTTGTTCGTGGTCCAAAAACGGTACCTCCTCCTCTAAATAATGGGTTTTTAATACTACCTGCTCTCGCTGTACCTGTACCTTTTTGCTTTTTAATTTTTCTAGTACTACCTTTTATTTCAGCTCTTTCTTTAGTTTTAGCATTTCCTTGTCTTTGATTTGCTAGAAATTGCTTAACATCTAAATAAACAGCATGATCGTTAGGCTCTATGCCAAACACTTTGTTTGAAAGTTCAACTTCTCTTCCTGTTGTTTTTCCTTTTATATTTATTACTGGAACTTTCATTACTTTCTAATTACAATAAATGAATTCTTGTGACCTGGTACAGCACCTTTTAAAACAAGAAGGTTTTTTTCAGGAATAACTTTTAAAACTTTTAAGTTTTGTACAGTAACCTTACTATTTCCTGTTTGACCAGCCATTCTCATACCTTTAAATACTCTTGCTGGGTATGAAGCAGCACCAATTGATCCAGGAGCTCTTAATCTATTATGTTGACCATGAGTTGATTGTCCAACACCAGCAAATCCATGTCTTTTAACAACACCTTGAAAACCTTTACCTTTGGATATTCCTGAAACATCAACATATTCACCTTCCGTGAAGTGATCAACATATACCACATCTCCTAAATTTAATTCAGATTCAAATCCTTTGAACTCAACAACTTTTCTTTTAGGATCAGTTTTAGCCTTTTTAAAATGTCCGGTCTCTGCGCTGTTAAATCTGTTTTCTTTTTTGTCGAAAAAACCTAACTGAACAGAATTGTAACCATCCTTTTCTTCATTTTTGACCTGCGTCACTATGCATGGTCCAGCTTGTATAACAGTACATGCAAGGTTTTTCCCTTCTTCATCAAAGAGACTTGTCATTCCTATTTTTTTTCCAATTAATCCAGACATATTATTATACTTTTATTTCAACCTCAACACCACTTGGTAATTCTAACTTCATTAATGCATCAATTGTTTTTGACGATGAGCTGTATATATCTAATAATCTTTTATAAGATGATAACTGAAACTGCTCACGAGACTTCTTATTAACATGAGGTGATTTTAAAACAGTAAAAATTTTCTTCTTAGTTGGAAGAGGAATTGGTCCTGTTACAATAGCACCTGTAGTTTTTACAGTCTTAACAATCTTTTCAGCTGATTTATCAACCAGATTAAAGTCATAAGATTTTAGTTTAATTCTAATTTTTTGACTCATATTATTCTTGATTAACGCCTTTTATTGAAGCAATGACTTCATCAGAAATGTTTCTTGGAGTTTCAGCATAATGAGAAAATTCCATTGTTGATGTTGCTCTTCCAGAACTTAATGTTCTAAGAGAAGTAACATAACCAAACATTTCAGAAAGAGGAACAATAGCTTTTACTACCTTAGATCCAGCTCTATCATCCATATTATTCACTTGACCTCTTCGTCTGTTTAAATCCCCTACTATATCACCCATATTTTCTTCAGGTGTTAAAACTTCTAATTTCATCATCGGTTCCATTATAACAGACTTTGCCAATCTAGCTGCTTCCTTG
>Ga0208130_1001597_pt1 | contig 10877 bp, 10 predicted proteins | sample ETNtaG_31_FD_185771 | JGI IMG/M metagenome (GOLD analysis project Ga0208130, IMG submission 185771) | Marine microbial and viral communities from oxygen minimum zone, Eastern Pacific Ocean - ETNP201310SV78 (SPAdes) (version 2) | ecosystem: Environmental > Aquatic > Marine > Oceanic ...
TCCATTCTGGCTGTTTCATCACTCCATAGTCCCTCAGGGTTCCCGTTTGTGTTGCCGCCCCGAAAGACGATGTTCTGAGAGTGTCCATCAATGTCGGAATGATCTGCAAAATCTTCTAGGCGCTCAGCAAATGGTTGGCCGAAGCTATGACCGATATACAGAGTGTTGTATCCGGATCCTGATACAGGGGTGCCTGGATCTGTTTTCTGTTGAGCTTGGTTTGTGCTCTCTGCCTTTTCAGGGGTAGGCGCAAGCTTTCCAGTTACGACAATCAACCAAGCAACCTGCTTAGATGTGTCGACGCTAATAGATACATCTCCTTGGGGTAAATCGCCTGTTTGATGGTTGCCCGTTCCGGCGCCGGCCGGTCGTTCGTAGACAACCCTCCTACCGTTAGCGTCGTCCACGGAAACCTTCAGCGGTCCGTTATCTGAAGCGATGATAAGTGAATAGTCCTCGGCTAAGTGCAGGGACCCCAAGTCGGCAGAGCCCTGGCCTTGGAAAGATGTAGCTACCTGCTGCCCCTCAGTAAGAGTTTCGAGAGAGAAGGGCGACTCAAGGGTCGGCGCGCTAGCTGTTGTAGGTGCTTCTTGGGTGTCTGAGGCGATTGTCGTAGCGGTCTCTGTTGAAGTTTGCTTACTGTCTTGTGAGGCGCCGGCGCACGCAACAACGAACACGGAAAGCAAAACCAATACTGAAAGGTTCTTTATCCCTATAGTCATTTCACCCTTGGCAGAAACGCTGAAACTCAGCAACAGTGGGCGCCATGGTAGTCGCGCACGTGCGATCGATTTGGTTTCTCTTTTGGGTGGTACTTTTTGCGGCGTTGGCCCTGATAGTGGCCGCCCGAATCTTTTGGGTCCATAATTTCGTTTATTAGTTCATCTGTTATGTCGAAACTGAGTGAGGAAGTTGCAGTGTCACAAGCCGAAAATCAGTATTACGACGAATTCGGTTTCTATAGTCCGCAAGAACTTACGAGAGCGACACGTAGACAACCCGAAAAAGATTTTCACACAGGACCTGAGGTAGGCGAGGTTGTTCCATCAATCGTCCTTCCAGACCAGAGCGGACACCTCATTAACGTGGCGGAGTCCCTTGGGCCTAATGGGGGAGTGATTGTCTTTCATCGTTCTGCTTACTGGTGACCGCCGTGTATGACGCAGCTGGTCCAGCTGCAGGGCATCAAAGAACACCTTCAGGAAGCGGGATACTCAGTTTTCGCGATAAGTAATGACACCGTAGAAATTCTCGGCGAGTTCGCTTTGAAGCACGACATCAGCTTTCCTCTGTTATCTGATCGAGACTCGGCAGTTATCAGAGCATTCGGAATAATGAATCAGCTGATAAAACCCGACGAAGGCCAAAGTATGCGCTGGTATGGGATTCCGTATCCAGGCACTTATTACGTCGATGCAAACATGGTTGTCACCGACAAGGATTTTCATCAACATCATGCGCGCCGAGCGTCTGGATCGTCGGTACTGGCTCGAGCTCTTGGTCAAGAAATTGAAGCGCACTCCGAAGCCGAGAACGTTGACGTTTCAGGTCATATCAACGTAAGTGTCGGCCTCAGCGAGCCGGCCCTTCAGCTAGAGGTGGTATCCCACCTCCTCATCGATATTGAGATCCCTGAGGGTATGCATGCATACGCTTCTGGTGCGCCGGACCAATTTTCTCGTCTATCGGTTGAGGTAGAAGCTGACGGAATCCGAATTGGTGATGTGTCATGGCCAGCTAGCAAGCCGATGAAGACTTTGGGTATAGACGAAGAAGTACCGGTCTATAAAGGCAGAATCCGGGCATCTCTTCCAATAACCGTGACCTCTGATGTCATCCGGTTGGGTCATGAGATTCCTGAGAGCTTGCAAGTCTCGGTCGGAGTTAGTTTTCAGCTTTGTGACGAGCACGAGTGCTTTATGCCGGAGCGAATTGGAGCAACATTGAACTGCGCCCTAGACCGTCTGATCGAGCCGGAGGGGCTTTCGATTTACGCTGATCGGGTGGAAGCAATAGAGGCTGAAACTGGCAAGCTGGTTCGCTAAAGGACTTCTAAGCGCTGTGGGAAAACCCATGAGGGAAAGTGTTTGGCGCACGAACTGTTCTTTTCGATCTAGCGAAGTTTCCTGACCAGCGTTGCTCCATTGGGCTTCAATATGCAGTTTGCTCAACTTCAGTCAATTCTAAAGCGTTTTTGGAGCTTGCCGGTATAAGCCGGTATGCCTAGAACTCTTCTCGAAGGCATCACGAAGACATCGGGTGTCGAACTGGTCCTAGGGTGTAAACAAATTCCGAGGGGGCCACATTGGAAGACATAACGGTTTACACAGCTGCGCAGATCCACACGATGGACCCAGGCCGACCTGAAGCTTCAGCCGTAGCAGTTTCGCAGGGACGGATTGTTTCTGTTGGTTCTATCGAGACGATGCAACCCTGGCTGCGGCGCTACCCGCACTCAATCGATGACCGGTACCAGGACAAAGTGATGATGCCTGGTTTCATCGATCCCCACACCCACCTCAGGTTGAGCGGTACCTATATGGGCCTCGAATATGTGGGACCGATAGACTCAGCTGCCCCCGATGGGATAAGGAAAGGCCTCCCAAGCAGAGACGCCGTTCTGAACCAGCTGCGAGCTTTAGCCGCCGAACATGATGACCCGAGTGTTCCTATTACGGCGTGGGGGTACGACCCGGCTAGCCAAGAAGGTCACTTGGATCGAGACATGCTCGACGAGATCAGTGACTCTGTTCCTATTTGGGTAATCGCTTACGCACCTCACATCGTTTATGCCAATACGCCCATGATTCAGATGATCGGAGTAGATGATGACTCGGTAGGTCATGGAATCGGGCGATATCCAGATGGTCGCCTCAACGGATGGTTTGTGGAAACGGAAGCGACCGCGCTTGCTACCCGACCGGTTGCTAGACAGGTCTATGGCCCTAACGCGGGTCGAGATGCTATTGATCGCATGGGGGCAGTCGCCAAAGGGGCCGGAGTTACCACCACCGCAGACTTAGTGTGGGGTATGGCTGATGGATTCGAACCTGAATGGAACGACCATGCAGCAGCAATCGCAGAAGGCACCTTTCCGCTGCGCATTTTCATGATTCCTTTCGAACCGAAACTTGTCAGAGAGTTTGGTTCAGACATGCTGCACTTCTTGGACACAAAGCGAGCGGAAGGCTCCGCGCGGCTCAACACGCATGGAGTCAAGTATGTAAATGACGGTTCGTACCCTTCGATGACTTTGGTTATGAACGAACCCGGTTACCTAGATGAAGATGGCGCACACACAGGAGAGATTCCCTGGGAACACATGGTGGAACGGATGCTGCCGTTTTGGAAAGCGGGGATCCAAATCCATTCTCATGCCAATGGCGACCGTACGCTGGATATGACGCTTGACACTCTCGAGGCGCTGCAACGAATCCATCCGAGGTTTGATCACCGATTTACGGTCGAACACTATTGTATTTCGTCGCCAGCGCAAGCTCGCCGGCTTGCAGCGCTGGGAGGTCAAGCATCAGTAAATATTTATTTTGTGCATTTCCGAGCTCAGCTACATAGTGAACATGGGTTTGGGCCTGACCGAAGTGAAGCGACTGCACGATTGGGATCTTTGCAACGTGCGGGCGCCCCATTTGCTCTTCACAGCGACTTCAATTTGGTAGTGACGCCACTGTCTCCTCTGTTAGCCGCGTGGTGTGCAGTGAACCGCTTAGGCGCCGACGGGGAAACCGTTATGGCGCCCGGTGAACGAATTTCTGTTGATAGTGCACTTCGCGCAATCACGATTGACGCTGCTTACATACTTAATCGCGATCATTGCTTAGGTTCCCTCGAAGTAGGAAAGCATGCCGACTTCACGATTTTGGATGACGACCCGTACGAAGTCGCAGCAGAACAGATCAAAGACATCACAGTTCACGACACGGTGCTCGATGGTGAATCAACCAATTGAATCTTCCTCAAACGGCCTCGACGCAGCTTGGGAAACTGTTCTCTCAACGCTGCGATCTGTGCGTCGACCTAAAGAACTGAATCCACCACTAGCTGCGCAACTTGATGTGATGCTACTGACCGGCTTTCTAGGGAGCGGAAAAACGACCCTTTTGCGTCACCTCCTAGAGAATGCGCAAGGCTTGCAGATAGCAGTAGTGGTTAATGACGTTGGGTCAGTGGAAGTAGATGCCCATTTAATCCGAGATATGACGAGTCAACAGATTTCTCTTTCTAACGGATGTGTATGTTGCGCCTTGTCAGACGACCTCTCTGAACAACTCAAACGAATACATGCTGAGCCATATGACGTCGTGGTTATAGAGGCAAGTGGGGTCTCTGACCCTGTCAACATAAGTCAAGTGATAGAGGGGATGCCCGAGTGTCGGTTAGACGGAATTGTCGCGGTTGTTGACCCTACTTCGTTAGAGACATACCTCAATAGGGTTGAGATCAGCCATCTGCTTAGTCGTCAAATCCAAACAGCACATCTAGTTCTTCTCTCCAAAGGTGACCTAATAAACGAATCGGATCAACAGAAGGCTGTCGATGCTGTTAGCGCTATTTCGCCGGGAAGCCGAATTATCCCGATCTCGGAAGGGCGAATTCAACCAAGTGTCGTCCTAAGCGCAGCGTTAAAAGGCATATCGCTGCTAAATAGCGACGAACAGGTGGACTTTCGATTCGTAACCAGCGTAATTAGTCCGGCAGGCCCATGGAACCCGGTTGAACTTGGGTGGTTGCTTGACCAGTCTGAACATCGCCTATTGCGGGGTAAAGGTTGGTTCGCAGACGGTAACGGCAACCTTCACCAACTGCAGATCGTAGGTCGGCGTTGGTCAATTGATGAATGGGTTGGAGATGCACCCACAGAACTCGTTCTGATTAGCTCAAACCCGGATGGATTAACTGAAGCAGAAGCGATGTTTCGTGAGTGCAACCTTGACGTCTAAGTGCTCGTCGGGCGTTCAACTTAAAGCTGGGGTTGGAAGTATCCACAAAGCTTCTGGCAATAGTCTTAGTCGTTAGAGCCGGGTTGGCCGGCTCTAGGCCACCTAGAAAGAAAACATAAATGATTTTTCATATCACTCATCATCACGATGAGAAGACCTGTCCAGCTCATGAGCCTGAGAAGGTCGCAGCAACCTTTGGACAAGTGCTGCCGTCATTAGCTGAGCAAGGAGTAACAGTCCATGGAGCGTGGGTAGACCCACCCGGACATGATTTCTTCTTTGTTGTGGAGTCCGACTCCTATGAAGCGATCGTCGAAGGTTTGTTCCCCGCAGTTCCAATGGGGACAGCACGAATTCAGCCTGTCGAGGATTTCCAAGCCAGAATGCAAAAAGTAGCTCAAGGCTGAAAAGCGACATAAAAACCTGACTTGAGACAACGGCCGCCCTCCAGGGCGGTCTTTGTTCGTTGTCAACGTAAGTGCAACGCTTTGTAGTGACGACACGCAAAGCTTTAAGTCAGAGGGCGCGCTAAATCTGATCGGAATAGGAGTCCGGTAGGGTCTACGAACTCGAAAAGGAATTGGTGCATATGTCCATGGGAAAGCAGCTGACCTCTACTGTCACTTCGGAATCTACAGTTCGTCTGGGTATCGAAGAATTCGAGATACCGACTCCCGAAGCTGACGAAGTGCTTGTAGCAGTAGAGGCATCGCCGATAAATCCAAGTGACCTTGGGCTCCTATTAGCGGGGGCAGACGCGTCAACTGCCTCCCAAACAGAACAGGGTCTATTGCTGTCGCTCTCCGACGAAGCGGTAGAAGCTCTGTCGGGTCGATTGGACCAAGCCATGCCGGTTGGAAACGAAGGCGCCGGCATAGTTATCCAGGCGGGAAGCGGGGGAGAAGCCCAAGCACTCAGCGGAAAGGTTGTGGCAGCTCTAGCGGGGGGCATGTATGCCACCCATCGCATAGTGAAGGCACGTGACTGCTTGGTCCTAGAAGAGGGCACCAAAGCTATTGACGCCGCATCGTGTTTCGTGAACCCGCTCACCGCCTTAGGGATGACCGAAACTATGAGACTTGAAGGTCACTCAGCGCTCATCCACACCGCCGCAGCGTCGAACCTAGGGCAAATGCTTAACCGAATATGTATCGACGACGAAATCGCTTTAGTTAACATTGTGCGACGGGACGAACATGTGGAACTGCTCAAATCGCAAGGAGCTACACATGTCATCAACTCCAGTTCGCCCGACTTTCGAAGCGAGCTAGTGGAAGCCATTACCCAGACCGGAGCAACACTTGGCTTCGACGCAATAGGTGGCGGCGACTTAACCACAGAACTCCTTCACGCCATGGAGGTAGCGGCGAGTGCAACCGGCAACGAATACAGCCGCTATGGATCGACAACTCACAAACAGCTGTACATCTACGGCGGGCTAGACCGAGGTCCTACTCTTCTGCGCAGAAATTATGGGATGGCTTGGGGAGTAGCGGGTTGGTTGCTACCTAACTTCCTAGCGAGGGTAGGTTTTGAGCGAAGTAACGAGTTGCGGTCGCGTGTGGCGGCGGAGTTAACGACGACCTTCACCAGCTCATACAGCCGCAAGTTATCTCTGGAGTCTGTCCTCGACGTAGGAAATATGAACGAATATGCCCAAATGGGTACTCAAGCCAAAAGCCTCGTTTGTCCGCAACTCTGATGCCCGCCCTTAATCAGGGCGAGTGGAATAGAGGCATTCCTTCGATGGGCCAGTTGATGGCGTAGACGTTCCCCTGGTCGGAGGAAGTTACGAACAGAGTGCGAAAATCGGTGCCGCCGAAACAACAATTAGTCGGTCCGGCTTCGGGAAGTTCGATGACCCGGATAGGGCGACCGTCATGTCCGTCGAGCACGAATAAGTTGTTCGAACCATGGCCTGCCACGATGATCTGCCCCGCTGCATCAAAACAGAACCCGTCGGGAACTGATCTTCGGCCAATCATCCCATTTGGCTTTGGCGTCTCGCTCAGGACACCGGGCTCCTCAATGCGGTAACTCAAAAGCATCCCGGTTAGGGACTCGCAAACAACCAATACTTTTTCGTCTGACCGGACTCCTAGCCCGTTAGGAAAGCCGATGTTAGAAGCAACGCGCGATGCTTCACCCTCAGCATTCACGTAACACACTGGGCCGCCATCTCTGTCTCCACCGACAAGCCCGCTCCATTCAGGGTCAGTGAAGTAGTAACCGCCGTGAGAGTCGAAGCACAGATCATTAGGGGAGTTCAAAGTAACGCCGTCGATCTCCGAGAGTTGAGAGGTAACAGCACCCTCGCTATTGATTGTTTGAATGGCCCCTTGCCCATATGCGGGCTCTGATGCTTGCGAGGTTGAAGGAACATCAGTTGGCCATCTGCCACCGTTATTGGCAACCAGGAGTTCGCCTTGAGCGTTAAAGGCAGCTCCGTTCGGTCCGCCTCCCGTATCAGCAAAAGTTGATACCGTGCCATCGGTACAGATCTTGGAAATGCGCTGTCCGGCTATCTCGGTGACATACAGAGCCCCGTCTGGGCCAATTGCTGGACCTTCGGGAAACATCAGTCCTTCTGCTAGCCGGTCCACTTGTGTTGTCATGCGTGTCCTCCGCTGCTTCTCGAGAGTCAACGCTAGGTCATGGCGGAATTCCAAACCGAAAAAATTGGATCTGCTGTGGGCGTAAATGGACCTCTGAATTAGAAGTCCGAAGTGGTGTGTAATTTACCGAGTGAGAATAAGTAACTTCCAGGCGACTGATGGGGCGGCTTGGATAACAAACGATGCCTCGGATGCTACGAAAGTCTCACTTTCGTAGGTAGCGATTCCATCGCCATGTGGGCGGTTGTAAATCATCCGAAGTCCCTCACCTGTGTCGAGTTCAATCGCGATTGGACCGCCATCAGAGGCGACGACTACTCCATAGGAGCTAGGAGATTCGAATTGTTGCGACAGAGATGACCCCTTTCCTGCGAAAGAAGCGACTATTTGTTGCTGTCCCGCAAGGCTTTCCAGGCTTGGTAGCGGTTCAACTGACAGCGGAGGTTCTGAGATACTCGCTATGGGAATCTCGTTTTCACTTTTCTGGAGCTCGAGATAAGCGCCGGTGTCGCGAGTTTCGAAATCCTCTCCATTGCAACGAAGAGGCGCTGCTGAGCGCTCAGATGATGAAATGATGAAGTCATTGCGCTCAACGTCAGCCACTTCTAGATAGCTATTGAACACATCATCCGTCATGAACTCAAAGATGGAGTGAAATTGTCTTTCAGCTTTGCATCCTGGTAGCTGACCCCACTGATTCTCGGTATCAACTGAAGTGCATGGTGATGGAACACCGTTTCCGGTGAGGTGTCGCTCTATGGAGATCTCAGCCAGCCCGACTCCAATCTGCTCGCCAGCTTTAACTTTGAACCCGGGTATCGCCGGTGTCGCCGTGCCAAACATTTGGTCTATTCCTGACGAGGTTGTCACCGCAGCCAATATCTCCTGTCGGGGAGAAACATGGTGGAGTCGAACCCACAGGTTTGGGGCTTCGTCAGGCCGAATAAATACCTTCGTGTCGATGTAATCATCAGGAGGTTGCTTTCCAGTGGCTTCCCTGTAAGCGCGAAGCCAAGAACCTTCACCTGAATCTTCGTCAACGCCGATGTAGAGAATGACACCGTCAACAGGAGAGAAAATCGGCTGAGTAAAGCGTTTCTCGTAGTAGTCGAAAGGACGGTAATAATGCTTCATCGAACAGCATGACTCAAAAGAATCTGAGTAATCGTGACCGGCGTTTGAGCGGAACATGGAAATACGTTCAATGTCTGACACGTCCACGTGTGAAGCAGTGATGAAAAGCGGCAGTTCTCTTTTAGACCAAGACTCCAGGTCAGCGACAAGACCCCCCGAACCAAATTCGTGTTCGCCTTTGTTTTCGGCGCTGACACTCATTCGGGCTGGCTCGGTGGTTGTTGTCGTTCTCTTTGAAGTTGTAACAGTCTCTGTTGATGAAACGGGAACAGTATTTAAAGCCAAGTCATTCTGCTCTTGGCCTACTTGATTTTCAACGCCGGAGGCACATGCGAATAGGAGGAGGGCGGTGAGTAGCGAAATGGAGGCCTTTACTCTCATGGTCTGAGATTACGAGGTAGTGGGAGTCTCGTCTCAGTGTCTCCGTGGCTACTTCCGTAAATGAGTTGCTGGTGATCTCAGGCGCAGAGTAGCTGCGTTGTGTTGGAGGGCTGCCTTTGGTGGAGTTTCGTCCTGTCAGGCCACCTTTTATGAAGTTCAAAACCCGAATGTGTTCTGTGCTTAGAGCACTGGATACCTGCCGATAAGTGTCCGTTAGGATCTTCAACACACAGGAAGAGGAACACGATGGTTGATCAGCTACCGGAAGAACTACGGGCCCTCAAAACGCGGATGAAGACATTCATCAATGATGTCGTGATTCCGCGCGAGTCCGAGTTGATGGGCGAAGACGCCAACTCAGGGCCAGTAGCCACTGAGCTCAAAAGCAAAGCCAAAGAATCAGGGCTATGGGCACTTGGGCATCCAACTGAGATAGGCGGCGGCGGGCTTCCCTTTATGGACTTCGTGTATTTAAACGAAGTTATTGGCCGATCTCATTGGGGTCAGCGGGCAGTTGGCAGTCTCTCAATGCAGGACTCAATCATGCTTCACTTATATGCCAGCGACGAACAACGCGAACGCTTCTTAAAGCCACTGGTCGCGGGCGAAATTTATCCATCAGTAGGATTGACTGAGCCAGAGGTAGCGGGATCTGACCCCACCCAAATGCAGGCAACAGCGGTCCTAGATGGCGACGAGTGGGTTATTAACGGACATAAGTGGTTTACTTCTGGAGCCAACCGCGCAGCCTTCACTACCGTTTTTGCTATCACCGAACCTGACGCAGAAAAGCACAACAAATTTAGTTCCATCATTGTTCCTACTGACACCGAGGGATACGAGATCGTTCGTGTCGTGCCAACCATGGGGCACACGGAAGGCAACCATTGCGAGGTCAACTACAACGATGTCCGCGTTCCCTACGAAAATCTTCTTGGTGGCCGGGGTCAAGGGTTTCACATCGCTCAAAAGCGACTGGGACCAGGACGAATCTTTCACTCCATGCGTTGGTTGGGGCAAGCACAACGAGCATTTGAGCTCATGTGTGAGCGGGCAAAAACGCGGTACGCACACGGAAGTTATCTCGCCGAAAAAGGCGACATTCAAGCCATGATCGCTGAATCGGCTGCAGAAATTCAAGCAGCGCGAATGATGACCCTTGATGCAGCGAAAGCAATCGATTCGGGTAGCGAAGCTCGAACTGAAATCAGCCTGATTAAGTTCTGGGGGGCGCGAATGCTTCATAATGTCGTTGATCGTGCTATCCAAATCCATGGCGCGCTAGGTGTTACTTCGGACACGCCTCTGGAATTCATGTACAGAGAAGCTCGCTATGCCCGACTGTATGACGGGCCGGATGAAGTCCACCGAATGGTGGTAGCGCGACGGTTGGTCCGCGATCCCTACGAAGGCGTCCCTTGGGCGTAATCAACTTCTGGTCAGATTCGAGCGCCGTTGTGGTGACACATTGAGACTTGAGGTGACTGGCAGCCGCCGGTTCTAGCGGAATCAACAAGAACCTGAATGGGGTAACCAAAGGCACTGAATCTAGTTTTTCGATCACCGGTTTTGTTGCCGAATTAGGATCGATCACGTGAGTGGTATTGACCTTAACGATCCGGCAAGTGTCGCTGACCCGTCTGCCTATTGGTCCGGTTTCCGTGACAAGGGGCCGGTGCAATGGAGCGAAGCTCATCGAGCATGGGTCATTCTCGGTCATGCTGAACTCAGCGAAGCTTTTCGCGACGGGAAATTACTTTCTGCCGACAGAGTTACGCCGTTAGAACGG
>Ga0208130_1001599_pt1 | contig 10848 bp, 17 predicted proteins | sample ETNtaG_31_FD_185771 | JGI IMG/M metagenome (GOLD analysis project Ga0208130, IMG submission 185771) | Marine microbial and viral communities from oxygen minimum zone, Eastern Pacific Ocean - ETNP201310SV78 (SPAdes) (version 2) | ecosystem: Environmental > Aquatic > Marine > Oceanic ...
CACCATCGTGACCACTGCCCGTTCGGACGAAGAGGGCCGGGCCCTCCTCCGCGAGATGGGAATGCCGTTCCAGAGCAACTGAGCCCTCCCCGTCGACACTTATGGCCAACCACGATCCCATTTCCGACATGCTCACTCGCATTCGCAATGCGAGTGAAAAGCGTCACGAGACCACCAAAATCCCCGCTTCGCGGATGACCCGCAGCATCGCCAAGGTGCTGCAACAGGAGGGCTTCATCTCCGAAATCAGCGAACAGGGTGAAGGCGTTCGCACAGAGTTAGTGCTCGCCCTCAAGTACAGCGGCAAGCACCGTCTCCCCACCATTCGCTCCATGCAGCGGGTCAGCAAGCCTGGCCTGCGCATCTACAAGAACACCCGTGGCCTTCCAAAAGTCCTCGGCGGCCTTGGAGTAGCCATCATCTCCACCTCCAAAGGAGTAATGAGCGACCGCGATGCACGCCGCGAAGGCGTTGGTGGCGAAGTGCTCTGTTACGTCTACTGATCCGGAGCTGAACCATGTCACGTATTGGTAAAAACCCCGTTCCCGTCCCCGACAAGGTGACCGTGTCCCTCGACGGCCTGACCGTCAAGGTCAAAGGACCCAAGGGAGAGCTGGAACGCACCCTTCCTGACGGCGTCAGTGTCAGCCAGGAAAACAATTTCATCGTTGTTTCTCCCACGAGCACCAAGCGAATCTCACGCGAACGTCACGGTCTTTGCCGTGCCCTTGTCGCGAACATGATCGAAGGTGTCAACAACGGCTACAGCAAGAGCCTTGAAATCATCGGCGTGGGTTCCCGGGCCCAGGTCAAGGGCAAAACCCTTGTGGTGAGTGCTGGCTACAGCCACCCGGTGGAAGTCAATCCCCCTGAAGGAATCACCTTCAAGGTGGAGAACAACACCAAGGTGATCGTTTCCGGCATTGACAAGGAATTGGTGGGCAACGAAGCCGCCAAAGTCCGCGCCATTCGTCCGCCCGAGCCTTACAAGGGCAAAGGCATCCGCTACGAAGGCGAATGGATCCTGCGCAAGGCGGGCAAGTCCGGCAAGAAATAAGCCTTGTCCTGACCGTCCCACCCGTACCTCAGCATGTCCAAACTTTCTCGCAAACAGCAGACGCAAAAACGCCACCGCCGGCTGCGTCGCCACATCAACGGAACCTCCGACCGCCCTCGGCTGGCTGTGTTCCGTTCGAACAATCACATCTACGCCCAGGTCATCGACGATGCCGCCCAGAGCACGCTCTGCTCGGCGTCGACCGTTGACAAGGAACTGCGCTCAGGCCTCAAGGCCAACGGCGGCAGCTGCGATGCCTCCGTCGCCGTCGGCGAACTGGTGGCCAAACGCGCCATCGCCAAAGGCATCCAGCAGGTGGTCTTCGACCGTGGTGGCAATCTGTACCACGGTCGGGTGAAAGCCCTTGCCGACGCCGCCCGGGAAGCGGGCCTTCAGTTCTGACTCCTGCTAACCCATGACCGATTCCTCCCCCCAGTCCAACTCCAATGCCGTGCCGGGCGCGGCCGATGTCCCTGCCGCAGCTGATGGCCAGCAGCAACAGCAGGAACAGCGCCGTGGTCGCGGTGACCGCGATGGACGTCGCGGCGATCGTCGCGGTGGACGTCGCGGACAAGAACGTGATTCCGAATGGCAGGAGCGCGTGGTGCAAATTCGCCGTGTCTCCAAGACCGTCAAAGGCGGCAAGAAAATGAGCTTCCGGGCCATCGTTGTCGTCGGCAACGAAAAAGGTCAGGTCGGTGTCGGAGTCGGCAAGGCCGGCGATGTCATCGGTGCCGTTCGAAAGGGCGTTGCCGATGGCAAGAAGCAAATGGTGAAGGTGCCCCTCACCCGCCACAATTCCATCCCGACCCTGTCCAATGGCCGTGATGGTGCTGCCAGCGTTCTGATCCGTCCTGCAGCGCCGGGTACCGGCGTAATCGCGGGTGGTTCCATCCGCACAGTGCTGGAACTCGCCGGTATCAAGAACGTCCTGGCCAAGCGTCTGGGCAGCAAGACCCCCCTGAACAACGCACGGGCTGCCATGGTGGCCCTGTCTCTTCTCCGTACCCACAAGGAGACAGCCAAGGAACGGGGAATCTCCCTCGAGCAGATCTACTCCTGATTCGCGATGACTCTCCGACTTGATTCTTTAAAACCCAACAAGGGCGCTCGCCGTCGCAAATTGCGCAAGGGCCGTGGCATCGCTGCGGGCCAGGGAGCCAGCTGTGGCTTCGGCATGCGGGGCCAAAAATCCCGTTCCGGCCGGCCCACGCGCCCCGGTTTCGAGGGTGGTCAGATGCCGCTCTACCGCCGCGTCCCGAAGCTGAAGCACTTCCCTCTGGTGAACCAGAAGCACTTCACGGTGCTCAACGTGTCGGCCTTGAATTCCATCAAGGACGGCAGCACCGTGAATCTGGATTCACTGGTGAAGGATGGCACCGTCACCAGCCCGAAGCATCCTCTGAAAATTCTTGGCAATGGTGACCTAAGCGTGAAGTTGACGGTTCAGGCCGCTGCTTTCACCGCCTCCGCCAGGTCCAAGATCGAAGCCGCAGGCGGCAGCTGCGAAATCCTGGCCTGAACGGAGCGGTTCACCCCTCCTTCAGTTCTATGGTCTGAACCGTCCGCTGGACTTCGGTCCACGGGCGGCTTCGCTGTATTCAGCCCACCCAACTCCTCCTGTCCATGCTTGTCAGTCGGGGACGCAACCCCAACGCCGCCGAAGTCATCAGTCAGCTGATCGGCAACTCCGGCTTGCGCAACCGGGTCCTCACAACCCTGGGACTGCTTCTGCTGGTGCGTTTCGGGATCTACATCCCCATCCCAGGCATTGACCGAGACGCCTTCGCCAGCTTCATCGACCAGGGCGGCTCACTGCTGGGCTTCCTGGATATTTTCACAGGCGGCGGCATCTCCACACTCGGGGTGTTCGCCCTGGGAATCCTGCCGTTCATCAATGCTTCGATCATTCTCCAGCTGTTGACGGGAGCGATCCCGCAACTGGAGGACCTTCAGAAGAACGAAGGAGAGGCCGGTCGCCGCAAGATTGCTCAGATCACTCGATATGTCTCGCTGGGATGGGGGTTGATCCAAAGCGTGATCTTCGCTCTGATCCTGCGCCAGTACGCCGTCGAAGGGGTCAGTCAATCCGTGTTCGTCGTCCAGACAGCGCTTTGCCTGGTGACGGGATCAATGGTGGTGATGTGGATCAGCGAGGTGATTACCGAGCGAGGTATCGGCCAGGGGGCATCCCTTGTGATTTTCCTGAACATCGTCGCGTCGCTGCCAAGAACCCTTGGTGCCACCATCGAAGCCGCTCAGACCGGTGACAGGAACACGGTTCTCGGCATCGTCGTGCTCCTGCTGGTCTTTCTGGTCACGATCGTGGGAATCATCTTTGTTCAAGAAGGTGCCAGACGCATTCCGATCGTGAGTGCCAAGCGTCAGATCGGCGGCGCCGGGGTTCTGCCCACCCGCCAGAGCTACCTGCCCCTGAAGCTCAACGCCGGTGGCGTGATGCCGATCATTTTTGCGTCGGCCCTTTTCATCCTTCCGGTCACTCTGGCCAACGTCACCAAAAGTGAATGGTTGATCCGTGCTGCCAGCAGCCTCAATCCCGGTGCTGCCAACCCATGGCCGTACACCGTGATGTTCTTCAGCCTGATTCTCGGTTTCTCCTACTTCTACGCCTCACTCACGGTGAACCCCACGGACATCGCGTCCAATCTGAAGAAAGGGGGTGTTGCCATCCCCGGGGTGAGACCAGGCAGCGCAACAGCGACGTACCTCTCCGGAGTGCAGAACCGACTCACTTTGCTGGGCGGCCTCTTTCTTGGTGCCGTTGCAATCATTCCGGCCGCCGTCGAGCGGGCGACCAACGTGCAGACCTTCCAAGGGCTGGGGGCGACGTCCCTGCTGATCCTGGTGGGAGTGGCCATTGACACCGCCAAACAGGTGCAGACCTACGTGATCTCTCAGCGCTACGAGGGTCTGGTCCGCCAGTGATCCCTTGCGCACCAGCGCATCCATTCATTCAGACCACCGCAACGAACGATGAAAACCCGCCTTCTTTTCCTCGGACCCCCTGGAGCCGGCAAGGGCACCCAGGCTGCCCTGCTCTGCGAATCCAGTGGCATGAAGCATCTTTCCACTGGAGATCTGCTGCGTGGTGAGGTGGCTGCAGGAACGGAGCTCGGCAAGGAAGCTGAAGCGCTGATGAACCGTGGCGAACTTGTCAGTGACACCCTGGTGCTTGCCATCGTCGAAAGCCAGATGAAAAGCCTGGGTGGACATGGCTGGCTGCTCGACGGCTTCCCTCGCACCGTGCCCCAGGCCGAAGCGCTGGAGCCACTGCTGGCAGAGCTGCAACAACCGATCGAAGCTGTGGTTCTGTTGGAACTCGACGATGCCGTGCTGATCGAACGCCTGCTCGGACGGGGTCGTGCCGATGACAATGAAGCGGTGATTCGAAATCGGCTTGAGGTTTATCGCGAAAAAACAGCTCCGCTCATCAAGTTCTATCGAGACAAAGGCCTGCTCATCTCCGTTCCAGCACACGGGAGTGTGGAGGCGATCACCCAGCAAATTCATGAGGTATTGAGTTAACCCCGTGTGATACGGTTGCCGTTTGGAAATTTGGAGAGCTTCGCCCCATGAAGGTGCGTTCCTCAGTCAAAAAAATTAGTCCTGACGATCAGATCGTCCGGCGCCGGGGTCGCATCTACGTGATCAACAAGAAGCGTCCCCGCAACAAGCAGCGCCAGGGCTGAAGCCCGGCAAAGCGACTCTGGCTTCACTCCCTGTGCGGCCAACAACCCCCGCCTCCGATGCATCGGAGGCTTATGTCCTTCTCGATTGAAACTTCGTGGCACGGATCGCCGGCGTTGACATTCCCCGCGACAAGCGGGTTGAAGTGTCTCTGACCTACATCTACGGAATTGGACCCACCCGGGCCAAGACGATTTTGGCTCAAACCGGTGTGAACCCGGATACACGGGTGAAGGACCTCGAGGACGCCGACCTGCAGAAGTTGCGCGGTGCTGCTGACACCTTCACAGTTGAAGGTGATCTCCGCCGTCAGGAGGGCATGGCCCTCAAGCGTCTTCAAGACATCGGCTGTCTACGGGGCCGTCGTCACCGCATGAGCCTCCCCGTGCGTGGCCAGCGGACGCGAACGAATGCACGAACCCGTCGTGGCGCGCGCAAGACCGTGGCCGGCAAGAAGAAGTAATTCCCTCCTCGTCCCTCACCAGAGATCCATCGGCCCATGGCCAAAACCGCCAAAAAATCAGGTCCCAAGAAGGCCAAGCGCAACGTCCCCAATGGCGTTGCCCACATCCAGAGCACCTTCAACAACACAATCGTGTCGATCACCGACACAGCCGGCGAAGTCATCGCCTGGTCCTCGGCTGGTGCCAGCGGCTTCAAGGGAGCTCGGAAGGGCACACCTTTCGCTGCACAGACCGCTGCCGAAGCCGCAGCCCGCAGGGCTCTCGAGCAAGGCATGCGACAGATCGAAGTCCTGGTGAAAGGGCCAGGTTCAGGACGTGAGACCGCGATCCGAGCCCTCCAGGTTGCCGGTCTGGAGATCACCTTGATCCGCGACGTCACTCCTCTGCCCCACAACGGTTGCCGCCGGCCCAAGCGCCGACGCGTCTGAATCGCGCCGTTTCCCGGTTTTCGCTCCCTATTCCCGCATCAGACCGTGTTGCAATACCAGATCGATCGCATCGAGCACCAGGTCGCTGATGACCGCGCCCAAACGGGTGTGTTCCTCATCGGTCCCCTCGAACGTGGCCAAGCCACAACACTGGGCAATTCTCTGCGGCGCGTCCTGATGGGCGGCCTCGAAGGCAGTGCCGTGACCGCGATCCGGATCGCGGGAGTGAACCATGAATATGCCACTGTTCCGGGGGTCCGCGAGGACGTGCTCGACATCCTGCTGAACTGCAAGCAGTTGTCGGTGAGCAGCCGTTCCGCCGAACTGGAAATCGGTCGCCTGGTGGTGTCCGGTCCCGCTGAGGTGAAGGCCGGCGACCTTCAGTTCTCGTCTCAGGTTCAAGTGGTGGATGCCGATCGTCCGATCGCCACCGTTGCCGACGGCCACAGCCTCGAACTGGAAGTTCATGTCGAACGGGGAGTGGGCTACCGCCCGGTGGATCGACACCAGGAAGACACCAGCGCCATCGACCTTCTTCAGATTGATGCGGTGTTCATGCCGGTGACCCGGGTGAACTTCACCATCGACGAGACAGCCGTTGCCGAGGGTGGTTCCGCCCGCGAACGGCTGCGCATGGAAGTCATCACTGACGGTTCCATCACTCCTGATGACGCCGTGGCGCAATCAGCCAATCAGCTGATTGAACTCTTCCAGCCTCTGGCCACCGTCACATTGGTGGAAGAAACCGCCGAAGAACCTGAGCCCTCTGCCGAAGCTCAGATTCCCCTGGAGGAGCTGAATCTCTCGGTTCGTGCCTACAACTGCCTCAAGCGGGCCCAGGTGAACTCCGTGTCCGACCTGATGGGCTTCAGCTACGAGGATCTTCTGGAGATCAAAAACTTCGGATCCAAGTCTGCCGACGAAGTGATCGAAGCGCTCGAGCGCATCGGCATCTCCATCCCCCAGAGCCGCACCTCTGCCTGAGACCGGCCCTTCCACACCAACTTTTCGACTTCGTCTCCGACAGAACCATGCGTCACCAATGTCGAGTTCCCAAGCTGGGCCGCCCCGCTGACCAACGCAAAGCGATGCTGCGCGCGCTGACCACTCAATTGATTCGTGAGGGCCGGGTTACCACCACGAAGGCCCGTGCCAAAGCGCTTCGGAATGAGGCCGAGCGCATGATCACCCTGGCCAAAGACGGCAGCCTGTCCTCCCGACGCCGTGCGCTGGGCTACATCTACGACAAGCAACTGGTGCACGCCTTGTTCGACAAGGCTCCCGACCGCTACAGCGATCGCAAAGGTGGTTACACCCGCATCACCCGCACGGTTAGTCGCCGTGGTGACAATGCCGAAATGGCCATCATCGAGCTGGTCTGATCGCCAACTGAACAACGTCAACCTGCGTCAGTTCTGACGTTTGAATTCCGAACCCTCGTCTGCAGTCCAAGAGTCTCCGCAAGTTCAGCGGATCGCTCTAAGCCTGCAGTACGAGGGTTCTTCCTTTTGCGGCTGGCAGCGTCAAATCAATGGCCACAGCGTGCAGGCCGAGCTGGATGATGCGATCAGCCAACTGGATCCACACCGGCCGATTCAGACCTTTGCCGCAGGACGAACCGACGCAGGGGTTCATGCAGCGGGACAGGTCGTCCACTTCGATTGCAGCGCTCGGATTCCCCCTGGCAAGTGGGCACCAGCCCTGAACGGGCGCCTTCCCAAAAGCGTGCGGGTGCGTGAATCAGTGTTGAGGCCGGCCACATGGCACGCCTGCTACTCAGCCAGTTATCGCCGGTATCGCTACACGATTCACAACGGACGACGGCCGAATCTGTTTCTCAGCCCATGGAGTTGGCATCGCTATCAGATCCGCCTTGACGATTCCCGAATGCGGGCTGCCTTGAACGGCATGGTGGGATTGCACGACTTCACTGCATTCATGCGGGCGGGCAGCCGGCGCGCCCATGCACGAACCACGGTGCAGGAGGTGCTGGTGAATCGCTCGGGCGATCTGATCGAAGTGGAGATCCAGGCGAGCGGCTTCCTTTACGGGATGGTGCGGCTGCTGATGGCACAACTGGTGGCCGTGGGAGAACACCGATTGAGCGTGGCTGGCTTTGAACAACGATGGCGGGAACGTCGCCGTCACGAGGTCAGAGAAGCAGCACCAGCGCACGGCCTCTGCCTGCTGCGGGCGGGCTATCCGGAGACCATCTTCACCAGGGCTGGCTGGTACGATTGCCAACCGCGGTTTTTTCTGGCAGAGAGTGATCCACCCCCGGATCCTCAGCCGTTGCCGGAACCAAACGGCTTCGATCTCTGAAGTGTTGTCCCTTTAGGGAGACTCATCGAAGAGTAGGCTCGTTTCTTGAGCTTCCGTCTAGTCCTTTCAAAGGGCAAGACCATTCCTGACCAGTTCCGCCGTTTCAGGCGGGGCACCTCCGAACCGGCCTGCCGGCGAGATGAACAAGACCTCCATTCCCCAGATCGATTCCATCGAACGCCAGTGGTACCTGGTGGACGCTGAGAATCAAACCCTCGGCCGCCTGGCCACTGAAGTTGCTGCCGTGCTTCGCGGCAAGAACAACCCCAACTTCACACCTCACCTCGACACCGGCGATTTCGTCGTGGTTGTGAACGCCGACAAGATTCGGGTGACTGGAAACAAGTCCACCCAGAAGCTCTATCGCCGTCACTCCGGTCGTCCTGGGGGCATGAAAACCGAGACCTTTGAGGCTCTGCAGGAACGCATCCCCGAGCGCATCGTTGAGAAGGCGATCAAAGGCATGCTTCCCCACAACGCCCTGGGACGTCAGATGTACCGCAAGCTGAAGGTGTACAAGGGCAGCGAGCATCCCCACTCCGCCCAGAAGCCCCAGACCCTCGAGCTCTCCTCCTCCGCTTCCGCCCAATGAGCAGCAACTCCGTCGTCTACTGGGGCACCGGCCGCCGCAAAACCTCCGTGGCCCGTGTTCGGCTGGTTCCCGGCAATGGAACGATCACCATCAACGGCCGTCCAGGTGACAACTATCTGAATTACAACCCCGCATACATCGCCGCGGTCAAGTCACCCCTTGAGACCCTCGGCCTGGTCACTGAATACGACATTCTTGTCAATGTTCACGGCGGTGGTCTCACCGGCCAATCCGGTGCGATCAAACAGGGCGCAGCCCGTGCCCTCTGCGAGCTCTCTGCAGACAATCGCAAACCCTTGAAAACCGAAGGTCACCTGAGCCGTGACCCGCGCGCCAAGGAGCGCCGCAAGTACGGTCTCAAGAAAGCCCGTAAGGCCCCTCAGTTCTCCAAGCGCTGATTTTTTTCTGATGCCCAAATCCGACATCCACCCCACCTGGTATCCCGATGCCAAGGTCATCTGCAACGGCGAAGTTGTGATGACCACCGGCTCCACCCAGCCCGAGATTCACGTCGACGTCTGGAGTGGTAACCACCCCTTCTTCACCGGCACCCAGAAGATTCTCGACACCGAGGGTCGCGTTGACCGCTTCATGAAGAAGTACGGAATGGGAGCCAAGAAGACGGACGAAGACAAGGCCGACACCCAATCCTGAGTTGAGACAGAGGCATGGACGCCTCGACTCTGATTGCGCGGTTAGAAACCGCCACAGCCAGCTTCCGCAATCTTGAGCGGCAGCTGGCAGATCCCGATGTGGCCTCTGATCCCAAACGTCTTGAGGCGATCGCCAGAGAACGTTCACGACTGGAACCACTGGTTCTCGATTACGACGCTCTTCAATCTGTCGAAGCGGAACTCGATCAATCCCGCCAACTGTTGAAAGACAGCCGCGGAGATGCCGAGATGGAGGGTTTGGCTCAGGAGGAACTGAATGACCTAACCACCCGCCACGATGCTCTGGTGGAGAGGCTCACTGTGGCGTTGCTGCCGCGGGATCCTCGAGATGACCGCAGCGTGATGCTTGAGATCCGGGCAGGAGCCGGCGGCGATGAAGCCTGTCTCTGGGCCGGTGATCTGGCACGAATGTACGAGCGTTACAGCCAAAAACTGGGCTGGAACGTTCAACCGGTCAGCAGCAACGAGGCAGACCTCGGGGGCTTCCGGGAACTCATTCTTTCGGTGAAGGGAGACAGCGTCTTCAGCCAGCTGAAGTTTGAGGCCGGCGTGCACCGGGTGCAGCGGGTTCCTGCCACGGAATCCCAGGGTCGGGTTCACACCTCGACAGCCACCGTTGCGGTGATGCCGGAGGCCGACGCTGTGGAAGTGCAACTTGACCCCAAGGATCTCGAGATCAGTACCGCTCGCTCTGGAGGTGCTGGGGGTCAGAACGTCAACAAAGTGGAAACCGCTGTTGATCTGCTGCATAAACCCAGCGGGATCCGGGTGTTCTGCACCCAGGAACGCTCCCAACTTCAAAACCGTGAGCGGGCGCTCGAGATTTTGCGAGCAAAACTGCTGGAACGAGAGCAGCAGGAGGCTGCCGCACGAGAGAGCAGTGACCGCAGAGCCCAGGTGGGCAGTGGCGATCGCTCCGAAAAGATCCGCACTTACAACTACAAGGACAACCGCACAACAGATCACCGACTGGGCCGCAATTTCTCGCTTGAACCCGTGCTCGACGGCCAACTGGATGACCTGATCGGCGCCTGCGTTGCAGAGGAACAACGCTGCAAGCTCGAAGCCCTCAGTAAGCAGGACGACGTCTAACCGTCAGGACCCGATCACGTATTTGGACCATTCGCTGTGACGACCTGAGTGAATGTGGCGCGACGCTTCAAAACTGAAGCTGCTCAGCGGTCGATGGGGAGCGCGATGCAACGGCATGGATGCTTCCTTCGGGGTGCGATTGCCCTTGCGCACATTGCAGCTGAGACAGGCGGTTGTCACGTTTTCCCAGGTATCGGAGCCACCGCGGCTCCTGGGCACCACATGATCGATCGACAGAGGCTGATCGCGGGATCCGCAGTACTGACAGGTTTGATGGTCGCGTTGGAACAGATTCCTGCGGGTCAGGGGAAGCTGGCGGAAGGGCACATGCACGTATTGCCTGAGGCGGATCACTGTTGGCAGATGGGTACCTCGGCGGATTTCCCGACTGGTGTCCTGTTCAAGACTTTCAGCCTTGCCCTTGATCATCATCACCATGGCCCGACGCCAGGTGGTGATATTCAGAGGTTCGTAGGACGCATTGAGAACGAGAACCTGGCCCATGCCAGCT
>Ga0208130_1001600_pt1 | contig 10846 bp, 10 predicted proteins | sample ETNtaG_31_FD_185771 | JGI IMG/M metagenome (GOLD analysis project Ga0208130, IMG submission 185771) | Marine microbial and viral communities from oxygen minimum zone, Eastern Pacific Ocean - ETNP201310SV78 (SPAdes) (version 2) | ecosystem: Environmental > Aquatic > Marine > Oceanic ...
GGCTCAGACGGCGGCGATCGGCAGCCGCCAGCCACTGCCGAAGGCCTGGGCACTCACCTTCAGCAACGGTGCCGCCTGTCTGCGCTTGAATTCAGCCCTTCTGAACAGGCTCTCGATCCGTTGCACCTCTGCAGGATCGTGGCCAGCAGTGATCAGCTGCTGCCCGCCAAGGCGGTGTTCGATCATGTCGATCAGCAGGGGGTCAAGACGGTCGTAGTCGGGGAGTGAGTCACTGTCTTTCTGATCTGGTCGCAGTTCGGCACTGGGAGGTTTCTCGAGGATTGCCTTGCCGATCAGCGCTCCCTCGGCAGGGAGTGCCAGTTGCTGGCGGCACAGGCTTGCCTCGCTGCTGTCGATCCATTGGCACAACGCAAACACGGTTGATTTGTACAGATCACCGATCACGGCCAGGCCGCCGTTCATATCGCCATAGAGGGTGCAGTAGCCCACTGCGAGCTCCGATTTGTTCCCGGTGGTGAGCAGTAGCTGTCCCTGCTGATTGGCCATGGCCATCAGCAGAGTGCCGCGGATGCGCGACTGCAGATTTTCGGCTGTCACCCCTGAGGGAACGCTCTCCAGGGCTGGGGTCAATGTCGTCTGGAAACCATCCATCAGGGTTTCGATCGGAACGATGGTGTGGGTGATTCCCAGTCGATCCGCAAGGTTGAGGGCATCTGCGAGTGAAGCTTCCGAACTCCACGGAGATGGCATCAGCAGAGTTTGCACCTGATCGGACCCGAGGGCCGCGGCAGCGATCACCGCCACCAGCGCTGAGTCGATGCCTCCACTCAGGCCGAGCAGGACGTTCTGGAAGCCACATTTGCCGGCATAGTCCTTCACTCCAGTCACCAGAGTGCGGAACAGCGCTTCCATCTCCTGCTGTTCAGCCTGGATTCGCTGCGTCGCGGTTGATTGATTGGCTGCCGATGGTGCCCTGTCTGCGGCATTCCAGATCTGTATCGCTTCACGGCAGTCCGGAAGCTGCAAAAGCGGCGTCTCGCAGTTGCTGCCCATCACGAAGCTGGCTCCGTCGAACACCAGTTCGTCATTACCTCCCACCTGATTGACGTAAACCACTGGGCAGCCAAGGCGCTGCGCCGCACGTGCGGCCAACTGACGCCGCAGGGCAGCCTTTCGGCGGCCAAAGGGTGAGGCTGAGCAGTTGATCAGTGCATCGATCCGCGCGGGGATCAGATCGGCCACAGGGTCTGGTCCCACGAGGCGACGGCCATGTAGTTCTTGGTCGACCCACAGGTCTTCGCAGATGGTGATCCCCAGTCGCCAGTTGCGGTCTCCGTTATGGAGTGTGATCTGTCCAGCTCCATGGCTTGGCCTGAAATAACGCGTTTCGTCAAAGACGTCGTAACTGGGCAGAAGTTGCTTACGGGCCACCACCTGATCACCGCCGACTTGCACGAGGGTGATGGCGTTGTACAGCGCAGGATGCAAGGCATCGTCTGCTGGATCAGCGACTCCCACCAGAAGCGCGATGTCCGACTGACGGGCGGCCAGGCCACTGCGGAGCGTGTCGAGGGCCTCCCGTTGCCGTTGCAGGTGCGTGGGGCTGAAGAGAAGATCCCTTGGTGGATACCCCCAGAGCGAGAGCTCGGGCGTGACCAGCAGGTCCGGTTGGCGGCCCGTGGTCTCGATCAGGCTGTCGAGGCCTTGCAGAATGCGGGTGGCATTGCCCAGCAGGTCGCCCACAACAGGATTGATCTGGGCCAGGGCAACGCGCATCGGCACTCAAGGGTTGGTGGCATTGAATCCATAAAGATTGTGCTTCAGCAGCAGCGGCCAGAGGCATTCCGGCACCTGATGTCGTTTCTGCTTTTGTTTCACCTGTGAACTGGCAGCAGCGGGAATCACCAGAGGCAGCACTCGCGCAGCTGCACCCATCTGGCGAAGGGTCTCCAAAGTGCACGGTTCCAGGGGCCATCCCTCACGGGGCACGATGCCGAGATTGCATTGCTGCAACATGCGCTGAGACTCTTTCCATGCTGGGATCTGTTGAGCGAGATCGCTTCCCACGACAAAACAGAGGCGGTGGTCAGGCCAACGTTCGCTGGCTCGTTTCAGTGTTGTGACGGCAAAGGGGCTGCTCAGCTCCTGGGCCAGTTGAAGCCGGGGGCTGGCGATCGACTCAACCAGGGTTTTCAGCAGGTCAAAACGCTGACCAAGATCGGCGTCATGGCGTTTCATCGGGTTGTCACTGGCCCATGTGGCGACTCGGTCAAACTGGGTTAACAGTCCTTCCAGCAGCGCCTGATGGCCCACGGTCGGAGGGTCGGCACTGGTTCCGAGCAGTGCAATCTCAGCTCTGGCCGTTGTCGCCATGGTCAGGGCAACAGCGAGGGCAGCGGTGGACGTGTCTGCTGCTGGGGCCACTCCTGCATCAGCTCGACGATGCCGTGATCCGACTGTGCAAGCCGCCGCATCAGAGTGGCTGGCCCTGGCTGAAGTCGGCGCCCTCGGCCCCGTTCCTCCAGTAGCCAGCGTGCCGTCATCCGACCGGTGCGTCGTGTCGTGTGCACGGCCAGTGCCGCCTGGGCCAGGGCCACGGGTGCGGCAGGGGCCAGTGTCAGGCCAGCACTGAAGGGTGCGGCCAGCAGCAACAGCTGGCGCAACGCGCCCAAGACGACCTGGAGCCCCAGCTGTGCTCCCCCCAGCAGAGCGTTCTGTCCACTCAGTTGGCGGATCAATTTGCGGGCCGCTGGTCCCCCAAGAGGAAGGCCATACAGAGAGCAAAGCTGGCGGACAAGGGCCGCATCACAGGCGAATCCCCCAGCTAGATCCAACAGCAGCAGCGGGTTGGCAGCAACGCCGGTGGCCTTGAGCGCGGCGTAGCGCCCGATCAGTCCCTGGGCTTCCCTCCGGCGTCGCTGCAATCTGCCTGTCTCCAACTGTTGCTGAATGCGTGTGGCCTGCTTCAGGCTGTTGAGCAACAGCAGGCTCTGACCGTGTTGTTCCAGCAGACGGCTGAGACCGCTCGCCAGTGCGTCCACGTCGGCCGGTTGCTCACGGCTGCGGATGCGGCCATCGCTCAGTTGAACAGCCCGGCGCGGTGCGGCGGACACCGCCAGTGGAGTCGGCAGTCCTGCTGGAAGTCGGCTGTGGATGCTGCGCAGCAGATCCGGCAGTTGATCCTCTGGCCAGCAATCGCTGCGGTTCAGCACCGTCAACACCGGCTTGCCCATGGTCTGGAGCGTATCCAGGGCCTCAAGTTCCACACGTGTGATGTCGCCGTCCAGTACGAGAAGCACCAGATCGGCATGCAGCGCCACCCTGGCCGCCAGTCGGGCCCGAGCCGGACCATCCACTTCGTCGATGCCAGGGGTGTCGACCAGTTCGACGTTCAGCAGGCCTGGAACAGTTCTTGGCCAAGCCACGGCCTGCTGCTGACGCGTGCAGCCATGGGCCACATCCGTGGCCATCAGCTGCTGACCGACCAGGGCATTCACCAAGCTGGACTTGCCGACGCCCACTCGGCCGAAGACCGAGATCCGAAGCCTGCTTTGATCCAGGCGTTCAAGCTGGCGATCCAGAAGCTGGAGCGCGCCGGCCAGAAGACCCTGTTCGCGCCGATTCAGTTCAAGCTTGTCTCTCCAACCCTGCAGCAGATCTCTGCAGCGATCCTCCATGGCCCTCATGGCGCTACCTCGCCTGAGGTCTTTCTCCACCAGCCGGCCAGAACGGCCAGTACGGCCTCCGGGCCAATCACGCCAACGAAGCCACCGAATTCATCCACCACGACCCGTACACCGCTGTTGTCGCGATGGAAGCCGGTCAGCAGGCGGTCGGCTCGGATCATTTCGGGAACGAACTCAGCCGGCTCACTGAGATCGGCTGGCGTGAGATGTCCCTTGTTGCGCACCAGGGCGCTCAGCAAACGGTCACGGTTGGCGACGCCGAGAACCTTGTCCACCGCGTCACCCAGGACCACCCACCACTGCGCTTCGTTTTCAAGCAGTTCAACACGCAACTTCTCGATGTTGCAGGCGCCATCCAGTGTTGGAGCTGCCACTCGCGGTGTCATCAGATCACGCGCAGTGAGGTCGTTGAGCAGGAAGACCTTGGAGATCATTGCGGCTTCATCGGCCTCGATCTGCCCTTTCTGAGATCCGAGTTTTGCCAGCAGCCGGATCTCTTCCTCATCCGTGCTGATCTCACTCTCTTCGGTAATCGCCGGAAGCAGTCGCTCCAGCAGTAGCACCAGTGGTCGCATGATCACGCCCAGCCAATGCAGAACCGGAGCGCTTGCCAGGGAGACCGGCAATGCCAGGCGGCTTCCGATCGCTTTGGGCAGGATCTCCCCAAGCAGGATCACCAGAACCGTGAGGCTGACCGAGAACAGAGCCAGAGCTCCATTGCCCGCGTCCATCTTTTCCGTGAACACCCAGGAGGCGTAGCCACCGAGCATCAGGCTTCCGAAGATGTTGAAGCCGTTGTTGGTGATTGCCAGCACCGACAGAGTCCGACCCAGACGCAGCCTCAGCTGGGCCAGCCTGCGTGCTCCGGCTACCGGTTTCGGCCGGGCTGCAAGTTCGTGCACGCGCACCGGATTCACGGTGAGCAGCGCTGCTTCCACTCCGGAGCAGAGGGCGGATCCGGTCAGCACCACCACCACCAACAAGAGAAGGATCAGCAGGTCGGAGGTCATGCTCGGGCGCTTTGACTGCCATCCTGACGTTTCTCCGGTGCCCTGTCTCTGTCGTGGCTGATCTCGCCCCTGTTTTTGATGCTCAGCTGTTCGCGGATCGGCGTGAGCGGTTCCTGGCTGAACTGGGCGGGGTCGCCGCGGTGATCCCTGCCGCGACGCTGGTCACACACCATGCGGATACGGAGTGGCCGTTCCGCCAGAACAGCGATTTCTGGTATCTGACAGGGTTTGATGAGCCCGATGCCGTGGCCCTGTTCCTGCCACATCGCCCTGAGGGTGAGCGGTTTGTGCTCTTCGTGAATCCCCGCGAGCCGGCTGCTGAGGTCTGGACCGGTCGGCGCTGGGGTTGTGAGGGTGCGGTGGAGCGCTTCGGAGCTGATCTCTCCCATCCGCGCGTGGAGCTCGATGCCCTGCTTCCTCAGTACCTCGATGGTGCGGAAGGCATCGCCTTTCGTGTTGGTAGTCATCCATCGATCGAACCTCTGGTGTTGCGTTCGTGGGGTGCGCAGCTCGATCGGGTTTCACGCACCGGCAGTGCCGCGCAGGCTCTGGTGGCGCCCTGCCCGCTGCTGCATCGGATGCGCTTGCGCAAGCAACCCGCTGAACTGGAACGGCTCCGTGAGGCGTGCAGGATCTCCGCCTCCGCCCATGAGCTGGCCAGGGCTGCCGTGCGTCCCGGAATGACCGAGCGGAAGATTCAGGCTCTGATCGAACAGCATTTCCTCGAGCTGGGAGCCCGTGGAGCCGCCTACGGCTCGATCGTTGCCGGCGGCGACAACGCCTGCGTGCTGCACTACATCGACAACAGTGCAGTCCTACAGGACGGGGATCTCCTGCTCATTGACGCCGGCTGCTCCCTCCGCGACTACTACAACGGCGACATCACACGGACATTTCCGGTGAGCGGCCGTTTCAGTGGAGAGCAGCGGGAGCTTTATTCCCTGGTGCTTGAGGCACAGGAAGCAGCGATTGCCAGGGTCAAACCCGGTCACACCGCCGAGGACGTGCATGACGCGGCTGTGCATGTTCTGGTGCAGGGTCTTGTGGATCTGGGACTGTTGGTGGGAGAGGTGGATGGCTTGATCGAGCAGGGAAGCTACCGGCATCTGTACATGCATCGAACTGGCCACTGGCTCGGGCTGGATGTTCACGACGTCGGTGCCTATCGGCTCGGCGAGCATCATGTGCAGCTGGAACCAGGCATCGTCCTAACGGTGGAGCCTGGTCTTTACATCAGTGACCGTCTTGCGGTTCCCGAAGGACAGCCTGCGATTGACGAGCGCTGGAAGGGGATCGGTATCCGCATTGAGGACGATGTCGCGGTCAGGGACCTTGAGGACGTCTCCTGTGGTCATGAAGTACTCACTGCCGGAGCTCTCAAGGCGGTTGCAGACATGGAGCGCTAAGGGTCGGACTGCGTCAGCGAATGGACGCTGAGTGCCCCTGGCTGTCAGCTCCTTTGCTGCCCTTCGACCATTGGATCGCTGCTTCAGTACTGGGCAGGATCAGATCCGCACCGGCGGACATCAGCTGCTGCTCATAAGCGCTTCGTTCCTGACTTCCGGGCAGAAGATGTGGTGGTGACACTGCGAGACTGATCCACTGCCGATCGGGTCGTTGGGTTCTGGCGTTGAGAACAGTCTGAACATCAGCAACCGTGTCACCCAGGTAGGCGACAACGCCTCCACTGCGATGGGGTAAAAGTCTGTCGCTGAGTTGCACAAGACCTGTGGGGTCAGGTTTGTCAGGGGCATCGCCCATGGCGATCAGGGGGGGATTGACCAGTTCCAGACGCTGCTGCAGCACGAAGCGTGCCGAGGGAGGTTCCGCGCCACTCACGAAACCCCAACCCCAGCCGTTCTGATCCAGCGCGGTAAAGAAGTCGCGTTGCACCCGTAAGGGTTCATCGCTGATGTACCCCGTCCATGCGCCTGGATCGCCATCGGGATCGCCGCCAAAATAGAAATTGCTGAAGACATCGATCAGGTCGTGTCTGGCTGGCAGTGATGTGCCGTGCCTGCGCAGCAGCTCGAGGCTTGCATCCCAGTCGTTGTTCCAGCGTCCTTCGCCCTTGAGAGCATCGATGCAGGCCGGAGCGGGCAGCCAGCCGCTGTAATGCTCAACGGTTGCCTGGAGGGCTCTGCGATAACTGCCAGACACATCACGGATCACTCCGTCGATATCGAACAGCAGAAGCTGGCTGGTGGATGCGTGCCGGTCCAGGGGGATGGGTTTTGGCGGCTGGTAGGTTAGTTCTTTGTCCTTGATTCTTGAGCGCTGACACCATGACGGTTTCCGAAGGCGCTGCCGTCGACCAAGAGGTCGCTACCGAGGCAGCAGCAGCTGATCAGGCTCCTCAGAGCACGGAGACTCCTAAGAGCGCAGAGGCCGATCAGCAGCAGGAGCCGAAGGAAGGTCGTCCAGTGATGCGTGGCGGCAGTGCTGCATTGGCATCAGCCACGATCGATGCTGATGGTGTGCCATCGGGATACACCCCGAAGGCTGATGAGGGGCGCTTCCTGCTGAAGATTCTCTGGTTGCCCGACAACGTGGCGCTTGCCGTTGATCAAATTGTTGGTGGCGGGCCCAGTCCTTTGACGGCCTATTTCTTCTGGCCTCGTGAAGACGCCTGGGAAACTCTCAAAAGTGAGCTCGAAGGCAAGTCTTGGATCACGGATAACGAACGTGTTGAGGTGTTGAACAAAGCCACTGAAGTGATCAATTACTGGCAGGAAGAGGGCAAGGGCAAGAGTCTGGACGATGCCAAGCTCAAGTTCCCCGATGTGACCTTCTGCGGTACCGCTTGATTCAGCTCAATCAGCATTGTGTTGAGTTCAGCAGGCAATCAATTGCCTGCTTTTTTATGTCGAGAAATCGTTTTTAGGGCGATTTTCATACAGTTTTTGCCTCAATGACTGGATGATGTGGAACGCCTGCTCGGCGCCGATTTGAATTGATTGTGTGCAGCGATGCTTTGCTCTTGTTGCCTGCAGACTGGAATAGTGTGTTGCTTCAAGTTGGGTCTTCGATGAGTGGGTTTTGATGCTGCCACTCATCAGAATGATTGCTTGATTCTTTGATGGTGATATTGATCACCAATTGCGTCGAATTTGACCGTCAGGTCTCCGCAATAGTCTGTTACACTCTCACGGAATATTTTTAATGGGTTGATTTCCTTCTCTTCTGTATTCGCGCTTGGGCTGTCCTCTGCAACGTTCGCGGTGACATCCAGCGTTGATATTTTGAATGGACTCGCTCCATTCAAAATTCAGGAATCTGAGAAGTCAGCCCTTCATGTCAGGAGTGGGAACAATATTTTTCAGGCTCATTCGCCACTGCTGAATAAGCGATCCATGGCCGCTTTGTTTGAGGAGCATTGTTTGCATGAGTCTGCCGCAGTCGAGGCCGCTTCTGCCCCGTTGCCAGATTCTCTTGCTGAAGTCTGTTCGTTTGCATCCTTCGCCGACTACCTGAATGAGTTGTCGCTGAAGGCCTATTCTCTGCCCGCTTCAGGTGTTTTCACTTCGGGCTTTGGGCCGCGCTGGTCGCGGCATCATTCAGGTATCGATATCGCTAATCACGTTGGAACATCCATTTTTGCTGCAAGGCGTGGAGAGGTTGTCTTCGTGGATTATCTCGGTGCTTATGGATTGATGGTTGAAATTAAGCACCCCGATGGCTACAAGACGCGTTATGCGCATTGCAATGAAGCTCTTGTTCGAGTCGGTGAGACTGTCAGTCGGGGCGATTTGATTGCAAGGATGGGAAACACAGGCCGCAGTACAGGGCCCCATCTTCATTTTGAGATCAGATCGCCTGAAAATATCGCGCTGAATCCAGCATCATTCCTGGAAGGAATCCTGATTAATCAGAAGGTGTAAGCCTTTTGCTGATTGCTGGTGAATCTCAAACTTGAACAGCATTAATTGACGAGATCAAACATTTGATCTCGTCAATCAGGCTCTGCCTTGAGAGTGATCCCTCAAGGCAAGGCATCGATTATCAACTCTGGTTGATTGCTGCCTGGGCGCGGGCTCTTGCGCGGTTCAGGCTCTGTTGGGCCTTCACTTTTTCAGGCGAGGTTGGCTGGCCTTCCAATTTGCTGACTGCGCTACGTGCAGCCTGCAGTTCGCTTTCAGCAGAACTGCCATCAATCGAGCTTCCCAGTTCAGCGGAGTTCACCAACACCGTGACATCATCCGCTTCCACTTCCGCAAACCCACCCATCAGGGCGATGGATTTCCAACCGCCGTCCGCGCGGACACGCAAAACGCCCACATCAAGCGCTGCCAGGAGTGAAACGTGGCCGGGAAGAATGCCCAGCTGCCCAGTGGTGCTGGGGAGAATGACCTCATCAGCAGAGCCATCGAACACGCTCTGGTCTGGTGCCAGCACGCGGAGGGTGAGGGACATGGATATGGAGTGTTTGGGTTAAAAGCTTGGGCTCAAAATGAAACGATCTGGGGCATGAATTTCATGCCCCAGATGCCATCACTTGGCTTCTTCGGCCATCTTTGCAGCCTTGGCCTTGACTTCGTCGATGTTGCCAACGAGGTAGAAAGCCTGTTCAGGGAGGTGATCCAGTTCACCAGCAAGAATCTGGTTGAAACCACTGATGGTTTCCTCGAGCTTCACGTACTTGCCGGACATGCCGGTGAAGATCTCAGCCACAAAGAAAGGCTGAGAGAGGAATTTCTCGATCTTGCGAGCACGGTCAACGGTGCGGCGATCGTCCTCTGAGAGTTCGTCGAGACCGAGAATCGCGATGATGTCCTGGAGCTCCTTGTAGCGCTGAAGCGTGGACTGCACGCTGCGAGCTGTGCGGTAGTGCTCGTCGCCCACAACAGCGGGCTGAAGCATGGTGCTGGTGGAGTCGAGCGGGTCCACAGCGGGATAGATGCCCTTGGACGCGAGGCCACGGTTCAGCACCGTGGTGGCGTCCAGGTGAGCGAAGGTGGTCGCGGGAGCTGGGTCAGTCAGGTCATCCGCAGGGACGTAAACCGCCTGGATCGAGGTGATGGATCCTTCCAGAGTGGAGGTGATTCGCTCCTGAAGTTCGCCCACGTCGGTGCCGAGCGTTGGCTGGTATCCAACAGCGGAAGGCATGCGTCCGAGCAGTGCGGACACCTCCGAACCGGCCTGAACGAAACGGAAGATGTTGTCAATGAACAGCAGCACGTCCTGCTTGTTCACGTCACGGAAATGCTCGGCCATCGTCAGGGCTGAGAGGCCCACACGCATGCGAGCGCCGGGAGGCTCGTTCATCTGCCCGTAGCAGAGCGCCACCTTGGACTTGGAGAGGTCATCGGCGTTGATCACGCCTGAATCCTTGAATTCCTCGTAAAGGTCGTTGCCCTCACGGGTGCGCTCACCCACACCGCCGAACACGGAAACACCACCGTGTTCCTTGGCGATGTTGTTGATCAGTTCCTGGATCAGCACGGTTTTGCCGACGCCGGCACCACCGAAAAGACCCACTTTTCCGCCCTGGCGATAGGGAGCCAGGAGGTCAATCACCTTGATGCCGGTCTCAAAGACCTTGGGCTTCGTTTCCAGTTCAGTCAGTTTGGGAGCTGAACGGTGGATCGGAGCTGTCGTGTTGGATTTAACCGGCCCCTGTTCATCGACAGGCTCGCCGAGAACATTGAAGATGCGGCCAAGGGTTCCTTCGCCGACGGGCACTGAAATCGGTGCACCGGTATCGAGGGCCTCCATGCCACGGACAAGTCCGTCGGTGGCACTCATGGAAACGGCGCGAACACGGTGATCGCCCAGCAGCTGTTGGACTTCAGCGGTCAGAGCAACCGCCTGCCCGGCGGTATTGGTGCCTTCGATGCGGAGAGCGTTGAGAATTTTGGGCAGCTTGCCGGCGGGAAATTCCACGTCCAGAACCGGGCCAATCACCTGGCGGACAACGCCCTTGGTACCGGCGGAGGCGGGAGCAGCAGCGGCCATAAGTAAGGGGGTGTGAGAGGGAAGCGTCTAGAGCTATCCCTTCCTGAGCGGGGCAACGATACCACCGTCGCGAGAGAGGGGGGAGTGGTTCGGTCACCCGCACGCTTGTCCCGTGGCCGAAGTGCAGAACCCGGACATAGGTTGGCACTCGACGACCTTGAGTGCCAGCTCGAGTCGCATCGGCGCTTCGGCGCACTGTCCCTGCTCCTGCAAGAACCCATGGCAGCTGTTTCT
>Ga0208130_1001602_pt1 | contig 10837 bp, 10 predicted proteins | sample ETNtaG_31_FD_185771 | JGI IMG/M metagenome (GOLD analysis project Ga0208130, IMG submission 185771) | Marine microbial and viral communities from oxygen minimum zone, Eastern Pacific Ocean - ETNP201310SV78 (SPAdes) (version 2) | ecosystem: Environmental > Aquatic > Marine > Oceanic ...
TTCATTAGGAGATGTATTCCTTTCAATTAGGATACTTTTGTTTACTTTTGAATTTAAATAAATTTTTTGGAACCATACTTCATCTAAAATTATTAATGACATGGATAATATTAATGCTCCTATTGAGCTAATAAATATAATACTTAAAGGTGATTTGCCAGATGATCTGAGAACATTTAGATTTCCCTCTTGATGTGATATCCCCAAAGATATCATTACCCCCAATAAACATGCGCCATCTATAAAATCAATCAGTCTATGAGGCATTGAATTTAAAACGTATTTAAAAATATTTAATACGTTGTATTTATTAGAAATATTTTCTAACTCTGATATAAAAATAAATATTGAATCTAATATCCCAAATATAATTAATATAAAGAATGAAAAATAAAAAGAACGCTTTATTAGGTATGTATTAAATATCTTAATCATCTTACTATCCAGAAAAAGATTAACGTGATAAAAATAAATAAAGCTATTCTTAAATAATTTTTCCTTTTAAGCGAATCTAAGAAACTGGATATGCTAATAAGATTATTCTTAAATATTAAAAAGACTGCAAAAATAATAAAGAACAAATGTACATACCATATATACAAATGGCTATTAGAAACTTCGCTATCAAATGACTCCCTGCCTAAAATTAATAAACTTAAATACAAAATATAAACGAATATAGCTGGCAACAATACTGATAACCTGCCCTGCCTTGGGTCAACTTTAGATAAATAAACTCCGATGATTAATAAAATAAAAATTGTTATTGGTATAGAAATATTCCAATACATTTCAGACTTTGATGATTTTGCAGAAAAATCAAACAATTTAGATAAAGATAATCCTGATATGGTTTTTAAATCATTGGTTATGGGAATTTTTAGATTACCAAATTGAGACGTTAGTATAGATTTGTCATGAAAAATATCCTGATAAACTGATCCTTCATTAAAATTTAATATTATCGATTTATCTTTTTTTTGATAATTTAATTCTTTAGCAAGAATAAATGAGGAGGTATTTTTATTTGTAACATATATAACTAGATCTTCTAAAGTATTACCGTCTTTGTTCTCAGCATATATAAAGTTATCTTTTTCATTAAATGAAAAAAGCTCTTTAGGTCTAATGGATTCTAATTGCTCCTCAAAAGAGTCTATGGAAACTAATTCTTTTGATAGCTCTTTTGTGTAAGGAGCAATATACATACTCAAAATCAACGTAATAAAAAAGAAAATCGTTGATTGTGGAATTAAAAACTTAATTAAATCATTTCGAGATAATCCAATTGAGAAATATCCATAAATTTCTCTATCAGCATAAAGTCTGCTAATACTAACCACCACACCCAAGAAAAAAGATAGCGGTATAAGTAAAGTTATAAAATCTGGAAACCGTAAAGCAACAATTTTATATACTAAATTTGGATTAATAGCTCCTTCTGCAGCTTGTTCAAAGTAACCTACAAATCTTGAACCAATAACTAAAAAGAAGAGAATTGTTAAAATTCCTAGGGTGGATTTTAAAACTTCGGCATTCAAGCTTTTAAAAAGAATATTTTTTTTATATATGCCTTGTGAACTCTGATGCATTACAATAAATATCTTACCAGTATTGAATTAAAAAGGAGATAAGAAAATGACATATAAAGTTCTCAATAATATAACTTTAAAAAATGTTAACAATGGAGTGATATCAAATATTGCAACTGATTTGCTTGTAATTCCAGTTAATAAAAAACTTACTACTTCAATAGAATTTAAAGAGTTAGATAAAAAAACAGGTGGATACATTTCAAAATCCGCAAAAGACTCTTTAAGCCCTGGTAATCAAAGTCACTTATTGACTTCACTGGATGGGGTCAAAGCAAAGAAAATTCTTTTATTTAAGGACATCGATCAAAAAAATGATATTTATTTATGGTTAAACAAGTATAAATCTATTGCAAAAACTGCAAATTCTATTGGTTGTAAGAATATCTCAATAATGGATGGACTTAACTATCCAAAAGGCAAAGATAAATATTGGTTCTTAGAAATGATTGCAAGATCAATGGAATCTGGGGCATATATTTTTTCTACCACAAAAAATAAAACAGCAAAATCTGAAAAAGTTGGAAAAGATCTAGTCTCTAGTCAAGTATCACTTAAAAGCGTTTCTTTAATTACAACAAAACTTTCTACTGCAGAGGTTAAGAAAGCAAAAACTTCTATTTCAATTGGCTTTTCAGTTGGCGAAGGTGTAAATACAGCAAAACATCTAGGTGACTTACCTGCAAATCATGCAACTCCAAAGCTTATAGAAAAAATTGTAAAAACAACTGTTAAAAATTACCCAAGCTTAAAAGTTAAAGCTTTAAATGAAAAAGACTTAGCAAAACTTAAAATGGGATCATACTTAAGTGTGTCTAAAGGCAGTGATGAGCCTCCTAGAATGATAATTATTGAATATAAGGGAGGTAAAAAAGGCGAAAAGCCAATTGCGCTAGTTGGAAAAGGAATTACCTTTGATACTGGAGGAATCTCTATTAAACCTAGCTCAGGCATGGATGAAATGAAATGGGATATGTGTGGGGCTGGAACTGTTTTTGGTGTTATGTGTTCACTTGCAAGCATAAAAGCAGATGTTAATGTTGTTGGTATTATGGCATGCGCTGAAAATATGCCCTCTGCTAAAGCTACAAAGCCTGGTGATGTTGTTACATCAATGTCAGGTCAAACAATTGAAGTGCTTAATACTGATGCTGAAGGAAGGCTGGTTTTGGCAGATGCCCTGACATATGTTGGTAGATATAAACCATCTTATGTAATTGATATGGCAACACTTACAGGAGCAGTAGTAATAGCCCTAGGAAGTCATGCTAGTGGTGTTATGGCAAATAATCAATTCTTGGCTGATAAAATTATCGAATCTGGAGAGGCAACAGGTGATAGAGCATGGCAATTACCTTTATGGAATGAATATAAATCATGTACAAGAACTAATTTTGCTGACTTAGCTAATATAGGCGGAGGAAGAGAAGCGGGAACTATTCATGCTGCAGCATTTTTATCAAAATTTACTGAAGACTATAAATGGGCTCATATGGATATTGCTGCATCAGCATGGTCTAGCTCCCCAAAAGGTGGGACTGGAAGACCCGTACCATTAATCTGTGATTTAATTTTAAATAAAAAACTTAAATAGCCCTAAATAAGAATGGATAAAAGGTACAACCCTATTGAAGTTGAGGAAAAATGGGTTGATATTTGGTCAAAAGAAATTCTTACAAATAAGGATGCTAAGGAAACTTTTTCACAAGTAATCCCTCCTCCGAATGTAACAGGTACTTTGCATATGGGGCATAGTTTTCAATATGCAATTATGGATTTCTATACCAGATATAATCATATGTCAGGCAAAAAAGCTCACTGGCAAGTTGGTTCAGATCATGCAGGCATTGCAACTCAACTTGTTGTAGAAAACAATTTAGCCAAAGAAAGCATTGATAGAAAAGATATTGGTAGAGAGAAATTTATAGATGAAGTTTGGAAATGGAAAGATTTCTCTGAAAATAAAATTCAATCTCAAATTAAAAGATTAGGATGTTCTGTAGATTGGAATAAATATAGATTTACTTTTGATGAAAGATTTACCAAAGCAGTCAATAAAGCCTTCATAGACCTATATCGCAAAGATAAAATTTATAGAGGTTATAGATTAGTTAATTGGGATCCTTCTCTAAAAACAGCAGTATCAGATCTAGAAGTTGTTAGGCAAGAAAAGAAAGGCCTTATATGGCATATAAATTATCCAATAGAGGATTCAAATGACTATATTACAGTAGCAACAACAAGACCTGAGACTTTGTTTGGTGATATGGCAATTGCAGTTAATCCTAATGATTCAAGATATAAATCAATGATTGGCAAATATGCACTTCTTCCTTTTGTTAATAGAAAACTGCCAATTATTGGAGATGAATATGTTGACATGGATTTTGGTACTGGATGTCTAAAGATTACCCCCGGTCACGACTTTAATGATTATGAGATTGGGAAAAAATATAACTTGTATGAGAAGGATGGAACAGTGTTCACCTCAAATAATATTGATGATTTTAAGCCAATTAATATTTTTAATGATGATGCATGGACAAATGAAAATGTTCCAGAACCATTTAATGATCTTGATAGGTTTAAAGTAAGAAAATTAACAATTAAAGAATTAGATGAACTAAAACTTCTAGTTAAAGAAGAAGAATATGATATCAGTGTTCCAAGAGGAGAAAGATCAAATATTGTTATAGAACCAAGACTTAGTAATCAGTGGTACGTAAAAACATCGGAAATGGCTAATAAGGCTAATAAAGAAGTTAAAGATGGAAATATTAAATTTCATCCAGAGAACTGGGTTAAAACTTATTTCAATTGGATGGACAATATTGAAGACTGGTGCATAAGTAGACAAATATGGTGGGGTCATAGAATACCTGCTTGGTACGATGAAGAAGGAAATATATATGTAGGTGAGAGTGAGGATGATGTAAGAAATCATTATAAATTAAATGATATAGAACTTACTCAAGATGAAGATGTTCTTGATACTTGGTTTTCTTCTAGTTTATGGCCATTTGGCTCACTGGGGTGGCCGGAAAATACTGAAGACCTTAAAGACTTTTTTCCAACATCTCTTTTAGTTACAGGTTTTGACATAATTTTCTTTTGGGTTGCAAGAATGATGATGATGAGTATTGAATTTACTGGAAAGATTCCCTTTAAAGATGTCTATGTCACTGGCCTCATAAGAGATGAAAATGGTCAAAAAATGTCAAAATCGAAAGGAAATATTATAGATCCAATAGATTTGATATATGGGATTTCTGTTAATGATCTAGTGAAAAAAAGAACATCAAACTTAATGCAGGAAGGAATAGCTGAAAAAATTGAAAAGAAAACTAGGAAACAGTTTCCTAATGGAATAGAGTCATATGGTACTGATGCATTAAGAATGACATTTTTCTCGCTTGCTACCCATACTAAAGATATAAGTTTTGAATTTGGAAGACTTAAAGGCTATAGAAACTTTTGCACAAAAATATGGAATGCTGCTAGGTTTATTGATGGGTATCCTAATGAAAGAGATTCATTTAAGTCATTAAATGATAATGATAAATGGATTTATGAAGAATTCCAAAAAATGAAAGAACAAATAAACAAAAATATTCTTGATTACAGATTAGATTTTGCAGTTAATGAAATTTATGAATTTTTTTGGAATAAATTCTGTGATATTTATATAGAAGAATGCAAAAAATCAGGAAATACATCAAACTTAAGACCATTGCTAAGAGAGATTTTGCATGTATTCCACCCATTTGCTCCATTTATAACTGAAGAAATAAGCAATTTACTATTTAAAGAGAGAATCATTTAATAATTAACCAGATCTTTTTTATAAAAACATTTGTATATGATCTATATCGTCTTCTAAATAGACCTCGCCTCTTGATGCAAAACCTAGATCACAATAGAATTGCTCCAGTCTGTGTTGAGCTGATATCACAATCTCGCTATCTGGGTATCTCTCCTTTAAGAAATTAATCCCTATTTTAGTAATATTTTTACCAATATCCCGTTTTCTTTGACTTTCCTTAACCACTATTCTTCCCATTGAAGAGCCTGCATACTTTATATTAGGTGGAAATGCTCTTAAATATGCAACTAATTTATTATCTAGGAGCCCTAATAAATGGAATGCATCCTGATCAGAATAGTCAGCATCAATATATGGACAGTTTTGTTCTAACACAAAAACCTGCTGCCTTAAATTTAAAATAGCATATAAATCATCTATAGATAATTCATTAAATTTTTTCCAAACAAAATCAATCTTTCCATTCATTGGTAAATATTATTCATATGCTTTAATTTTCAATAAAATATATAATAACGGAACATTTTCATACAAACATTAAAAACTTATGAAAACTATTTATAATTTTTCTGTTCAAGATGCTGAGCTTAAAGATGTTTCATTAAAAGATTACAAAGGCAAAGTTTTGCTAGTTGTTAATGTTGCTAGTTACTGTGGTCTAACATATCAATATGAGAGTTTAGAGAAATTATATAAAAAATATCAGAATAAAGATTTTGAAATACTTGGTTTTCCTTGTAATCAATTTGCATTTCAAGAACCTGGAAATAATAAAGATATTAAAAAATTCTGTGATTCAAAATACGGAATAACTTTTAAGATTTTTAATAAAATTAATGTAAATGGCTCTAAAGAAGACCCCTTCTATGCCTTTCTTAAAGAGGCAAAACCTGGGGTCGGTGGTACAAAACCTATTAAATGGAACTTTACAAAATTTTTAATAAGTAAAGATGGGGAAGTTGTGAATAGATTTAGTCCTCAAGTAGAGCCTATGGAGATTGAATCAAACATTTTGGAACTTCTTTAAAATTATATATTCAAGCTCATTAATACTGCATCATCAGGATTTTTACCTGTGTAGTAATCAGCCCTGACTGCATCTTGAATAAAATTAAATTTTTTATAAAAAATAATAGCATTATTGTTTTTAGATCTAACTTCAAGAAATACTTTTTTTGCTCCCATAACTTTAGACTGTCCTATCATTGATTTCATTAGCAAGCTTCCTGCCCCTCTTTTCTGCCATTCCTTTAATACGGCTATATTTAATAAATGGCTCTCTTTTTTTACTATTGAAAAGATAATAAAGCCAACTATTTCTTTGCCAACTTTACATACCAATGATTTATGACCCACATCAAAAGATGAAAAAAAATTTTCTTTTGACCACGGCGTAGGATTGGTTTGTTCTTCAATTTTGAATGCCTCCTCCAAATCAGATTGATCCATCAATGAAATCTTAAGCATATATTTATAAATTTAATTTATTTTTAATTTCAATCCAAAGGTCTTTCTTTAATTCTTTTGAACTAATTAATTGGTCGATTGGAGGTGCTTTTATAAATTTAGTATCAAATATCATTTCATTTGAAATATTACCAAAAATAATTATTAACTTTGATTTTGAAAAATTTAATGTCTGCTCCTTTAATTCTTCTCGTGAAGAAAATAAAATAGTTCCATTATTCTCTTTGCCATCACCAGATTTAGTTGATTCTATTATTGCTTTAATAAAATCTTGATGTTCTTTAATAAAATCTTCAAAAGGTTTATCAAGTAATGCTAGAATTAGCCCCTTTTGATAATAATGAAGACCTTTTTCAGAATGATGAGGCATCTTAGATCTTAATGCATATCTTTTGATGCCAATCTCTTTTAATATAAGGTTAGTTTTTATCTCAGGAGTAAGCATAAATAACATAATAACATTTAGTTAATAAAGAATGGATAACCCAATAGACAAATATTCAGCTTTTAAACCCATTGAATTGAAAAATAGAAAATGGCCAAGCAAAATTATTAAAAATGCTCCTATTTGGTGTTCTGTAGATTTACGTGACGGCAATCAAGCCTTAATAGAGCCCATGGGCTCAGAAAGAAAAAATAGAATGTTTAATTTATTATGCAAGCTTGGTTTTAAAGAAATAGAGGTTGGATTTCCATCAGCGTCTCAAACAGATTTTGATTTTGTTAGAGATCTTATTGAAAATAAAAAAATTCCATCAGATGTAAATATTCAAGTTCTAACTCAGGCAAGAGAAGAGCTAATAATTAAAACTTTTGAATCTTTAAAAGATGCATCTAAAGCAATAGTCCATTTTTATAACTCAACCTCAACACTTCAAAGAAAAGTTGTTTTTGATCAAGATAAAAAAGGCATTAAAAAAATTGCAACTAATGCTGCAACACTAATAAAAAATATAGCAGAAAAAAATCCAAATACAGATTGGACCTTTGAATATTCACCAGAAAGTTTTACTGGTACGGAATTGGAATATGCTAGAGAGGTTTGTGATGAAGTTGTTGAGATTCTTAAGCCTGTGACTAAGAACAAAATTATTATTAATCTTCCTGCAACTGTAGAGATGTCAACTCCAAATATTTATGGTGATCAAATTGAATGGATGAATGATAATCTTAAGAACAGAGAAGATATTTGTTTAAGTCTTCATCCCCATAATGATAGAGGTACTGCTGTAGCAGCATCTGAATTTGGTCTTATGGCGGGAGCGGATAGAGTTGAAGGAACCTTATTTGGAAATGGTGAAAGAACAGGAAATGTTGATGTGGTCACAATAGCATTAAATATGCTCACACAAGGGATTGATCCTAAATTAGACTTTTCAAATATAAATTCTGTAATGAGAGAGGTAGAGTACTGTAATCAGCTACCAGTCCATCCAAGACATCCATATGCTGGGGATCTAGTATTTACAGCTTTTTCAGGCTCACATCAGGATGCAATTAAAAAGGGCTTCAATGCTATCAAGAAATCTAATGATCCAAAATGGGAGGTTCCATATCTTCCTATTGATCCAGCTGATCTTGGAAGAAGCTATGAAGCTGTTGTAAGAATTAATTCGCAATCTGGCAAAGGAGGCGTTGCCTTCCTACTGGAAAAAGATCATGGGGTTTCTTTACCAAGACGACTTCAAATAAGCTTAAGCCAAAAAATACAAAAATTAGCTGATAAATCAGGAAAGGAAATTAGCAGTACACAAATATGGGATATATTTGAAAAAAATTATTTAAAGCCTGTTGATAATTTCTCTTATATCAAGCATTCATCATCTTCAAAAGAAGAAATTCATTCCCTTGAATTAACAATGAGTATGAATAATAAAGAAACAGTCATTAAAGGATCTGGAAATGGGCCTATAGATTCATTTATAAATGGATTATGCAATAAAGTTGGTGTTGAAATAAAAGTAGCAGACTACCACCAATCAGCGATTTCATCTGGTTCGGATGCAAAGGCTGCAGCTTATATAGAGCTAGAAAAAGATAATAAGACATTCTGGGGGGTTGGAATTCATCCAAATACCACAAGGGCTTCTTTTGATGCAATTATTGTTGGATTAAGTAAGCTTTTAAAAAATTAATCGAAATTAGGTTCTCTTTTTTCAAAAAAAGCCTTTACTGCTTCTCTATTTTGAGAGCTGGTAGTTAATTCATTTTGTATTTCAGCTTCATTTTGAAATGTATCCCAATAACTTACATGAAGAGAATCTCGCATTAACCTTTTAGTATGACTTAAAGATTGAGAAGATCTTTTTGCTAATTTTTCAGCCCACTCAAAAGTCTTAGATTCTAATTCCTCAGTAGGGACTACTTTATTAGCAATACCATATTTTAGACAGTCCTGAGCTGTAATTTTCTTTGCTTCAATTGCATGCTCATATGCTTTTGAATAACCCATATATTTTGGAAGATACCATGAAAGGCCGCCATCAGGCACTAAAGCAATATTGCTAAATACAGATAAAATATAGCTATCTTCTGACATTACTCTTAGATCACATGACATTGCTATTGCAGCCCCAATACCTGCTGCAGGCCCAGAAATAGAACCAATCACTGGTTTTGGCATATTAATAATATTTTCAAAAAATGGTTTGTAGCCTCTAATAAGGGCATCTTTTGAACCTTTCCAGCTAGCTTTTCTTTCGCTAAGATCTGCACCCGCTGAAAAACCCCTTCCCGATCCTGCTAAGATAACGACTCTTATATCATCATCATTTTTTACATCTTCTGTTGCTTTTTGTAAATCCCATACCAATTGCTCATTAACTGCATTCAATAATTCTGGTCTATTAAGCTTAATTACAGCAATTTTATTTTGCTTAGTTAACTCTATTGTTTCTAGATTCATCTTTGTTCCTCTATTATCTTTTTGAAATTAGAATATTTCCTTTTTCATATGTTATTTTTCCCGCAACTAACTCTTTATCTGATCTTGACCATGTAACAATTGATTTTGGTCCAGGACTTGAATTGATAAAAGTTTTAATAATTTCTTCCATAATTTTACTATTAGGTATGGAAATATTACATTCCTTAATAGAATATCTCAAAATATCAGAAATGATTGATTCTGAGAGCTTATTGATTTTTTTTAGTTCAATTTTATTACCAATTAAATCACTATATTTTTCATAAAATAAATTACTGTAAATATTATTTCGATCTCTAAAAATTGATGAAGTATTATTAATTCTTTTTGAAAAACCTTTCCACCTGTCTTCAAGCATAGGAAAAATCTTGTTTCTTAAATAATTTCTATCAAATTCATTATTTATATTTGAATCATCTTCAATATATTGAATATTATTTTCAGTGAGATAATTTAAAATTTCTTTTTTTGTAATTTTTAATAGAGGTCTAATCAATCTTCCCTTTCCAATTTCTCTTGTAAATTTAGGCCCTTCTAATCCATCAACACCTGTGCCTCTAAGCAATCGCATGAAGATTGTCTCAGCAACATCATCGCTATGATGTGCTAATAATATTTGATCGCCACTTTCTAATAAATTTTCAAAAATCTTATATCTTGCCTTTCTTGAAGCTGACTCAATACCACCACCATCTGAAATTATTTGAACTGATTCAATTATTAAATCAATATTTAATATAGAGCACATCTTTTTGCAATGACTTTCCCATGCTTTAGATTCTTTTGATAAATTATGATTAACATGAATAGCTTTAACTTTGAGTTGATGATTGATTCTCATTTCGGCCAAAAGATGAAGTAATGCTGTTGAATCTGGGCCACCGCTGTAGGCAACATAAATCTTATTTTCAAGATTTACATTCTTTATTATTAAATCTTGATTTAACAATTTACATCTCAATAATATTCTTGCCGAATATATCTTCTAAAAAAAATAAATTTTCTAAGGTTGGAGAAAATTTAAAATCA
>Ga0208130_1001605_pt1 | contig 10825 bp, 7 predicted proteins | sample ETNtaG_31_FD_185771 | JGI IMG/M metagenome (GOLD analysis project Ga0208130, IMG submission 185771) | Marine microbial and viral communities from oxygen minimum zone, Eastern Pacific Ocean - ETNP201310SV78 (SPAdes) (version 2) | ecosystem: Environmental > Aquatic > Marine > Oceanic ...
AACAGTTTTACCCTTTAAACCATCATTATTCGCTTTCAACATTTCATCAATAAAATAAACTACACCATAACCAGTAGCTTCAGGTCTAATAAGAGATCCACCCCATGAGACACCCTTTCCTGTTAGGACCCCAGAAAATTCATTTTTCAATCTTTTATATTGTCCAAAAAGGTAGCCAATCTCTCTCCCCCCAACTCCAATATCTCCTGCAGGAATATCTTTGTTAGGTCCAATATGTCTGAACAATTCTGTCATAAAGCTTTGACAAAATCGCATAACTTCAGTATCAGATTTTCCCTTTGGATCAAAATCTGATCCACCTTTTCCACCTCCCATTGGAAGAGTTGTAAGAGCATTTTTAAAAACTTGTTCAAAAGCAAGAAACTTTAATATACTCATATTAACAGAAGGGTGAAATCTAAGACCGCCTTTGTAAGGGCCTATGGCAGAGTTCATCTCAATTCTATATCCTCTGTTTACTTGAATTTCTTCATTATCGTCAATCCAAGCCACTCTAAATGAAATTACTCTTTCTGGCTCTACCATTCTTAATAGAATGTTTTGGCCATAATAAATGTCTTTAGTTACTATATAGGGGATAACAGTCTCAGCAACCTCAGTAACAGCCTGCATAAATTCAGGCTCATTTTGGTTTCTTTGATTTACTTCTGACAAAAATTGTTTGATAATTTTTTCCATTTCAATCTCTTGTCTTTAACAAAGGTAGTACAAAAAAAGAAAGACCTCCAAAAATTAGAGTTATAATAGCTTGGCATGACCATGCAAGCCATCCATATGTTAACCCTATCTCTGTACTTATTCCAAAATTTGATAGAAATAAAGCAATAGCTAGAGGGTATACACCCAAACCATGGTTTGATAACGAGATACTAAATACTCCAACAACAAAAGCAGGAAAAATAAGACTACTATCAATAACATTGAGCTCTGTAACGGAAAATTTAATTGTAAAGAATGCTAGAACGTAACATGTCCATATCAGCAATGAAAGCAATATAAATGGAAAAAGCTTTTTCTTGAGTTTAGTGAGTGATAAAAACCCCTCAAGAACACTTTTAAAAAAACGCTTTATTTTTTTAACTCTTGTTATTAAGATAAATATAATAGCGATGAAAATATTTACTGTGCTGAAAATGAGCCAAAAATTATTATCAATAAACATTAAATAATCTTCATTAAAAAAAGACTCAAGTATTACATCATACTGAAGTGTCCAAACTAAAAAAAGTATTAGAATCGAAATAGAAATATCAATAACCCTTTCAGCTGCTATAGTTCCAAAAGTTTTACCAATAGGTATTTTATTGTATTCACTTAGTGCCGTTGCCCTTATTATCTCTCCTGACCTTGGGATAGCCATGTTAGATGTATAACACATAAATACACTTGCGATACTATTAATTGTCCCGGAGCGATATCCAATAGCTTTAGATAAAAGCTGCCATCTTAAACCTCTAATAACATCGGCTGAAGCACCAAATAACATTGCGCCAACTACATATTGAATTTGAGCAGATTTTATATAATTCCATATTAAAAGCCTCTCTGCTTGACTTGTTAGCCTATATGTAATGTATATAAAAAATATACCTAGTACTATCGGAATTAATATTCTCAGTTGCTTTTTCAAAGTTTAAATTCTAATATTATCAATTAGCCTGGTATTACCAATTTTACAAGCTATAAATGCTCTAACCTCTTTTATGTCTTTTAAAAACTCAGAGACATTAATTATCTCAAAGTATTCAATTTTTAAATTATCAATTGCGTTAGCCTGTTTTAAGATATCACTTTTTATGTCTCTTGGACTTGAAGTATTGTACATTTTTTTTGCTCTTTTGAGTAATTTAATTATTTGACTCGCGCTTTCTCTTTCTGATTTATTAAGGAATTTATTTCTAGAGCTCATTGCAAGCCCGTCACTTTCTCTAATTGTTTTACAGCCAATAATATTTACATCTAATTTGATTTTTCTTACTAGCGCTTTAATTAGCAATAATTGCTGGAAATCTTTTTCTCCAAAATATGCATTATTTGGCTTAAACATAGATAGAAGTTTTTCAACAACAGTTGCAACACCATCAAAATGCCCTGGCCTTACTTTACCTTCCATTACTTCTGTAATCTCACCTAAATTATATTTCTTGACCTCTTCTCCCTCATTATATACATCTCTATCATTTGGTGCATAAACTAAAATTTTATTGAAGATTTTAAGTTTTTCAAGGTCATCTTTAAGATTTCTAGGGTATTTTTTTAGATCTCCGGGATCATTAAACTGCTTTGGATTAACATAAATTGAAACAATTACTATCTCATCTTTTATCAAGGCTTTTTTTATAATTGACAAATGTCCGTCGTGAAGAGAACCCATTGTTGGCACTAGACCAATAGAATCAGCTTTCTTAACTAAACTAACAATTTCTTTATAGGAAGAGTAGGCTCTCAATTCTGAGAAATTAATTGTCTTAAAGATAATGTTTTTATATTCTTACTCATAATTTTCGTAATTTTGCCAAGCTATAGCCAAAGTTTAGATTTTGAAATTATTGAAAGACAAAAAAATATTAGTCATTTCATCTGAGGTTGTTCCTTATCTCCCTCAAACAGAAAAAGCCGTTAATTCATTTTCAGTATCAAGAAAGATAAATGATTATGGAGGTATGACAAGGATTTTTATGCCTAAGTACGGCATAATAAATGAAAGAAGACATCAACTACATGAAGTAATTAGACTGTCTGGTATGAATATGATTATCAATGATCTTTACATGCCATTAATTATTAAAGTTGCATCTATTCCCAAGGAAAGAATGCAGGTATATTTTATAGACAATGAAGACTATTTTAAAAGAAAGGACTTATTAGTTGATAAAGATGGTAAGCTGTTGAAAGATAATGATGAGAGAATGATTTTCTTTACTAAGGGGGTTATTGAAACTGTCAAAAAGCTTAACTGGATGCCAGACATTATTCACCTTCACGGATGGTTTGCCTCTTTGTTCCCCCTTTATCTTAAAAAACTTTTTGCAGATGACCCTGTATTCGACAACAGTAAAATAGTTTCCTCTGTCTACTCAAAATCTTTTGGTGAAAGTTTATCAAAAAAAATAGTTGAAAAAATTCAGTTTGATGGTATAGAAGATGGTCTTGACTTAATTAAGAATCCGAATTTTGAATCATTAACGGACTTAATGATTAAATTTTCAGATTCAGTAATTATTTCATCAGACAAAATAGATAAATCAACTACAGACTCAATTAAATCTCACTCTAAGGATTCTCTGAGCTATAAGGACTCATCAAATGATGATAAATTAATGGAGTTTCTTTTAAAAAACACTGATTAAATGCAGCAAAAGGTTTTATTAAGGTCTTTAACAATCGTACTTACTCTAATATTTGTTCTCTCTTGTAATAAAGACTATTATTCAGTTGGTATTGAAATTTTTGATCAGCAATTTGATGACTTAAAAACCAAAACCTTTCCTGTGTTTTCATATCAAAAATCATTAGATAAGGTTCAGACGAATAATATTTCAAGTGTTCAGCTTGGAACTTTTAATGATGACTTTTTTGGAAGAACAAATTCTGGATTTATATCTCAACTTGATGTCTTTTCCCTTCAAACTTTTGGTGACTTTAATCAAGATCAAGAAAATGAGGGCAGTGTAACAGACATAAGAGTTATTGACGAAGACGAACAGTTAACTGCAGTTTATCTTGATTTACCATTTTATAATAACACTAATGATAGCGATGGTGACGGTGTTATAGATCTTTACGACTCTAATCCTGAAGATCAGGAGAGTGATTCAGATAATGATGGCATCTCTGATATAACAGAATCAAGGGCTGGATTAAATCCGTTAAGCAATGATTCAGATAACGATGGAATATTAGATATTAATGATGATGATAATTCAACCTACAACAACGAAAGCCAGGTATATGAAATAGATTCAATTTTTGGAAACAGGAATGCTAGTTTTGATTTAAAAGTCTATCAGCTAACTTATTATTTAAGTTCATTGGATCCAGAAAATAATTTTGAGTCTTCAAAAGAATATTTTTCAAATGATAATTTTTATCAAAAAGGATTTTATGGAAAAACTCTTCATGATGATAAAGTGACTTTAAACTTTGAAGAAATTCCAGTTTTATACGCAGAAGATGATCCAAACACAGAACCTGACGAATTAACTGAGGTTAATTATTTTGAGACGCCAAGATTACGTGCCCCTTTAGATGTTTCTTTTTTTCAGCGTTATATTATGAATCAGGAAGGATCAGATAAACTTACTAATCAAGCTAATTTTAATAATTACTTTAATGGACTAATTGTTAGGGCAGAAAACTTTTCAGATGATCTTTTTATGTCTCTTGATGTTTTTAATGCAAAAGTAGTCTTAGAATACGACTACAACTTTTATAACACTAACGGGACCGATGATGTGTCTGATGATATAATTGAGAGAAAGAAAAAGGTTAATACGATTCCACTTGGAGGTGTTACATATAACCTTCATGAACACATAGGTTATGACCAAGCAATTGCTGAAGAGGTTTCAGCATCAGAAGATAACACCCCATCTGAAAAAATATATTTAAACGGGACTAAGTTTGTGTCTAAATTAAAATTGTTTTCAGAAGATAATTCTATATCATCTGAATTACAAGAATTGAAGGCAAAAGATGTTCTAATTAATGAGGCAAGTATTGTCTTGCATTTAGATAAAAACATTCATAAGTCAAACTACCAATTCCTCCCTCAAAGACTCTATGTATATTCATACAATGATGGTGAACCAATTGAGGATTACAATAAAGACTTTTCACAAAGTTTCAGTCCTACGGCTGTAAATGCAAATAAGTTTCTTTTTGGAGGACTCCTTCAGTATGATTCAAATAATACACCAACGAGTTATAAATTTAATATTACTAATCATATATCTAATATAGTTAGGTATGATTCATTAAATATAGAGCTAGGTTTAACGACTACATCTAATATTGATGATGCAACTCTTAAAAATGGATATTTTACTAATCTAAATAGACTTAATTTGCCTTCACCATCAATAACACTTCCATTTCCAGTTGCTCTATTCGGCTCTAATCCAGCTGAGCCCGATCTTTCAAAGAGGCTAAAGCTAGAGGTGATTTACACAGAGTATTAGAAAAATCAATTAAATTTTATTGTTCAATAAGAATAAACTATATTATAATTTATTCTTAGCAAAAATTTGCTGTATGATTTTGTTAAAAGTATTTTTTATAAGATAAACTTATAATTTTTAAATCTATAATAAGTAAATGTTATCTTGCTTTAAGTTTCTCAATTAGGGAGGGAACTACTTCAAATGCGTCACCAACTACACCGTAGTCAGCAGCTTTAAAGAAAGGAGCTTCAGGGTCATTATTAATAACAACCTTTACTTTGGAAGAATTAATCCCAGCGAGGTGTTGAATTGCGCCAGATATTCCAATTGCTATATATAGGTTTGAAGATACTGGTTTACCAGTTTGGCCAACATGTTCACTGTGTGGTCTCCAACCCATATCAGATACAGGTTTTGAACATGCCGTAGCTGCACCAAGTGTTTCCGCTAGAGTCTCAATCATCTCCCAATTTTCAGGACCTTTTAAACCTCTACCAGCTGAGACTACAATTTCTGCATCAGCTATTGTAACTGATCCACTTTCCTTTTCAATATTCAATATTTTTTGATTTGAATCAATGCTTTTAATATCAATGTCTTCACTTTGGGGATCATTAGAATTCTCAATTACTCCAAAAGAGTTTGATGTAATACTTATGATTTTAGTGTCAGAAGTTAATTCAGTTAATGAGAAGGCTTTATTAGTAAAGCATGTTCTCTTAACAGTAAATGGATTAATACTCTCAGGCAGTTCAACTACATTAGAAACAAAAGATGAATCAGTTATACCAGATAGATGAGCACCTAAATACTTAGAATCTGGAGTAGAAGATAGAACAACTACGCTTGCATTTTCACTTTTCATGACATCAGCTATAGCATAGGCATATTTTTTTGAGGAAAACTCATTTAAATCTTGATTCTCTACTTTTAAAATTTTATCAGGGCCATATACTTTTAAACTTTCAGTATCAGAACAATTAATGACTACTCCTGAAACTTTAACTCCCATCTTATCGGCAAGAGCTTTACCATAGGAAAGAGCCTCATAAGATGATTTTTTAAACTTATTATCTTCTGATTCTATGTATACTAGTACTGACATATATTAAATTACTTTTGCTTCGTTTTCCAATAGATCTATTAATTTATCAAGCTCATCTGCTTTAATAATTTTTACTTCGCTTTTAGCCTCAGGCTTGTTGAATTTTATATCATGAGTATTAGCTTTAACTCCTTGAGATTGAACAATATCTAAAGGTTTTTGTCTAGCCATCATAATCCCCCTCATATTTGGAATAATTAGATCACTTTCTTCAACCAAACCTTTTTGAGATCCAACAACTAAAGGAAGCTGACATTCGCTTATCTCTGTACCTCCAGACATTTCTCTTGAGAAAGTGGCTTTAGAGCCTTCAATTTCAAGGTTAACGCAATTAGTCACAAAATTATAATCTAAAAGACCTGCTAAAAGTCCAGGGACTAATCCTCCATTGTAATCAATAGATTCTCTTCCACAAATAATTAGATCATACTTTATCTCGTTACAATGTGATTCAATTTCTTTAGCTACAGAATATGCATCATTTGCTGGACAATCAATTCTAATTGCCTTATCAGCACCGATTGCTAGACATTTTCTAAGAGTAGCTTCTGCTGACTGCTCTCCTACAGTCAAAACTGTAACATTAGCATTATTTGATTCCTTCATCCAAACAGCCTTTGTGAGTCCAAATTCATCGTTTGGATTAATTACAAATTGAACACCATTGGTATCAAATTTTGAATCATTTTCAACAAAATTAATTTTTGATGTTGTATCAGGTACATTACTAATGCAGACTAAAATATTCATATTATGAGTTTAATATTTTTTATAATTTCTCAAGCCTTCATCAAACTCACCAGTAGATATTTTTGTCAGCTTTATAACCCCATCATTGTTATTTATATTAGAAGTAACTTTTCTTTTATGAAGATTTTCATAAACATCTATATCGATTTTCTTTCTTCTATTAAGATTATCAAATAGATTGATAGGTTTAATTTTATTCACCCAATCTTTTTGAACAGTGCCTTCAAATATTTTTGCTTTGGATCCACTTCCATAACTAATGAATCCTATTTTTTTGTTTTCAAATTTTTTATCTTTTTCAGTTGCTTCTACTAAAGAACTTATTAAAGACATAAAAATAGAAGCGGTATACATGTTACCAATCTCTGAAGAGGCTTTCTCTCCAGGAGCTATCTTTTCTTCTACAAAGGATTTATATATAGATGATTTTGCAACTTTCTTAATCCATTCATTATCATTTGATGACTCTGGCTTTCCAATCTCTGAATAAATACTATCAAAATTTTCGTTTTCCTTCATCCAGTCTAACCATTTGTTTACTATCATTCTTCTTCCATGATAAGCATATGGAAGATGAAAAATAATATTTTCCCAATCACTAAGAATGTCTCTTTGATTTTGTTCATTAAAGTTTTCAATAGCTTCATATACTCTCTCTTTGTAGCTTTCATTTGAAAATTGTCCCTCAAATATTGGCTCTTCCTTATAAACCTCTATAAGATCATTTGAGTCAGACCAGAATTTTGAATCTGTTTTGTCTAAAAGAATTTCAGCTTCGTTTGAAGAGACTTCCTTTCCTAAAATTTTAGCCGCCTCAATTAGGATGTTGGATTTTTTAAAGATTCTTCTAGGCTTGAAAAAGTCTCCGATACCTTTTGTAGAGACACCCCACGCTCCATTAAAGGAAATAATTGATGGATCTTCACAGATTAACATTGAAACTGATCCAGCACCTTGTGTGTACTCTCCTGTTGAATTAAGTTCGTATTTTGCAATATCAGAGGCAATTACAATTGCTTGTCTATTGCTGCCATTTCTAACCCAATCACAACAATTTTGTAGAGCATCAACAGCACCTGCACAAGCAAAAGTAAGATCTACAATATCACAATTTTTAAAACATCTTTCCCCATATTCTTCAGCAAAAACATCCTCAAGAATTTCAACTACATATGAAGAAGTAGGTTTTGAGGCGTCAACACCACTTTCAGTACCTAGATATACCCTTCCAACTTTTCTAGGATCAATATTGTTCTGCTTAATTAGTCTGTATAAAGAGTTAGCAGCAATTGACGCAGAATCTTCATCATAATCAGGAGTAGCCATTTTTTTTAGACCTAATCCCTTTACTAGCTTATCTGACGGAATATCTCGAACTGTAGCCAACTCCTCAATATCTACATAAAGAGATGGGACGTAATATGAAAGCGAATCAATACCGACTTTTTTCATTGTAATTGCTTAGATTCAAATATAGTTACATAAAAGTTTATCCAAAAAAAAAGAGCAACCAAAGTTGCTCTTTTTATGATAATATTATGATTAATTAGAAGTTGAAAGTAAGTTTTCCTAATACTCTTCTTCTAATTGTTGGTAGGTTTGGATAAGTCTTATATGGTTTGTCTGTTAAATTCGTAGCAGAAATATCAAACCTCATATTAGGACTAAATCTGTAACCTATACTAGCATCTACTAAGTTTTTAGTTTCAACCATACCATTCCAGAAACCTTGAACTGATCTAAATTTATCATCATGTTGGAACGAAATAGCGAAGTTAAATCCAGTAAGTGGAGTATAATCAGCACCAATTCTGTATTTCCACATTGGAGCGTTCAAGTATGATGAATTAAGTAAATCATCATCATTATCTTCTCCTGGAATCCACTCATTTTGACTTAACCAAGAAGCATTTGCCCAAAGTCTTAAATCACTACTAGCGTAGTAATCCATGCTGAAATCACCACCAAAGTGTGATCTTTGTGCATCTCCTTGAGTAATATATCCTGTTGTAATGTGAGTAATTCCATCTCCTTGAGGAACTCTGTCAGATTCAACGGCACCTATTGCACCGAATAGTGGACCTAATTGTCCAACGAAACCTTGACCACCTGCTTGAAATGCACCGTTAATTCCACCTAAAGTCTGTGCTACACCACCTGCAATTGCAGTTTGAAGTGCAGGTACACCTTGTGCTGCAAGAGCACCAGAGGCAACAACACTAAATGGAAGTCCAAATTGAGCAGCAACACCCTGATAAGTCTGAGTTGTAACAGCAGTTATTGCTCCAGTAACATACGCAGTAGCATCAGCAGCAACAGCTGCTCCTAAATCTCCTGGTATATCTGAACCAACTAATGCATATACATCACCAATTGCGTTAAAGTTTGTGAACCCTGTGTTAACATAAGAATATACATCAGCACTAATCTTTAATTTATCTCCAATTACACTAGTAACACCTAACTCAAAGTTTTCTACAGAGCTGAATCTTCCAGTTCTTGTGTTTCTATTACCAGTAGTTTGACTAGGATCAAATGGGTCATAAGGGCTTAAAATCCCTGATCCACCTTGTGGTCCAGCATAACTAGCAAAAAATGGTGTTAATAATGGCTGAAGCGTAGGAGCCTGTGCATATAAACCTGCAAGTGATGCAGATGCAACAGCGCCATATGGTATCGCGAGTGGTAAACCACCACCTGCAGCTGAAACAGGAAGATCAATAGGAAGACCTGCTAAATCAATTACTTGACTTGATGGATCAGCAAAACGCTGTGGAGTACTTTGACCACTTAACCATGAATCTAGGATTCCAGGTGCCTGAATAGCCACTGGGAAATCAATGTACATTTGAAGTGCACTAGGCCCTGATAAAGCTTTGTTATAAGAAAGTCTCCAAGTAGTCTTATCTGAAGCTTTATATACAAGAGCAGCTCTAGGAGCAAATTCTCCAGCACTTATAAAACTTGCTTGATCATATCTTCCGGCTACTACTAAGTCTACTTTATCAGACATAGTAAGTGTACCTTGTCCATAAAAACCATTAGTTACATAGTCATCAGTATCTTCATTTCTTCCCCATAAAGTGTATTCAGAGTCAGAATCTGTATCTCTATAATCATACCCCACTGTCCATTCTGAATTAAATAACCATGGCATATCAAAATTATACTGAATTTGAGCTTCTAAAGTTGTTCTTTTAGCTACCTGACGGAAACCTGAACCATATAGGAATGTTGGATTATCTGCTCCACCACCATCATTATGGTCAATAAAAGCTTGAGCATACCAGTTACCCATTGTAGCCTGAACTTGACCCCAATAAGTATTACCATCAGCATATCCAATACCTAAATCTTGGAAGAATAGCCCACTACCATTACTCATACCTGCACTAACTTGATAGTTAGTATCATCAGTTGGCCTCCATTCTAGACTAGTATCAAAAGCAATATTGCTATAGTTGTCTATAATTGCATTTCCTCCAGTAAAGTCATAAAGGACTGAACCGTTTTGAGAAAGAACAGGATCAACGTATTTATTTGTAATCACAGGTTGTCTAATTATATTATTCATTGGAATACCTGCTGCAGCCAACTCTGATTCATCATCATAAACGAAATCATCACCAGAATTAAGTCTAGCATTAATTTTCCATCCAAAAGTTTTATCATCGTTTGCTCTCGCAATTCTAAACTCTGAACCAAAAGTATTTAATTCTCCACCCCAAAAAGAAGCAGAATTACCTGTGTAGTCAATAGGACTCTTACTTCTAAAGTGAACAACACC
>Ga0208130_1001606_pt1 | contig 10822 bp, 15 predicted proteins | sample ETNtaG_31_FD_185771 | JGI IMG/M metagenome (GOLD analysis project Ga0208130, IMG submission 185771) | Marine microbial and viral communities from oxygen minimum zone, Eastern Pacific Ocean - ETNP201310SV78 (SPAdes) (version 2) | ecosystem: Environmental > Aquatic > Marine > Oceanic ...
GCTGAGGCTGAAGTCTCCAAGAGATTCAGCTTTAGCTGAATCGGAAAGCCCCCTCTCACGAGGGGGCTTTTTGCTGCTTGTTCTTCAGGAAATACACTGCAGCATCAAGGACAGCGTTTGGCTCATAATCAACAGCTTTAAGAGCACTTTAGTATTCGCAATCGGCGAAGTTCAACGCTTTGAACATGGCAACTGTGGTTTTTGTCTCAATAACAAGCGACCATCACAAGCAGACCATTAGTAATGATCTGCTTGTGATAAATGAATAGATTGTATTGCTAGGCTTTATTAAAGAATGCAGCTATTTAGTATTTTTTGCCAGATCTAAAATCGTGCTCTTCTTCTTTTAACTCAGATGAACTGCAGGTTGATTGTGCATAGTGGATAAGGTTTTTATACCCTTCTGGCACTAACCCAGGGCAAAGAATGCCCACTTCGATGGCCTGTGGGCAGAAATAAACACCAGCCCAGCGATTGATAAAGCGACCCTTGATTTCGTCGGAAAAGACAAAGCCGCTTTGAGCTGCAAAATCAATGATCTCTTGAGGCCCGAGCTCCGACAATTGATCTCTGAACGATTGATCGGCTCTGGCTCTGTCGATGAAAGCGTGTAATGCTGCCTTGCTCATCGAATGATGGCTTCTTCTATATCTTTACTTGGAAAAGCGAATCAAATGGATGGCTAACCGTAGAATTACAGTTATTACTGACGTCAGTTCGCATTTATGAATTCTGCTCTTGCGCTGTGGCTTCAGATGGTCTGCAAGCGTCCTTTCGCCTAAAGCCCTGTTCTTAACAACTGTAACGCATGGGTTGCTTGCTGAGGTCGCGTCTTCTACTTGCTCTGGCTTGATTTCAAAGTTGACTCAATGATTGACGATTCAAGATCTTCATTATAGATTTATCTCAATGAAATTTGTTTGAATGGCTTACGGTTAGATATGAAGGCAAGAAAGGCAAAAGAATATGTGTTTGGCGATTTACTTGGCATGGAAATGCATTGCCAGAATCATTACGCTGAATATTTTTCAAAGTCTAATTTCTCTTGTAATGTTACTCAGTTGAGTAAAGGAGAACTTCTAACAAGTTCAATTTGCGCGCCAATTAAGAATGTCCACTTAGAGGTCTTTAAGTCGAATCAGACGTTGCTTTACGAAGAGGATGCTAATCAGAATTCAGTGGCATTCTGCTGGATTAGAGGGCAAGATACGAAGTCGGTTTCCAGTACAATTATTGGCGGCCATAAGATGCGCAGCCCAAGTATTGCAGGATTCAACCGCTTGAATAAAGCGGGTGGCAATACTTGGGACATTGTTGGTGCTAATACAGTGTTGTGCTGTATGAGCTTGAAGTGGGAGAAATTAAAGGATCAGATTGATCAAATGAATGCCTATAACGCTTATGCTCGTTTGGAAGAGTGCATCGGAATTGATACTGAGAGTGAGTGCACTCATCAATTAAGGCGTCTGTTTGAACAGCATTTTGAGTTTGGACTGAAATGTGGGCAGGCTTTTTACGATCTGGCGATTGCAACGCTTGAAGAATCTTCTGATCATGAAAATCTCATCACGGAACGATCTGACCAAACTGATCTGATTGAGGATCTCGTTAAGTTGTTGCACGAAGATCGATTGGGCTTGCCTCCCTTGAGGATTGGGGAGATTACAAAATTCCTGAATTCAGAAGAGAAGTCATTGAGTGAGGTGTGCCGGTCAAATTTTGATATGAGCATCCTCGAATTGATTAAGAGTATCAGGCTTGAACAAGTTAAAAAATCATATTTGAATTCACATGTTCCAAAAGGTCTGCGTTATTTCACGATGAAAAACAATGCTGAATATTATGGATTTAAAAATTGGAATGCCTTCGAACGATTGTATTTTAGAACTTTTTCCCAAAGTCCCGAGGAAACGATTGAGAAGGCAAGTAAGTCGACAGTCTTTGTTTCGGATTTGTTGAGGTCCAGAAGTTGATGGAATTATCTCTTCCTTATTCAGACCCTCTGCAGATTTCGGAAACACTGAATGAGATGGGTCAGTTGACCAGAATCACACAGTTTGATTCTGGAGCTGGAAACTACAGCATGACTCATTCCATGGCGTCTGGAATTTCAATCGCAGAAATTAAGGCATCAAAAACACTCCTTTATGAGGGATGGGGGACTGATTGGTCCGTTGACTTTAATTGGATTACACCGCTGAAAAACTCGCTTGCTCCGATGGGGATTTGCGAAGGTTATGAGATGAAAGCCAATAGTCTTGGAGGTTTGAATACTTACAATGGATCGAAGGGTGGTTCATGGGGAAAGTATTCTCCACTTTGCTCTTCGACGGCTTGCATGCTTGACAAAGCCTCGTTAATGGAGGCAATGATTGCTTGTAATGCTCAGGTAGGTATTGAAAACTTGACGAGCAACAAGGGACTGGAAGTATCGGATCAATTGAGTCATCAGCTTAAAAGGCTGGCAAGAAAAGATCTCCAAGCTGGAATATCTAATCCCTCGAAGTATTATGACCTCATTATTTGTTGTTTAGAAGATGGTAAGCCTCGTGCTTACAAAAAAGGTGAAACTAAGAATCATGCACTCTTGTCAGAGATTGTTCGCCTGTCTCACGACACGACGAAAATGTCCTCTCCTATGACATTGGCTGATGTCTGCCATTTCCTGAATACTGGCCAAGCATCACTCTATAGAGTTTGCCAGAAATATTTTGGCATGGGAATTATTGAGATGATGATGCAAGTCCGTCTTGAAGAATCAAGACGTGCTTTATTGAGATATCAGGATCAGTCGGCAGCTGAAGAAAGCATGATTCGTGAAGTGGCTATTCAATATGGTTTCAAGCATGCAGGACGCTATGCCCGTAGATACTTCAACAGCTTCGGAGAATTGCCCAGTCAGACTCTGCTCAACGCGTAGTGCTCCTGGATTCAGCTTGGGTTTTGCTAGTTGCGTCAGGCCTGCTCTCAGGCATTCCCTGTCTGGTGATTCATTCGTGTCGTCTTGAGGAAGGGAGGTTCAATCCATGCGTTATCGCTGTTTAGCTTTGTAAACTGAACGATTGCCGGTATCCATTTCTTATCAAAAGATCTAAAATACAACTAATTAGGACTTTCTCGTGTTTCACGCTCTTGTGGTGTCAGTTGCTTGCAAATGAAAAGAGTCACGTTTGAGCTCAGCGATGAACTCCATAAGAAGTTAAAGCTTCTTTGCTATACCGAGTCTGTTTCTATTGGTCATATCCTGCGTGAGTGTGTTACTGACTTCTGCAATAAGCATGATGCCCATCTTATTGAATTGATTGATCGCCGCTCCAAGTAGTCGTTTAAGTCGCCTGATTTAATAGCTCTGCTTTCAGCCCTGGCTGCTGCAGTTTCTTGTCGGAAGACTGTGCGGACAGCTGATTTGATGCTTTTGTGCAATTGTGTGTTTATGAATTCTGCTCACCTGTTGCTCGCTTTACTGCAATTGTGAAGCGCTGTCTTGCTTCTATTTGTGGTTGTGAGATGAGTAAAAGTGATTATATCAGTTGTTTTTTTGCGGGATTTTGAGTTTTATTTTTGATAGCTTTTTTCGAGCGTTTGTTGAGACATGGCAGAACGTTTTGATGTTTTAGTGCAAGGTATATCAGAGGCTGATGCCCTATCGCTGATCTTTGCGGATACAGCTTCTGTTGAACGACCCTCAGATCGCTATTTTGCCGCGACTCGATTAGGGCTTTGTGATTGCGATAAGACCCTTGAGGCTTTAATTCGAGCGACGCATGAGCTCAAAGTCGATGAATTGTTCGACCGAATCACCAGGCGTAAAGTTGTTGAGGCTTTAGGTCGCAGAAAAGATCCAAGGGCCATCCCTGCTCTTGTTGATGTTCTGGGTTGTAGTGACACTGAGGCCGTGATTAATGCGCTGTCGGCCTTGACCAGAATTGGCTGGCGTCCCAGCGAGGTAGAAGAAGAATGTCTGCTTGGATTGTTGAATGGGGAAGTGACACAAATACGTGCAGTCATTCAAACATTTACAAGGCTTGGAATTCAGAGTCCTCGTTCGAAGTCTTGCATCATGGATTGTTGTGATCACGAAAGTCTTCTGGTCTCCGGCGCTGCAAGGGCTTACATGGCTTCGCTTTATGGCGAATGTGATTTGATGAAACCATTGGTGGCATCTCTTACAGATCTGGTTGCTGGTAAGCGCAGATCTGCGGTGATTGATATTGGTGATTCCGGTGATGAAAGCCTGCTGCCTGTTCTGGTTCGTGCGCCGGTATCCATGTCTCTTCGAGCTAAAAGTTTCTTACAGATCGTTGATGGTAACCAGTCTCTCTCGAAGCCTCAAAACCAAGCTTTGTTTGAGCAGCTGCTTCGCGATGATCCTTTGTTGTTAGACATTCGACCTGAGTGGGAATGTGGATCAGATCCTGATGAGATCGAGCGGAATCTCAGCCATCGTGATGAAGCTCGACAGTATGGTGCTGCAGCGAGTTTGATGCGGATTGATCGCAGCGAATGCCTTGCAGTGATTGAAAGTATGCAGGAAAGACTCTGGTCTGATTATGTCACTCACTATTATCTGAGTTGTCTTGTTGGTTTGCGAAAGTTCAGCGAAAAGAGTGATCTCGTTAGGTCTGCTCTTGCCGAAACCACGCCCCAATATACGAAGTCGAGAATTGCAGCTGCCTGGGCTTGCGTTGAACTGCAACTTGATGACCAGATGGATCTTTTGTACGAGCTCTCTTCATCGGCTCCTTGGGTTCCATTGCGTTGGACATGCCAGCAAGCATTGGCACGCTTGATTGAGACGCAACAGCTCGAAAGGACGTTCTGAGATCTCTTGACTGAACGATTTTCCTCTTGCTTGCTTAAGCAGAATGCTTGGCCATGTGCTGCATCAGGTCAATGCATTTGCAGCTGTAGGCCCATTCATTGTCGTACCAAGCAACCAGTTTCATGAACTGATCATTGAGCGCCATGCCTGCTCCAGCATCAAACACTGAGGTGCAGCTTTCTCCCAGAAGATCGTTGGACACGATTGGATCTTCGGTGTAACCAAGGATGCCGGAAAGACCGTTCTGTGAGGCTTCTTTCATGGTTGTCTTGATCTCTTCGTAACTGGCTGGTTTGGCCAGATTCACGGTCAGGTCGACGACGGAGACATCAGGAGTTGGTACCCGGAAAGCCATGCCTGTGAGTTTTCCATTCAGTTCCGGAATCACACGACCCACGGCTTTGGCAGCACCCGTTGAGCTGGGAATGATGCTCTGCCCCGCGCCTCGTCCACCTCGCCAGTCTTTGAGTGAAGGGCTGTCTACTGGCTTCTGGGTTGCCGTGGTGGCATGCACGGTGGTCATCAGACCGCTGACGATTCCGTAGTGGTCGTTCACGACCTTGGCGAGTGGTGCCAGACAGTTCGTTGTGCAGCTGGCATTCGACACGATGTCTTCTCCTGCATAGGAGTTGTGATTCACTCCCATGACGAACATCGGCGTGTCGTCTTTGGAGGGAGCGCTCATCACCACGCGTTTGGCGCCGGCCTCAAGGTGTTGGCGGGCGGTGTCGGCGGTCAGAAAGAAGCCAGTGCTTTCCAGCACGTAGTCGGCTCCCACGTCACCCCAGCGCAGCTGGCGGGGGTCTCGTTCGGCCGTGACGCGAATGTGACTGCCATTCACCATCAAGTGGCCATCCACCACCTTGATTTCACCTGGGAAGCGGCGATGCGTTGAGTCGTAACGCAGCAGGTAGGCGAGGTAGTCGAGTTCGATCAGGTCGTTGATGGCAACCACCTCCACGTCGGGGCAGGCCATGGCCTGTCGGAAGGCGAGACGCCCGATGCGTCCGAAGCCATTGATGCCAATACGGATGGACATGAAGGCGAGCCCTTCTGCTTCCCTGACTTATAGAGCCCATTGCAATCGAAAACCCCCTCCTTTTCTGGGACGCAGACAGAGTGAGCTCAGGTCGTTGCCGATGCCCATGGTTTCTCCGCCAGCCGAAGCCTCTTGCCCCATCTGTGCCCTGCATGGCAATCAGGCTGAGCTGACGGCTCATGAGATCTGGCGCAATGATCTCTGGCTGCTGCGACACCATCCGCGCCCTGCCCCGTTGGCCGGTTGGTGCCTGCTTGATTCGCGACGACACTGTGGTGGTCCAATCAACTTTGTCCCTGAGGAAGCGCAGGATTGGGGCGTTGTTGTCCAACGTGCCTCCCAGTTGGTGCGTGCGGTCACAGGCTGCGAACGGGTCTATGCCATCGCCTTCGGTGAGGGAGCCCGACATCTGCATCTGCATCTGATCCCACGTTCTGCTGATGATCCACGCACCAGCGCCTGGAAGATTGCTGATCTCTATCGCGATGTCGAAGCGGGAACGGTCAATGCAGCGTCTGCTGACTGTGTGAATGAATGGGTGTTGCGCGCCAGAGATTTGGCCTCAGCCGTTCTGGATTGACACAGGTCATTGTGATTGAACAGCTCACCGATGCCAGTCGTCTCCAGTCACGCTTTTGTAGCGATCAAGCAGCATTTGCTCGGTTTGCTTGAACCGGTTGATGTTGTTCGTCAGTTCCTGCTCATTGTGTTTGAGATAGGCGTGATGACCCACTTTCCATAAAGTTCTGGCTTTTTTCCAGCGAACCTGTGCTTCCTTCGCAGCAGCAATTAATTCGCTGAACTCTTCGTTTGAGAAGTCAAATTTCATCCTTTGCATGGCCTTGATCAGTGTTCGCCGTAAGGCCCGAAGCGCGTCGCGCAGGCAGCACCGCAGCGCGCTCCCAGCGCGACCGCCTGTTGGGTGCTCCAACCTGCGCTTAGTCCAGCGGTGACGCCTGCGGCAAAGCTGTCGCCACATCCATAGGTCTCCACCATCGGTCCTGGCAGTTGAACAGCATCAAAACGGCCGCCTGGAATCAGCAGGCCTCCGGCCTCACCCTCCGTGGCGATTCGAACGGTGGGCGCTGGATTGAGACAGTTCTCGGGAACCTGTTCGCCGGGGTCCAGTGCGCTGCCGATCAGGGCGTCCAGAGGCACTGAAGCCTGCTGCAACACGGCGAGTCCGAGTCGTGGTGTTGCACTCAGAATCCTGGCCTGGCGTGCCCGACGCAGGCCATCGCAGTCGGTGGCCGAGACGAACACGCCGTCGCAGTCTGCAAGTCGTTCCCAGTTGAGGTCGTCTTCAGCGGTGGGCATCAAGCGCTCGCCAATCACCGTGATTGCACGGTCACCACTGGGATCCATCAGGCTAATTCCGCGCCGACTGGGTTGGTCGCGCCAGGCCACCACGGGTTCAACTCCCAACTCTCTGAGGCGTTGTTCGCTGCGTTGGCCAATCGCATCCCGACCGAGTGCTGTGAAAAACAGAACTCTTTGACCGGTGAGGCGTGCCAGCTGGACTGCGATGACAGCTCCGGCACCGGCAGGTTCTTCGAGGTCTCGAGAAGCTCGTCCGATCCTGCCTGGTCTGGGCAGTGCATCGACCTCCAAAAAGGTGACCCACTCCTGATGCCCTACCACCGCCAGATTCAGAGATTTCAGCTCGCTATCCAAAGGCGTGGGCATTGCGTCAGGGGATGGGCAGGACGGATTTGGCGGCATCGCGCAGCTGCACGTTGATCTTGCCTCCAACAGAATCCACTCTCACTCCTCCGGTCACATTCAGCAGTTCCCCATCGGGAGTGCCGACCAGCACGGGACCTCCGTCGCTGCCGTTCACGGTCACCGGCGCGGTGACTTCTCCCACCGTGACAGCACCTTCAACCTTGACGGGTTCGGTCACGGCCACACCTTTGGGCACTCCCACGTCGCCGCTCACGGGCAGCGCTTTGACAGCTTCGATCGATAGAGGCTCCTCGCCCTTCACGCTGACCGGCGCAGAGAGCTGATCAACGGTGATGCCCCCCACCAGCCGCACAGGCAGCGGCTGATCGAGTGGCAAGGCAATCGGGATGGGTTGACGAAGGATCTGAATGGCAGCCACGGCAACGGCCCATGCGGCGATCACCACAGCCAGCGGCCAGCGGCTGGCCATCATCAGAACGAACCAACGGGGATTCGAGCTTGGTGAGGTCGATGGGCCCTGGTCTGCCATGGCTTGAATGAACTTGATGCACCGGTTGTACCGGCTTCCTGCGGCTCGGCCATGGGTGGCGCCAGGACCTACAGCTCAAGTTCAGAGCTCGTATTCCTCTTCGAATCGCGTCAATAACCCTTTGTAGAGAGCCAAGGTCCCCTCGCTCTCTTCGGTCACCCCCTCGGTGACGTAGAGCGCGGCCAGATGGCTGCAAGCGGCATGAACCTGAGCAAAGGCTTCTGCGTACTCGTTTTGAACGTCTTCCTCACGGATGTCTCTGATCATCGCTGAGACGAATTCCACTTTTTTCTCGGCTGCTTTGATCTCAGCCTCCATCTCCTTGCTCAGTTTGCGTCGCTTGCGAGCCATGCCTCTGGTTCGACTGGCTTCAACCTAGGAGTGAGACCTGCAGGCGGAGTGAGACCTGCAGGTCTTCAGCCGAGTCAGAAACAGAACGGAAGATATTTGGCGCTGCAGGCGACGTAACCATCAACCAGGGGGCCGAGTCCGATCTGATGGACGATCCCCTGACCTGTGATGGCTTCAGTGAGAACGCCGATCACGATGCCCAACATGGCGGCACGGCCATTGAAACGCTCCACCCGATCCAGCTGCTGTTCATGGATGGCGCGGGCCGCTGAATCCTGGAACCACTTGTCGCTGGCTTGCTGCTGAGTCATGGAACCGTTGCGGATGTGTAGCAATGTAACAGCACATTGACTTTTTTCTTAATTACGATCTCTAGTGCTTCAGATCGCCGCCCAGTGGCAGATCGGGCCTTGCCCCTGACCGATGGCCAGAGCCTGCTTCAGGCCTTGCTTGACGTACTCACGCGCCGCCGTCATTGCCACATCGAGATCCTGTCCGAGAGCCAATCCTGCGGTGATGGCTGCTGACAACGTGCATCCTGTGCCATGGGTATGGGGAGTATCCACCCAGGGCCCCTCAAGCCAGTGGGGTTGGCCGTTGAACAGCAAATCCCGGCCCCCCAGCGATCGTTCGCTGCCGCTTTTGATCAGAACTGCCGCAGGCCCCTGGGCGTGGATCGCGGCTGCGGCTGCTTCGATGTCACTGTCGTCGCTCAGTTCATGGCCGCTCAGCAACCGCGCTTCATGGCGATTCGGGGTCAGCAGGGTTGCCAGCGGCAGCAGGTCGTCGCGTAGCGCGGCGATCGCGTCATCTTCAAGCAGCACGGCGCCTGTGCGGCTCACCATCACCGGGTCGATCACCTTGGGGATGCTCCAGTCCCGTAAGAGTTCAGCGGTGGTTTGAATCAGTTCGCGATTCAGCAGCATGCCGGTTTTCAGTGCATCGACAGGCAGGTCGTTCTTGACGGCTTGCAGCTGTGCCTCCAGGCCTGCGGGCGGTATGGGATCCACTCGGGTCACTCCGCAGGTGTTTTGCGCGGTGACGCAGGTCAGGGCACTGCAGCCATGAACCCTGAAGGCCATGAAGGCGCGCAAATCAGCCTGGATCCCTGCACCTCCTCCTGAATCGCTTCCCGCGATGGTGAGGGCGATCGCGGGAGTGATGTGTTGGGCCTGCATCAGGGTTTACGCCAGATCACCGGCTTGCGGCGTTTCGGGTAGAGCTCTCGGCACAGCTTGCAGACGGTGCCATCGCAGCCGCGTGCGCTGCAGTGCTCGCGGCCGTAGAAAATGATCTGCAAATGCAGTCGATTCCATTGCTCCTTTGGGAAGAGAGCCTTGAGATCTGCTTCTGTTTTCACAACGCTGTCGCCTTTGCTCAACCCCCAGCGCTGAGCCAGACGATGAATGTGAGTATCCACGGGGAATGCAGGGACACCGAAAGCCTGCGCCATCACCACGCTGGCGGTCTTGTGCCCGACTCCTGGTAGCGCTTCAAGCTCTTCAAAACTCTGTGGAACGACTCCGTCGTGGACATTCACGAGGATGTGGGCGAGCTTGTGCACATTGCGCGCTTTGGTTTTGGCCAGTCCCAGCTGACGGATGTGGCGGTGGATCTCTGTTTCGTCGAGTGCTGCCATGGCAGCGGGCGTTGGCCCGGCGGAGAACAGTGCTGGAGTGACTTCATTCACCTTTTTGTCGGTGCACTGAGCACTGAGCAGAACGGCGATCAGCAGCGTGAAGGCATCGCTGTGATCCAGGGGAATCGGCGTCTCGGGGTAATGCTCGTTCAGCCGATCGAGGATCACTCTGGCTCTTTCGCCCTTGTTCATCACGGCTTGAGATCGACAGCCATGATTGCAGCGCCGTTGTTGGGATGAGAGATTGGCGAGTGTTCGAACTGTGGGTTCATGAGCCCTGAGCAGCGCCGAAACAGTTCTGATTCAAGCGACGCCTATGCACGGGCAGTGCGTCGGGAAGAGCAGCAACAGGAGCGTGAACAGCAGCAGCGTCGTCAGGACGACAAACCTCAGAACATTGCTGAACTCACTGAGATTGACGAGGCCAGCGATCTGTTTCGCCAGCACAGCCATCAACAATCAATGGAAGGTGGCTGAGTCTGGCTTGTTCTCGATCCCATCTCCAGGAGTTGCACAAGCTCCCAAGAGTGAAGACATTGAACCTGGTCTTTGATCGAATCGAGACGTATCAGCGTCCTGTTGAACAGCTCGAAAAAGACATCAAGCTTCCAGATTGAATCAATTGATGGACGAAACGTCTGATGGCAGCGTCTAGGGAGAAAGCATTAATTCAATTAGCATTTTTCGTTTGCATATATTGGCTATAGTGATTTTGAGGCTTAAGAGCAACAGGATGAACCTTCGCAATCGATTGAT
>Ga0208130_1001614_pt1 | contig 10795 bp, 6 predicted proteins | sample ETNtaG_31_FD_185771 | JGI IMG/M metagenome (GOLD analysis project Ga0208130, IMG submission 185771) | Marine microbial and viral communities from oxygen minimum zone, Eastern Pacific Ocean - ETNP201310SV78 (SPAdes) (version 2) | ecosystem: Environmental > Aquatic > Marine > Oceanic ...
CTTTTAATTAAACCACTAATTTTTTTGTTGTTAAAAGTGATCTCAACCTTGTCATTAATCAATGCAAAGTCAGCATATTTTGAAGGAATATTGACTGTTAATTCGAAATTTGAATTACTAATAAAAGATCCCAAAATCATTCCAGGATTTATAAGAGTCCCTTCATTTATGTAGGTTTTTGAAATTGAACCGTCAAAAGGAGCATTAATTATAAATTTCTTGAGTCTTTCTTCTAAACTCTTGACTTTGTAGTACATTGATTGTATTCCTTTTCCAACTAAATAAAATTTTTCTTTATCACTTTTTGGGATTGGTAATTCAGATATTTCATTTTCTACGTCAAATTCTTGAAAATAATTATTCCATGAATTGAAGTTTTTATTGAAATCAATTTTAATATCTGGAAGTATTGATGCAATTAAATTTTGCAATTCACTTCGAGCTTGTTTGACAGATGTTGAGAATTCATCAGATTTTATGGAAAGAATAATATCATTTTTTTTAAATGTTTTTCCTTCCTTAAACACATTACTATTTAAACTTACAATCCCCTGTACTTCACTGTATATATCAATTTTATTTTTGGATTTAATTCTACCGTCAACAGACAAACTAATGGGGCTAACACTGTTTTTAACATCTGTTACGGATACTAATTTTGAAACTTCAGACACACTAGAAACTTCATTTTTTTCAGAACCTAAAATCAGATTAGATAACAGATAAGCTAAAAATAATATTGTAAGTCCAGCACCAACGGAAATTGTATATTTTTTCATAGATTTAAATAATGGCAAATTTAATACCAAAATGCATACTAATTTCCTTCTCGTTGTTAATTATTACTTAAATTTTATTTTTTCGATTTCATGAACTTTCAAAAAGAAATTAGTGTTGGCCCATATCCAAGAGGATTTCATATTATTTCTAGTGAAATCGTTAATGAACTTCCTATTCTGACTGGATTAGTACATGTTTTCATTAAGCATACCTCAGCAAGTCTAACTATTAATGAAAATGCTGACCCTGATGTAAGAGAGGATTTTGAATCTCATTTCAATCTGATGGTGTCAGAGGATGATACTCACTACAAACATAATCACGAAGGACCTGATGATATGACCTCTCATATCAAAAGTAGTTTGCTAGGGTCATCAGTTAGTTTTCCAATTAAAAATGGAATTCCTCAATTAGGGGTATGGCAAGGTATTTATTTGTGTGAGCATAGGAACAACGCAAGTAAAAGAAGGATTGTAATAACTGTTATCGGAAATTAAATTAGATATTATCTATAACCTTCTCAAGTCCTATACCTCTTGATCCTTTAATGAATAAACAGGATTTTTTTATTTTAGATAAATCTCCCTTAGAAATTAAATTGTCAATATTTTCACTATAATTAAATTCTCTAAATCTAGTAGTGCTACAGAATAATTTCCCAACTAGAAATATTTTTGTGTCTTTGATATTTCTACAATATTCTGCAATTTCTTGATGATATTTGTTTGAGTCTTTACCTAACTCAAACATATCACCTAAAATTAAAATTTTATTTTTTTCTGAAAAGTTCTCAAAGAATTTGATTGCTGCATACATACTTGATGGATTTGCATTATATGCATCTAATATTATTTTATTTGATCCTTTTTTAATTATTTGTGATCTGTTATTTGAAGAAATGTAATCTTCAATTCCAATTTTAATTTTTTCTAAATCAATCTTAAAATATTTACCTATAGCAACTGCGGCCATAATATTTTCAACATTATGATTTCCAAAAAGAGAACTATTAATTAAAGTTTCATTCACTTTGATTTCAATTTCAGGATTTACTGATTTAACCAAATATTTGATGTCACCGTTAGATTTACCAAAACAATATACATTTTGATAATCACCAACACATTTTATTTGCTTGTAATCATCGTTATTTTGAAAAATCAATCCTTTTTTCCTCTTAATGTAATCGAAAAGCTCTTTTTTTCCTTTTATAACCCCCTCTTCAGAGCCGAACCCCTCCAAATGTGCCTTGCCAAAATTTGTTATGTATCCAAAATCTGGATTGCAAATTTTAGATAACAAAGCAATTTCCCCTACGTGATTTGCTCCCATCTCAATGATGGCAATTTCGGTCTCTGAAGTTATTTTTAATAATGTTAATGGAACACCTATATGGTTGTTAAGATTCCCTTTGGTATAACTGGTTTTAAATTGGGTTTTTAAAACACTGTTTATCAACTCTTTTGAGGTAGTTTTTCCGTTACTACCAGTAATCCCAATAACTTTTACCTTTAGCTTATTTCTGTGATAATTAGATAATTCCTGAAGACTTTCTAAACAATTTTTAACTAAAATATATCTTTCGTCAATTGCAAATTCTTTTTCATCGACAACGGCATATTTTGCTCCATTTTCAATAGCTTTTTTAGCATAATTGTTTCCGTTAAAATTAGGTCCCTTTAGGCTAAAAAACAGTTCATCTTGACCTATAAATCTAGAATCTGTTGAAACGCCACTACATTTTTTGAATAAATTATGTAAATCTTCAATTGACATAATATAAAAGTATAAAAAAAGCCCTTATCAATATGATGAGGGCTTTTTAATTAATTTTTTTTAAAATTAGTTTCTTGATTTTTTATCAGTAAATGTTGGTGATCCAAGCCTTGACATTGCATTTCTAAAACCAATAAAATCAGTCGCCTGGTCTTGAGGATAAAATCTTCTTTGTGCAGGATCTAGCCAGTATGCTCGATCTTTCCAAGATCCTCCTTTGTAGACTCTGGCTTGATCATTTATCAATGTTGTAAGGGTTGGGTCCGCATCATAATCAAACTCATCATTAGTTTCATCAGCATCATTATAACTTGGAGACTTATACATCATTCTTGTTTCACCCTTTTCTTCATCAGCTCTACTGTATCTTCTATCTTCAGGTTTAAAATTTCTAGAAGAAAGATAATCACCGTCTCTAAAATTAACATTATAACCTTTATCAAACTGAGTTCTGTATCTCACATCACTGTCCTCAAGCTCGGTCATTTCGAGTTCACCAGGAAGGGTTACAGCTATTTTTTTTCCATTTGACAGAGTCTCATAAATTGCTTCCGTAGCAACTTTTGCTTTACCGTCTTCTCCAATTTTAAATTTTTTGTAATCGTTTCCTCTGAAGTAGTTAAAGTCATTAAACTCATCATCAACGATAGGTCTGTATACATCAGCAACCCATTCTGCAACATTTCCAGCCATATCATATAATCCAAAAGAATTTTGATCATAAGAGCCTACTTCGTTTGTTATTGCAGCACCATCATCTGACCATCCTGCAATTCCTCCATAATCTCCATCACTATTTTTAAAGTTTGCAAGTTGATCACCTAAATTTTTTCTTTTACCGGTTCTGGTGTAAGGTCCTTGCCAAGGATATTTTTTTCTTCCTTTATAATTATTAAACTCTCTTACTTCTCCTAAGCCTAATGCAGCATATTCCCATTCTGACTCAGTTGGTAGTCTAAATTTGGGTGTAATGTAACCCGTTGCTCTGTTTGCTGCTTTTGGGGCAATTGAATCAGGAGTTCTAGAAGCTTTTCCTCTTCTAACATTATCATTTCCACCATAAGTAGAATTTGGATTTAGAACATATGTGTCTAAACTGAAAGTACTTTTACTGTTAACACTGTCAACTTTAGCGTCTCTTGCTAAGTAACCTTCTCTTTCTAAAATTAATTCTTGATATCTGTCAGATCTCCACTCTGAGAATTCGTAAGCTTGAACCCAACTTACCCCAACAACAGGGTAATTTGCATAAGCAGGATGTCTTAGGTAATTATTTACCATATCTTCTCCGTATCCCAATTTATTTCTCCAGACAAGTGTGTCAGGTAAGGCATTGGTATAAATATCTCTGTATTGAGACTCTTCTGGAGGAAAATTCTTTTTTAACCAATCTAAATATTCATTATACATCAGATTTGTAACTTCAGTAGCATCCATGTAAAAAGACTGTACATGTTGTTGATTTGCTGAATTATTCCAATCCCTCATAGGATCATCTTGAACTTTACCTTTAGTATATGTACCACCCTCAACTAAAACCATATTTGGAGGAGTTTCCTGCCCTTTGAAGTTAGTATTGTACTTAAATCCAGATTTTTTTGAATTTAATGGTTGAATGTTCCATCCAGTTGCAGACGAGATATTTCTGTTTTTTGAGAAAGGAGATTTACTACAACTTCCTGTAGAAAACAGAAGAATTACACTAAAAAGTGTTAACAAGTAAAATTTATAACTTCTTTTCATATTCAATAATATTTTTTCTTGAACAGCACCCAAATATAATAATTAATACTCAAATGCAATTTTCAATCATATTGATTTACTGTAAAAACGTAGTGATCGTTGTATTATTATGTTATTTTTGACAATTAAATTATTGGATAATATTAAGTCTTTCCTAACGTTTATACTTTTATGAGATTATTTTTTTTCTTTTCTCTAATAATTACAAGTCTTAATATTCATGCTCAATACATTGAATACGATATAAATTGGATAGATGGAATTGAATATGAGATTGAGAAAAATAAAGTCAATGTACCCCAGATAGAAAACTTCGAAAACAACTATTCTTTTAATCAATCCTATTCGATTGTTAAACAGTGGAAAGATTCTCAGTTAATTGATGTTAATTCTATAAGACTGGTAAATGCTGAATTTTCAAATCTAAATATTGATGATTTTTCTGGATTAAAAAAAATAGATTTTCCTCAGCAGCTTGAGTTTTATTTAAATTCTTCAATTTCTAAAAATGAAATTTTTTCCTTTCTAGAGATTAACCCCATAATATTGGAGGAAGGTGTACATAAAAAACTTACTAAATTTTCGATTGAATATAAATATTTAAAAAATAGAAATAGTTCAAAGTCAATTATCCAGCCTTCAGCTATGAAAAACGGACAGTGGTACAAATTTTATGTTGAAAATACAGGAGTTCACAAAATTGATAAGGATTTTTTAGAAGATTTAGGAATAAATACCGCCAATTTAGATCCTAGAAAATTAAAAATATATGGTCATGGAGGATCCATGCTGCCAATGCTTAATTCAGAAGAATTTCCAATTGATCCTATCGAAAATTCTATAAAATTTATGGGTCAAAATGAAAATGTTTTCAATAATGATGATTATATACTTTTTTATGCACAGGGCCCCACAGGATTTAATGCTGAAAGTGATACAAATTTAAATCTATACGAAGACAGAGCTTCCTATTTTATTTCTGTTGGGCAGTCCAACGGCCAAAGAATTTTTGATTATTTAGAACCGGATAATTCTTCTGGCCAAATAATTGATTTTTATACAAATTATAAATTTCATGAAATCGATCAATATAACCTAGCTCAAATTGGTAGAAGATGGTTTGGAGACAGATTTGATTTTGAAAACTCAAAAACTTTTGAATTTAATATTGAAAATCTACTTACCGCTCAGCCAATTTATTTTAAAATTTATGCTGCTGCAACATCTGAAATTCCGACTTCTATGTCCGTTAAGTTTAACGGTCAGCAACTAACAAATTTATATTTTGGATCTATTGGGGAACCAATACTTGCTGCAGGTTCTAATTATCAGTCTGAGGTCAACTCTCAATCTGATAATATTGATATTTCTTTAGATTACAACAATAACGGTAATCCGAGCTCAATTGCATATTTAGATTATATTTCATTAAAAGCTACATCATCCTTAGTTTTTAATGAAAGTCAATTGATTTTTTACAATGATGATTTAATAATAGATTCAGAGAATGTAACTTATCAGATAACTAACTCTGTAAATATAAATGCTATATGGGATGTTACAGACATTTCTAATATTTCAGAAATTTTACCTGAGAGTTCTAATAATTTTAGTTTTAATTCAACTTATAATCCAAATAATAAGTTTGTTGCATTTAACTACGAAAACGTGTTTGAGCCTATTATTGACGGTGAATTTGAAATTGAGAATCAAAATCTTAAAGAAGATATCTTTTTTGATGAATCAGGCTCAATTCAAGCTCCAAATTATATTATCATAAGCAATCCAGAAATGATCTATCAAGCGGAAAGATTAGCCCAAATCAACAGAGAAAAAAATAACTTGCGTGTTAAGGTTGTAAATGTTGAAAAAATTTACAACGAATTTAGCTCAGGGAATCAGGATATTTCTGCAATTAGGAATTTCATCAGATACGTTTACAATAACCAAAATAATAATGAAGATTTTACTTATTTATGCCTATTTGGAGATGCATCATTTGACTATAAAGATAGAATTCCTTCTAATACAAATATAATTCCTTCGTGGAACTCCTTGAACAGTTTTAGTTTATCTAGTTCATTTATATCCGACGATTTTTATGGAATGATGGATGCAAATGAGGGAGGGATGACAAATTTTAATAAGCTTGATATAGCCGTTGGAAGAATATTAGCAGATTCCAATGAAAGAGCAAGAGATTTAGTTGACAAAATTGAATCCTATTATTCAGAAAGTTCATTTGGAGACTGGCGTAACAAAATTATGGTTATTTCAGACGATGTTGACGAGCCTTGGGAAAATATCATTCAATCCACATCAAATAATATTGCTGACTTAATTCAAGAAAGTAAACCTTTTTTTAATACTAGAAAAATTTTATCTGATGCCTTTCAGCAAGAAACATCATCTGGTGGTGAGAGATATCCTGAAGTAAAAAATCAAATTATCAACGGAATTAAAAAAGGTGCTTTGGTAGTAAATTACTTTGGACATGGAGGTGAGGATGGAATAGCTAGGGAAAGAATTTTTGATAAAATTGATGCTGCAGAATTAATTAATCCCGATAAGCTAAATTGTTTTGTTTCTGTGACATGTGAGTTTACAAAATTTGATAATCCTAATAGACAAACAGCCGGTGAGTTTTTGTATTGGAATAAAAATGGTGGGGCAATTGCATTAATTACAACAACTAGGCAAATTTTTGTTTCTGTAGGAGTTGAGTTTAACCTAACTCTAGAGGAGTATCTTTTTTCTTTAAATTCTGATTCTTATACCTCTATGGCAGAAGCATTGAGATTAACAAAAATAGATCCCTCAATTTCTAATTCTGAGCAAAGAAGACTTGTTTTCTTTATTGGTGACCCTGCCATGAAACTTTCTATCCCAAAACCCGATATAAAAATTACTAGTATAAATGATATTCCGATTCAGGATTATGATTCTTCTTTAAGGGGTTTGGATTTAATTAATATAAAAGGTGAAGTCCATGATGACAACGGTTCAAGAATAGATTCTTATCAGGGTGAATTAATGGCAACAATATTTGATAAAGAGATTGATCGATCAACATTAGGAAATGACGGAACCACTGATAATAACGGAAATCCAATTATACTAAATTTTAACACTCTTGGAGAAGTATTATTTAGAGGAAAGTCATCCGTGACAGATGGTTTTTTTGAATTTAACTTTGTTGTTCCTAAGGACGTTGGTATGGAAGTCGATAACGGTAAATTTAGTTTTTATTCCAAACAAAATTCTAGTCTTGAGGATAGAAATGGGTATGACTTATCTGTTTTGATTGGTGGAATAAATGAAAATGCAGAGGCAGATGATATTGGACCAGAAATTGATCTTTACATGAACGATGAGTCATTTATTTCCGGTGGTATTACGAATGAAAATCCAAATTTAATCGTAAAATTATTTGACGAGAACGGAATAAACACCTCAAGTGGAGTAGGTCACGATATAATTGCCGTTTTAGACAATGATGAGGTTAATTCATACAGACTTAACGAATATTATCAGGCTGATCTTGACGATTACAAAAACGGTACTATAAATTTCCCTTTTAATAATTTGACACCTGGAGTTCACAACCTACGACTGAAGGCATGGGATGTTCATAATAATTCCTCTGAAACCGAAATTGACTTTTTAGTTTTTGATCAGGATCAGGATATTGTTATAGAGAACTTGTTAAATTATCCTAACCCGTTTATAAATCATACAGAATTTTGGTTTAATCACAATAGTTCCACACCTTTAAACGTTACTATACAAATATTTACTATTTCTGGAAGATTGGTTAAGACAATAAACGGAATTACTCAATCAACCACTGGTAGTAATTTCTCGAGAGATTTTTCTTGGGACGGAAGAGATGATTTTGGAGATAAAGTTGCCAAAGGTGTATACATATATAAAATCAATGTACGATCTGAAACTTTAAATAAACAAGTGTCTAAAACCGAAAAATTAGTTATACTTTAAAATATTATATTTGTGAGCTTATGAATTTGAAAAAAATTATTTTATTAATCCTTGTAGTATTTAGTTACCAATTAAATGCTCAAACCACGTTAACTCAAGTTACCCCAAACCCAAATGACAGTAGAGTAATTACTACTGGAGTCCCATTTTTGTTAATTGCTTCTGACGCAAGAGCTGCAAGTATGGGTGATATGGGAGTTGCAACATCTGTTGATGCATATTCACAATATTGGAACCCTTCAAAATATGTTTTTTCTGAAACAAAATCAGGTTTTGGACTCAGCTATACTCCTTACTTAAGTAAACTTGTAAATGACATATCATTAGGAAATTTAACCTATTTTAATAGAATTAATGAAAGAAGTGCTTTCGCGGTAAGTCTACGATATTTTTCATTGGGTGAAATTGAAATTATTCAAGACGAATTTTCTCAGGCTCTTATTGAAAAACCAAACGAAATGACCATGGATATTTCCTATTCATTAAGACTTGCAGATCAATTCTCCATGGGGGTTGCTTTAAGGTATTTAAGATCAGATTTGCGAATTCAGGCTGTTGATGAAACCGCAAAAGCAGCTAGCTCTTTTGCAGTTGACCTCTCTGCCTATTATCAAGGAGAAGAGCAAAATTTTGGAGATATTGACGGTAGAATAAGAGCAGGTGCAATCATTCAAAATCTTGGTCCAAAAATTAAATACGATGAATCTGGCTCTGAAACATTTTTACCTACAAATTTAAGATTAGGAGGTGGTTTTGATTTTCTTTTAGATCAATATAATACAGTTTCCGTAACAGCTGAAGTGACAAAAATGTTAGTTCCCACCCCTCCTTTATACGGTACTTTTACCGACTTTATTGATAATAATGAAAACGGTATTTTTGATGAAGGAGACGAGCAGTCTGGGCAGCCTTATCAAGCCATCATTGATGGTAAACCAAATGATGTAGATTTTATGAGTGGAATTTTTCAATCATTTTCTGATGCTCCCGGAGGTTTTAGTGAAGAGTTAAAAGAGTTTACATGGGCTCTTGGTGCTGAATATAAGTACGATGATTCATTTGCTTTAAGAGCGGGTTATTTTAACGAAAGTGAAGAAAAAGGTGCAAGAAAATTTTTAGCATTAGGCGCTGGTTTTAAATTCTCTGGAACTAAGGTAGATCTTTCATATCTTTTCTCAGCATCTAAAGTTCCTAGTCCTCTTGAAAATACACTTAGATTCTCCTTAACATTTGATTTTGGTAGTAATGAATATCTAGAGTATTAAAATTTATTATGAAAGAAATTAAGGTTTGTTCATCCTTTAAAGTTTATGATTCAATTGATGAATTAAATGATCAAACCAAAAAGTTATTTAAAGAGGCCTTTTCCGTAAGAAAATCTGCATATTCAGGATATTCAAATTTTAGTGTTGGTGCTTCCATTTTATTAGAAAATGGTCAAATTTTAAGTGGATCTAATCAGGAAAACTCTTCATATCCTTCAGGGCTATGCGCTGAAAGAACAGTTTTGTTTTACGCTAATTCTAAATATCCAAATACAAAAATTAAAGAAATTGTAGTGGTAGCTGGATCTAATGAAAAAATTAATGAAATTCCGGTTGCACCGTGTGGGGCATGTAGACAGGTGATTTCAGAATATGAAACAAAGCAAAATTCTAATATTAGCCTGTATTTTATGGGTGAAAAGGGTAAAATCGTATATACAGACTCTATTAATAATCTTCTTCCATTTAAATTTGATAAGACTTTTTTATAAAAATTATAAAATTAACTTTCTACAATAGAAAACATTGTCTTATTTTTACAGATCACTTTTAATGTCGCAATGAAGAAAATAACAAAAGAGACTTATTTGTCTTGGTATGAAGACATGCTATTTTGGAGAAAGTTTGAAGATAAACTTGCTGCTGTGTACATTCAGCAAAAAGTTAGAGGTTTCTTACATCTTTACAATGGTCAGGAAGCTGTTTTAGCGGGCTCCTTGCATGCTATGGATTTATCTAAAGATAAAATGATAACTGCATATAGAAATCATGTACAGCCAATAGGAATGGGAGTAGATCCAAAAAAAGTAATGGCTGAACTTTACGGTAAGTCAACCGGTACTTCACAAGGATTAGGAGGTTCAATGCATATTTTTTCAAAAGAACACAGATTTTATGGTGGACATGGTATTGTTGGTGGTCAAATTCCCCTCGGAGCTGGAATCGCTTTTGGAGATAAGTACCACGGAAGTGATGCAGCGACATTGTGCTGTTTTGGTGATGGTGCTGCTAGGCAAGGTTCTCTTCATGAAACCTTTAATTTAGCCATGCTTTGGAAATTACCAGTTGTATTTATTTGTGAAAATAATGGATATGCAATGGGTACCTCAGTTGAAAGAACTTCTAACACCACTGATATTTGGAAATTAGGTTTAGGTTATGAAATGCCGTGTGGACCTGTTGATGGTATGGACCCTGTAAAAGTTGCCAAAGCTGTAGATGAAGCTATTTTA
>Ga0208130_1001615_pt1 | contig 10791 bp, 10 predicted proteins | sample ETNtaG_31_FD_185771 | JGI IMG/M metagenome (GOLD analysis project Ga0208130, IMG submission 185771) | Marine microbial and viral communities from oxygen minimum zone, Eastern Pacific Ocean - ETNP201310SV78 (SPAdes) (version 2) | ecosystem: Environmental > Aquatic > Marine > Oceanic ...
TCAAGTCGTCCTGTCAGCGCCAGGATGCTGTTGATTCCTTGCGGGTCAGCTTTGGGGTGATCAGCTCCAAGCAGTGGTTTGTCCACCCAGCGATCGCCATAACGGTTCCTGCCGCCGAGTTGCACGCCCGCACAGTGCGCATAGATCGCTTCTGAGCGTCCTGCATTCGGGGAAGCATCGTGCTGGCCATCAGATTCGGCCGATCTCACCAGTGCTGGCCACTGGCGCCAGGGCCTGCTGACCAGCGGCAGGCTCAGCATCACCAAGCGGCAGGGCAGCCAGGTCAGCAGGTCATCGAGTCGTGCGCCTGCCGTGCCCAGCCAGCGCAGCTTTCCTTTTCGGTATCCCAGCATGGAATCCAGGGTGCTGGCCGCCTTGAATCCCCAGGCCAGGGCCAGTGGACCTGGCGCGTCGGTCAATCCAAGGCTCCAGAGAGCTGCACCCACCAACATCCAAAACAGCGGTGCGAACAGCCCATCCACCGCATTCTCACTGGCGGTTTCGGCGGTGGCGCGCAGGATCTCGTCTCGACTGAGTGAGGTCGTGTCGCGGCCCACGATCCAGCTGAGTTGTTGTCGTGCCGCTGACAGATCACCGCCCTGTTCGCAGGGAAGGGCTGCGATCACATTCAGCACGCTTTGTTCAAGACTTTTGGCTGCCAGAGCACTGGCAAGGCCAGCGACCAGTGCCAGCACAGCGACGCTCTGGAGTACGCCGTGCGTGTGTAGGGCACTCCGTTCGATCAGCCAACCGATGCTGGCGCTGCCAAGGGTGAGAACCAGCGTGATGGCCAGTCCACCCAGACGCAGCCACTGGGAGTGCTCACCGCTCCAATGCTCAACGCTGCGCCTCAGTGTGCTGATACAACGCCCCATCCACACCACAGGATGGGGCGTCCAGAGGGGATCGCCGATGAGCCGGTCGAGACCGGCCGCGGCGATCACCAGGAGAAAGGGCTGAATGATGCCCTGATCAGGAGGCCTTCAGCCAGCTGAACATCGAACGCAGCCCTTTGCCCACTTCCTCGATCTTGTGGTCACCGTCGCGCTTGCGGATCTTGTTCATCTCAGGCTTGCCGGCTTCGCACTCAGCCACGAAGTTCTTGGCGAAGGTGCCGTCCTGGATGTCAGAGAGAATTCGCTTCATCTCCGCTTTGGTGTCGGCGGTGATCAGGCGGGGGCCACTCACGTAATCGCCGTACTCGGCAGTGTTGGAGATCGAGTCGCGCATGGCTGACAGACCACCCTTCACCATCAGATCCACGATCAGCTTCACTTCGTGCAGGCACTCGAAGTAGGCCAGCTCAGGCTGGTAACCCGCTTCGACCAGGGTCTCGAAGCCGGCTTTCACCAGTTCGGACAGGCCGCCACAGAGCACGGCCTGTTCGCCGAACAGGTCGGTTTCGGTTTCTTCCTTGAAGTTGGTCTCCAGGATGCCGGCGCGGGTGCCGCCGATTCCCTTGGCATAGGCCATGGCCAGGCCACGGGCATTGCCGGAGGCGTCTTTCTCAATCGCGAACAGTGCAGGAACACCCTGACCGTTTTGATATTCCCAACGCACGGTGTGACCTGGGCCCTTGGGGGCGATCATCACCACATCCACATCGGCGGGAGGCTGGATCAGGCCGAAACGGATGTTGAAACCGTGGGCAAAGCTAAGAACCTTGCCAGCGCTTAGATGTTGCGCGATTTCCTTGTCATAGACCTCTTTCTGGAACTCATCAGGCAGCAGCACCATGATCCAGTCCGCCTTGGCGGCAGCATCCGAGACGCTCAGAACCTCCAGGCCGTCGGCCTTGGCTTTGTCAGCGGAGCGGCTTCCTTCGTAGAGGCCAACCACCACGTTCACACCGCTGTCCTTGAGATTCAGAGCGTGGGCATGGCCCTGGGAGCCGTAGCCGATGATGGCAACTGTCTTGCCGCTGAGCAGCGAGAGATCGGCATCGGAGTCGTAAAAAAGCTGAGCCATCCGGACGATGAACGTGGAGCTTGGTAACGACCGAGCTTACGCAAGTGCCGGATCGATCAGGCCTCGTTGGGGTGGGCGATCACTCGGTCGATGAGTCCATAGTTTTTGGCCTCCTCGCTGCTGAGGAAGTAATCGCGGTCGGTGTCCTTCTCGATTTTCTCGAAGCTCTGGCCACTCATGTCCGCCATCGAGCGGTTGAGCATCTCCTTCATGCGCAGAATCTCGCGCGCTTCAATTTCGATGTCGCTGGCCTGTCTTTGGGCAGTTCCGCCCAGGGGCTGGTGAATCATGATCCGGCTGTGGGGAAGGGCCAATCGCTTGCCTTTGGTGCCCGCCGCCAGCAGGAAGGCTCCCATCGACGCCGCAAGACCCACGCAGATGGTGACCACGTCGCTCTTGACGTATTGCATGGTGTCGTAAATCGCCAGCCCTGCCGTGACCGATCCGCCCGGGGAGTTGATGTACAGATAGATCGGCTTGCTGCTGTCCTCGGAGTCGAGGTAAAGCATCTGGGCAACCAGGCTGTTGGCGACTGCGTCATTGACCTCGGAACCGAGGAAGAGGATTCGCTCCACTCCCAATCGGGTGTAGATGTCTACCCAGCGCTCCATCTGGCTGCCAGGGAGGCGGTAGGGGACGCTGGGGGTTCCGATCGGCATGAGTCCTGGTGGGGTGAAGAGAAAGCAGTGAAACGTGAGGGAGGAGGCCCGGATCAGCCGGCCGGAACGGGAGCTGGAAGCTCCTTGCGACTGGAGAGCACGCGATCAATCAGCCCGTAATCCTTGGCCTGGTCTGGAGTGAGGTAACTCATGCGATCGGAATCCTTCGAGAGTTCCTCCACGCTGCGGCCGGTGTTTGTCGACAGGATTTCAAGCATCGCTCGCTTGTTGTGCAGCACTTCCTTGGCACGGATCTGAATGTCTGTTGCCTGGCCTTGGGCTCCGCTGCGGGGTTGATGCAGCACGATCGAGGCGTGGGGCAGGGCAGCGCGGTGTCCCTTGGTTCCGGCAGACAAAATCACAGCTGCTGTGCCCATCGCCTGTCCGATGCAGATGGTGTGGACCGGCGGTTTCACGTAGCGGAGGGTGTCGCAGATCGCGAAAGCTTCCGTTTCGAAGCCGATGGCATCGCCGGTGTACCAGCTGGTACCCGTTGAATTGATATAGAAGTAAATCGGCTTGTCAGGGTTATCAAATTCCAGGAAAAGAAGCTGAGCAATGATCAGTTCAGTGACATCGAGTCCGACCTGACGTTTGGTGTCGTCATCGGAAAAGAGCGGTAGCCCCAAATACACAATGCGCTCCTTGAGCAGCAATGACGGGAGATCCGGGGGCGGAGTCCGCATCACCGACGAATCGCCGTAATAAGGAGCTGATGTGGTCATCCGCGTCGGGCTGCCGTGGTCGGTGGAGCCTAGCGGGACTCTGGGGTTGGACGCTCATTGCGTCGGTTTTTGCGGGGCGGTTTTGCTCCAGGAATGCTCTTGCTGGTGGCGGTTGTTTCGCCGTCTTTGTCGAGCCGACCGAACACCATCCGGCCGCTTGGATTTTGTAAGGCTCCCGTGATCACCACGGCCCGTCGTTCACCAATTGCAGCTCGTGCGTTTTCAATCACCACCATCGTGCCGTCTTCCAAGTAGGCCACGCCCTGGTGTTCCTCCTTGCCTTCGCGAACGATCTTCAGGTTGAGTTCATCCCCGGGTTGCACTTCAGGGCGCAGGGCGATCACCAGTTCGCTGAGGTTCATCACCTTGAGCTCCTTCACCCGCGCCACCTGAGCCAGATTGAAGTCCGCCGTCACCAGCGTGCCGCCGGTGTCTTCCGTGAGCTGCAGCAGGCGATCATCGGTGCCTGCCCCGTCGTAGCGGGTCGTGTTGATCACCAGACGTTTGTCGTAGGTCTCGCGCAGCGCATTGAGCAGCTTCAGACCACGTCGACCCTTGCCGCGTTTCTCGATGTTGTTGGAATCGGCGAGTTGCTGCATTTCGTTGATCACCGTCTGGGCCACGATCACCTTCCCCTCCAGCAGTCCGCAGCCGATCATTCCCTGAATACGGCCGTCAATGATCACGCTGGTATCGAGGATTTTGGCTGTGGCCGGTGTGAGCACACCATCCGCCACCAGCAGGGCCTCCGTGGAGGTTGGGTTGAACAGCCTCAGCAGCGTCCGTCCATGCACCTCGGCGAGGTTGTAGCCCAGCACGCCGAAAAACACGTTGCTGAGAATCGCTGCCAGGGGTTTCACCAGAGAGCTGGCGCCGGCAAGAGGCAGCAACAGAATCGGTGCCAGCAGCAGGTTGGCCACCAGCAGGCCAAGGATCAGTCCAACAGCCCGGCTCACCAGGAGATCGGTGGGCATGGTGCGCACCTGATTCATCAGTCGCTGCCGCAGCCGTCGGAACACCACCCCGGCCACCAGGCCGATGACCGCACCGCCGGCGCTCAGGCCCAAACGGACCTGCTGGGCGTTGGTGTCATCCAGCAATTCCTGCGGGAGCAGATGCACGCCCATCCAGCCGGTGGCCGTCCCGGAGATCAGGAACAGGATGATGATGAGCGCTTCGACCATGAGGTTGGGTTCTCACTGCCCAGTCCAGTTGCAGGCAGCATGCACCATTCTCACTCTCCTGGCTCGGGCTGATGACCGCACCCGCGCCTCGCAGCGCTTACATCCATATTCCGTTTTGTCATCGGCGCTGCTTCTACTGCGATTTCGCGGTGGTGCCGCTTGGAGACAAGGCGGATGCCCAAGGTGGGCCTGGGAGTCGCTCAATCGAGACCTATCTCGGCCAGCTGCTGCAGGAAATCGAGTGTTCTCCAATCGGGCCGCCTTTGGCCACCGTCTACATCGGAGGAGGCACACCCTCGCTGCTGACCCCTGAACAGGTGGGGCGTGTGCTCAATGCCCTGAGGGCGCGTTTCGGCTTGCAGAGCGGATCTGAGATCACCCTGGAAATGGACCCCGCCAGCTTTGAGCGGATGGATCTCGAGGCTTTGCTGCGCTGCGGTGTGAATCGGGTGAGTCTGGGTGGTCAGAGTTTTGACGACCAGGTTTTGGAAGCCCTCGGTCGCCGTCATCGCCGCTCGGATCTGCTGGAAGCCTGTGAATGGCTCCATGGAGCCGTTGAAAACGGTGCTCTGCGGAGCTGGAGCCTTGATCTGATTCGCAATTTGCCTGATCAGAGCGACGACGCCTGGGCCGTTCAGCTGGAGCGTGCAGTTGCGATGGGTGCTCCCCATCTCTCCATTTATGACCTCAGCGTGGAACCTGGCACGGTGTTCTCAAAGCTGGAGCAACGCGGTGAGCTGGAGTTGCCCGATGAGGACGGCGCTGCCGATCGGATTGCCGCCACCAGTGATCGCCTGGCTAGGGCTGGCTACTGCCGCTACGAAATCTCCAATTTCTCCAGGCCAGGCCATGCCTCCAGGCATAACCGTGTGTACTGGAGCGGAGCCGGTTGGTGGGCCTTTGGTTTGGGCGCCACCAGTGCTCCCTGGGGTGAGCGCTTCGCGAGGCCGCGCACCCGTGAGGCCTATGGACAATGGCTCGACCAGCAGCAGAGGGACGGTCCGCATTCGTCTTTGCTGAAGGGGTTGGCCCTGCCGATGAGCCTGGAGGACCGTCTGCTCGTGGGGCTCAGGCGACATGAAGGCGTTGACCTGCTGGAACAAGCCCTGAGTTGCGGCTGGTCATTGCAAGCTTGCAGCCGCTGGCTGCCTCAACTGGAGGATCGCTGGGCAGGATTTCTCACAACAGATCTGCTGCGCAGGCGCGGCGCTCGCTGGCAGCTCACCGATCCTCTGGGGATGGCTGTCAGCAATGCGGTTCTGGTGGAGCTGGTGGAGTGGTGGGAGGAGCTGAGTGCTGACGCTGATCCTCCAACCAGCTGCTCAAAGCCTTGACCCCAAGGCCTCGACCATCCATCCGAGCTTGGCTGAAAGGTGGTTGTGAGCGGGTGAGCCCAAGCAGGTCGGCGGTCACGCTCACCTGCCCATCACAGTCATCCCCTGCTCCAATGCCGATCACCGGGATGGCCAGACGCCGCCTCACCTGGCTTGCGAGTTCGGAGGGAACGTGCTCGAGCACCATCGCAAAACACCCCACCGACTCCAGTTCCGAAGCTTGCTGTAAGAGGCGTTCCTGGCTGCGTGGATCCCTGGCCTGACGGCGGTAGCCAAGGCTGTGGACCGCTTGAGGCAACAACCCCAGGTGCCCCATGACAGGGATTCCCGTGCGAACTAAGCGTTCAATGACCGCCAACACCTCGGGTTCGGCGCCCTCAAGCTTCACTCCCGCTGCATCGGATTGTTTGATCAGGCTTCCTGCTGCGGCCACCGCGCGATCCAAGCCGCACTGGTAGCTAAGGAATGGAAGGTCGGTAATCACCAGCGGTTGTTGGGCCAACGGCTTGCTCAAACCGCGGCAGACCGCCTGGGTGTGCAGCAGCATCTGCTCCAGCGTGACGGGAAGGGTTGTGCTGTGACCGAGGCTGACCATGGCGAGTGAATCCCCCACCAGCACCACATCAGCGCCGGCGTCCTCCACGAGGGAGGCGCTCAGAGCATCCCAGGCGGTGAGCATGGTGATCGGTTGGCCGGTCTGCTTGAACCGGATCAGGTCAGAGGCGCGCAACCGCTTTCTCGAATCAGCGGACTTCCATTGCTAACATCGCAAGCGACTCGGACCTATGCGGTTCAGACGCCCAAACTTGGTCAGAACCGGAAGGCAGCAGCCACACGGGATGCTCTGGACAGGCGTGGACTCCGGGTCACCACATTGCAATAGCCGACTCCGGACAACCAGGGTCGGGCAACACAATCAGTGCAATGCACTCTGAGTCAGTTGTTCTGGCCGCCATCCTGGCGTTGCTGACGCTGTCTCAGGAATTCAGGAATGCGAGCACCTGAATCCTGAGATTCAGCGGGACTGAAAGCAGACGTGGCAGCGCGCGGAACACTTCTCTCTGTGCGATAGGGCTGACCATTCTCAAACCCTGTGGCGATGACGGTCACGTGGATCTCTCCTTCGAGACGTTCATCCACCACGGCTCCAACAATGATGTTGGCTTCGGGATCCACCACGTCGTAAATCACTTCGGAGGCGCTGGTCATGTCCTCAAGGGTCATATCGCGGCCACCGCTGATGTTGATCACACAACCCTTGGCACCATCGATGCGGGCAGCTTCAAGCAGAGGGCTGTTGATCGCGGTCTGGGCGGCTTCGATCGCACGCGATCGGCCGGATCCGACGCCAATGCCAAGCAGGGCAGTGCCGGCTTCCGTCATCACCGAGCGCACATCAGCGAAGTCAACATTCACCAGGCCTGGACAGGTGATGATGTCGGTGATGCCCTTCACACCCATGCGCAGAACATCATCTGCGCTGCGGAAGGCTTCCTGAAGAGGGGCACTGCCTATCGCATCGCGTAGACGGTCGTTGGGAATCACAATCAGCGTGTCCACATGCTCGGCCAGCCGGGCGATGCCCTCATCGGCCTGGCGCATGCGACGACGGCCCTCAAAGCCGAAGGGCTTGGTGACGATGCCAACCGTGAGGGCGCCACTTTCCTTGGCGACTTCAGCGACCACGGGTGCCGCACCGGTTCCCGTGCCACCACCCATGCCGGCTGCAATGAAGACAAGATCAGCACCTTGAAGTGCCTGCTGCAGGTCAGCGCGGGATTCTTCAGCTGCTTTCTGACCAATACTGGGGTTACCGCCAGCACCGAGGCCACGTGTCAGCGTCTGTCCGAGCTGAACGCGATGTTCTGAGGATGATTGGAGCAGGGCCTGTGCATCGGTGTTCAGAACTCTGTAAGCAACCCCTTCGAGGTCGCTTTGAATCATGCGGTTCACGGCGTTGCTGCCACCGCCACCAACGCCGATGACTTCAATTCGGGCGGATTGAGAGGGAAGGATTCCTGCTGAATCAGGAGAAGGGGACATCTGACCGCTCACCATCTCCATCGCCGTCGTCGAACCATTGAGGTGCGTGTGCATTATGTCCCTGCGAGCCACGATCGCCGAATTCAAATAACACTCGTTGTGGTTTCAGCACGCCGCAACCTCTGGTCAGGGTTTGCTCGTTTTCTGTTTCGGATCCGCTTTCAACTGCAATTCGGGTTTGGAAGGGTCTGAAAGATCAATGCCGCTGCTGGCTTTGCCTCGCAGGGTTTCGGGAAGACTTTTTGACAGCAGCGCGATGGTGCTGAGCTGTTGATCCAGCAGACGTTCATTGGAGCCCAGTCGCACCAGACCCAGCGTTTGCGTGCGCAGGCTGAGGTCACCATCTGGGGCGATATGGATCACCGTCAACGGACTGCCCAGCTGATCTCGTTTGTCCAGCACCGTCGCAATCATCGAACGCCGGCTGGGAATCCACCCCTCCACTCGCACCGCACTGGCGGGGGCTTCCCCTTGGCGCGCAACGGTGAGTGGCATCCAATGGCCTTCAACGTCGACCATGCCCTGTTCCTTGCCGCGGGCCCCCATGCGGCTGGCCGCCGCGATTGGACGACGATCCTTGAGCTCGATCTCCAGTCCGGGCGGGACAAGACGGCGCTGCACCGACACGGACTGCACCGGGAGTTCGGCCAGTAATCGGCGCTCGAGACGTCCTGGTTCCAAGGTGATTAAGGGCCTTGGGAAGCGCAGTCCGGCCGCTTTGACCACCGCATCACTGCCGAGGCGATCGCTGCCTCGGACTGTGAGCTGCTGCTGCGAGCGCAAGCTCCAGCCGGTGCTCAGCAGAACCCAGATCAGTCCGCTTGAGACTCCGCCAAACAGCAAGATGCGCCAGCTCTGAATCAACTGCTCCTGGCGTTTTTCCTGGCGCAGCCTGCGCCGGCGTTCGACGCCTGGAGGAAGGGGAGCGCTGCTGTTGCTGCTGTCCTGTTTGTTGGCTTTGGAGCGGGCCATCACAGGTCGCAACGAGCCTTCGCCATCAACTGATTCATCCAGCGGCGGGCCCGTTCCGCATCCGAGAAGGGCACGTCCATCTGTTGGCCTTCACCGATCAGCCTCAGGCGGCAGCGACCCTGAGACTCATGGGCCAGCGGTGCATCACCAGAGGAGAGCGACATCAACTCCACCAATTCCAGTGTCTTGATTACAAAGCGACCTTCATCCTTGAAGCTGCCGGCATGGAAACTGCTCCAGCACAGCTCACCGTTCTTCAGCCGTGCTGCGCCGCAGCCATCGAGTTTGGCCAGCTCGGATGATTCGCTCCAGACGCGAAACAGATTCTGGCGTCGTCGCTCCAGCCAGCCCAAGGACGCCAGCAGCACAAACACCAGCAGCAGCGGGAACCAGAGCAAACCGTGCATCATCGCGGCAGCAGCAGAGGCAGAGGGCTCATTCTTGCGCTGTAGCCACCAGCTCCGCCACTAGCTGTGGCAAAGGAATACCGGAGGCTTCCCAGAGAGTGGGATACATGCTCTGAGAGGTGAAGCCCGGCAGTGTGTTGATCTCATTCAGCCAGATCTGCCCATTCGCTTCGTCGTAGAAGACGTCCACACGTGCCTGTCCGTAGGCGTGAACGGCGCGGCAGGCAGCAACGGCCATGGCCTGAACCCGCTGGCTGACGGCATCGGGCAGGGGTGCCGGGATCAGCGTTTGACTGCGTCCTTCGGTGTATTTGGTCTCGTAGTCGTACCAATCGGCGTCGAACCGCACTTCACCCACAACGGAAGCCTTCAGATGCGCACGCCCCAGGACGGCACATTCCAGCTCCCGAGCCGTGACGCCCTGTTCCACCACCAAGCGTGGATCGAGTTCCGCTGCCAGTCGCAGACCTGCTAGGAGTTCATCGCGATTGCGCACCTTGCTGATGCCCACGGATGAGCCGAGGTTGGCGGGCTTCACGAAGCAGGGATAGCCGAGCTCCTTCTCCAGCCTGATCAGCAGGCGTTCCAGCTGCTCTGGATTGTTGAGGTCAGCCGCGTTGACTCCGATGTAAGGAACCTGGGAGAGGCCGGCGTCGGCAAAGGCTGCTTTCATGGCCAGCTTGTCCATGCCCACGGCGGATCCCAGTACGCCTGAACCCACGAAGGGTTGTCGCATCAGCGTGAACAGACCTTGAACCGTGCCGTCTTCTCCGTTGGGTCCGTGCAAAACCGGATACCAGACATCGATTTGATCGGGATCCACCGGCAACTGGCGCAGTCCACGTGCTGGCAGTGGCTGAGGCAGCTGGTCATCGGTCAGTGCTGCTCCTCTCTCCAGCACGCTTTTGGCGATGGTGTCCGGCCACCAGCGCCCCTCACGGTCGATGTAGAGGGGGGTCACCTGGAACCTCTCCCGATTGCTGGGGTCGGCCAGGGCTTTGATCACCGTTGAGGCGGACCGGATTGAAACGTCGTGTTCCCCGGAAGCACCTCCGAACACCACGCCAACGCGGAGAGGAGAAGTCGGCATGGGGGGAAGATCTGTAAGAAGGTCTGCGCCGCAAACGTATCAGCCGTGCACGGGAGTGCCACTGAGAGAGAACGAACGCACCGCATTGATCCGAACCTGAACCAGGTCGCCCGGCTGATAGTTCCGGCCATCGGCGCCCACTGCAGTGAAAAACGTCAGGCGGTTCGTGCGCGTTCGTCCCATCAGCTGCGTGGGGTCCTTGGGATTGATGCCCTCTGCAAGCACCTCTTCGACCTGGCCGGCGTAGCGAGCATTGCGCTCCTTGGCGCAGCGCTCCACCAGAGCATTGATCTCCTGAAGACGTGCCACTTTCACGTCCTCCGGGAGCTGGTTCTCCCAGTTCGCAGCTGGGGTGTTGGGCCGTGGTGAATAGGCGGCCGTGTTCACCAGGTCAAAGCAGATCTCCTCG
>Ga0208130_1001617_pt1 | contig 10786 bp, 7 predicted proteins | sample ETNtaG_31_FD_185771 | JGI IMG/M metagenome (GOLD analysis project Ga0208130, IMG submission 185771) | Marine microbial and viral communities from oxygen minimum zone, Eastern Pacific Ocean - ETNP201310SV78 (SPAdes) (version 2) | ecosystem: Environmental > Aquatic > Marine > Oceanic ...
TAGCAATTGAACGACGACGACGACGACAACAACAACAACGATGAACGGATTCGCGCGATGCACGGTCCCACCCATCGTCGTCAACAAAAACAAAGGGCGACCATCGAAAAACGCAACCACCGTGTGGTGATCGCCACCCTCAACGGGGAATTCACCGTCAAACGCCTCGTCCAGGATGAGGAAGGGATTTTCCTGGTGGCGGAAAATCCGGAGTTCGACAACATCCCAATCCGGGTCGATTCCGATTTTTCGATCTGGGGAGTCGTCACCCACATCATCCGCGAGGTTTGATGCTCGCGCTTGCCGACTGCAACAACTTCTACGTTTCCTGTGAACGTGTTTTCCGCCCGGAACTGGAAAACCGGCCGGTGGTGGTGCTTTCCAACAACGACGGCTGCATCATCGCGCGGTCCAACGAATCGAAGGCGCTGGGAATCCCGATGGGAGCCCCGGTTTTTCAGATCGAGGAGCAGCTGCGCCGCCAGCAGATACACATCTTCTCCTCGAACTACCCGCTTTACGGAGACATGAGCGATCGGGTGATGAACACCTTCGAAGCATCGGTTCCCCAGGTGGAACGCTATTCCATTGATGAAGCCTTTCTCGAACTGTCGGGATGTAACGAAGAAGAGCGCCTTAGCGAATGCCGGGAACTGAAAGCCCGGGTGCGGCGTCACACCGGCATTCCCGTTTCGATCGGTATCGCGCCGACAAAAACCCTTGCCAAGGTCGCCAACCACCACGCCAAACGTCATCCGGACTGCAACGGTGTTTTCGAGCTGAGTGATGAGAGAAAACGTGATGAAGTACTCGGAGCAACCGGGGTCGAAGAACTTTGGGGGATCGGCCGCCGTACCGGAATCAAACTGCGCCGTGCCGGAATCACCACCGCTCTCGAACTGCAGCGTGCCGACATCACCTGGGTCCGTCGTGAATTTACTGTAACCGGAATGCGAACCGTGCTTGAACTGCGCGGGGAGCCATGCATCGAACTGGAAACGGCGCCTCCCGCAAAACAGACGATCTGCTCCGCCAAATCATTCGGGCAGTTGATCCAAGAATGGGACCCCCTGGCCTCTGCCTTGACCGCCTACCTGACTCAGGCTGTTGACAAGCTCAGACGTCAGCAGGCATTGACCTCGGCGATGCAGGTCTTTGCCCACACCAACCGTCACCGGCGTGACGATCCCCAGCATGCCTGCAGTGTCTTGCTCGAGTTTCCTCCCACTGATTACCTTCCGGAACTTGCCCGGCGGGCGGTGGAAGGACTGCGGCCTCATTTCCGTGAGGGAATGCGCTACCAGAAAGCCGGTGTACTCCTCCTGCAACTGATCCCCCGTTCCCATCGCGTAGGACACCTCTGGGATGACCTGGAACAGTTGGAAAAACAGGATGCCCTGATGTCGGTGATGGAACAGGTCAACCGCCGCTGGGGACGCCGGACCCTCAACCTGGCTTCCGCCCAGGATACCCACCAGTGGCGTATGCGCCAGCATCGACGCTCCCCGGGTTACACCACCTGTTGGTCCGAAATCCCTGTTGCCCAGACAGGATGACCAAAACTGCGCGGTTAAAATTAAGCCAGTTTCGTTTAGTTGAAGATTGATGGGGGAAATCTGATTCTGATCTCAGAATCCTAGGAAAAAAACTGGAAAGAAAATTTAATTCGCAAGTATCCCTTCTTGCCAGGTCTTGCCCGGAACTGCCGCAAGAAGCGCCTGGGTATAATCATGTTTGGGGGATGAAAAAAGTTCACTGGTAGAACCAGTTTCAACAACTTCTCCCTGCCTCATCACTGCAACACGGTCACAAACCTGGGCTGCAACACGCAAATCATGAGTAATGAAAATCATGGCAAGATTCATCTGGTCTCGAATCTGATCAAGAAGCTCTAAGATCTGGGCCTGAATTGAAACATCCAGGGCAGAAACAGGCTCATCTGCAATTAAAATTTCAGGTTTGACAGCAAGTGAACGGGCAATTCCTATCCGCTGTCTTTGACCACCAGAAAACTCATGGGGGAAACGTTCGTAGGCTTTTTCATCCAGTCCAACAACAGAAATGAGTTCCTTGGCCAGAGATTCTGCTTCAACCTTGCTCATTCCTTGAATTAGAGGACCTTGAGCAATAATATCACCAACTTTGATCCGCGGGTTGAGTGATGCAAAGGGATCTTGAAAAACCATCTGAATTTTGGATCGGTACAAGCGCATCGAATTCCGATTCAATTGCATCAGATCAACCCCATCCAAAAAAATTTGTCCTGAATCACTTTCTATCAAACGGGTGACACATCGGGCAAGTGTCGATTTTCCAGAACCACTCTCACCCACAATACCCAAGGTTTCACCGCTTCTTAAATTGAAACTGACTTGTTGAACAGCTGTAACCGGATTGGAGGACTTTCCAAAACCAAAAAAGCTTCTACCACCGGCAAAGCTTTTATTAATATTTTTGGCTTCCATAACCATCTTATCAGAGCTGATTCTGGAGTCCCGTGGTTTCAATTTTGGGATCGCAGCAATAAGGCTTTGTGTGTAGGGGTGGTTGGGAGAATTCAGCACATCAGTAACCTTACCTGATTCAACTACTTCTCCTTGCTGCATCACTGCAACCCGGTCAGCAATGTCTGCCACAACACCAAAATCATGAGTAATGAAAAGCACACCGGTGTTATGCACATCCTGCATTTCTTTGATGAGTTTCAAGATTTGCGCTTGGGTCGTTACATCCAGGGCAGTGGTCGGCTCATCGGCAATCAATATTTTGGGATCCATGGCCAAAGCCATTGCAATCATAGATCGTTGCCTTTGTCCTCCTGAAAGTTCATGTGGGTAAGCACTGAGAATCCTAGAAGGATCGGGCAAGTGAACATCGTTCAAAAGCTGAGTTGCTTTGCCTACCCTTTCCTTCGGTGACATTTTGCTGTGGTAACGAAAGATTTCGTCAATCTGTTTCCCGATGGTCATAACAGGATTAAGAGCTGTCATGGGTTCCTGGAAAATCATTGAAATTTCATTACCTCTGATATCCCTAAGTCTTTCATCATTAATCGAAGTGATCTCTTCTCCAAGAAAATCAATCGAACCTCTATCAACACAAACATGGGGAGCCGGCAATAGACCCATTACGGAACGTGCCGTCAACGATTTCCCAGATCCGCTTTCGCCAACAATGCAAAGCGTCTCACCAGATAATAAATCTAAATCAAGTTTTTGAACGGCAAATTCCCGTTCAGACCCTTTAGGCAACTTGATATAAAGATTCTTAATGTTGAGGAGTTGATTAATTGCGCTCTCTCAGACGAGGATTAAAAGCATCATTGAGTCCTTCACCAACCAGATTTATGGCAAGAACGGTAATCAGGATTGCGATTCCAGGGAAAGTACAAACCCACCATGCCGAACGAAGCATGGTTCTTCCCGCACCAATTTGAAAACCCCAACTCATGATGTTCGGATCTCCAAGTCCAAGAAAGGCGAGCCCGCTTTCAATGAGGATTGCAGTCGCAACCATTAGGGAGCCGATGACAATGACAGGACTTAGACAGTTTGGAAGAATTTCACGCATCATAATCCGAGAATCATTCATGCCTAAAGTGTGACAAGCCTGCACAAATTCTCGATTTTTCAATGACATGAACTCCCCCCTGACTAAGCGGGCAACAGCAGGCCAGGAAACAACCGTGATAGCAATAACAATACTTTCAATAGAAGGTTTCATGATTGCTACCAATAAGATGGCAAAAACAAAGGAGGGTATAGTCTGGAAAATTTCTGTAACTCTCATTAGAGCGTCGTCAATTACTCCACCATAGTACCCTGCCAATGCACCAAAAATGATCCCAATGAAAACTGCAGCGATGGTTGCTAACAAACCAATCAAAATGGAAGTTTTTGCGCCATGGGCAATGCCTGCTGCGACATCCCTGCCAAGTGTGTCACTGCCTAAAAGGAATCCATTCGTCCCCGGACTTGACATTGGTTTACCAGCGAGCCGGAAAGGATCATCGGGATAAATCCAGTTCGCAATAACTGCCATTAGAATAACAAGGAATAGTATAATGAGCCCAAAAACAGCGGATTTGTTTTTTGAAAATCTTCCCCAAAACCGATTCATACTCAGGAAACCTCTATTCTTGGATCCAGAAAGCAGTAGATAACATCAACAATTAAATTTACTACCACAACCAGTACTGATGAAATAAGGAAAATACCAAGTAAAAGATTCAGATCACGTGCAAAAAGAGACTCAAATGCAAGCATTCCCAATCCCGGCCAAGCGAAAACAGATTCTACGATCACGGATCCTCCAATAAGGGCTCCAACCTGCACACCAGCCATCGTGACAACAGGTAAAAGGGCATTGCGCAACACATGCCCGAAAGTAATGCGCCTTTCAGGTAATCCCTTAGCTCGTGCAGTAACGACATAATCCTGCCCATACTGTTCCAACATGGAAGCCCTCATTAATCTTGTGTAGAGAGCAAGGTAGAATAAAGAAAGTGTAATGGTTGGTAAAACCAAATGGTGTGCAATGTCTACAAATCGATCAAAACCTTCATAAAATGCAGCAATATTTTCCATTCCACTTGTTGGAAACCAACGGAGATTGATGGAGAAAACCACTATCATCATCAGACCAACCCAAAACAGTGGTGTAGCGTAAGTAATCAATGCAAAAACAGAAATAACTGCATCTTTCCAAGTATTTAGATTTATAGCTGCAAGTAGGCCTAATAATATGCCAAAAAGAACTGCTAAAATAATAGTACTTACCATTAAAAGTAGCGTAGGCCAAAATCGATCCACGATTAATACTGAAACCGGCATATCATGGCGAAAAGAGTAACCTAAATCTAAACTAATGATATTCTTTAAATATACCAAAAGTTGAACAGGCAGGGGTTGGTCAAGTCCAAATTTAGCCCTTAACTCGGCCATATATTCAGGAGTTGCTGAGCCTGCTTCTCCAGCTAAGACGTCAACGGCATCTCCTTCTGCCATATTTAAAAGAAAAAAATTCAAAACAATGATTGCGAGTACAATCGGTACGGCCTGAAAAAGACGTCTTATAATGTATCGTAAAATTTGGGTCGAACGACTCATCAATCAATTAGAAGATTTAAAATATTTTAGCTTTTTATAATTTAAATTTTCTGGAAAAGACTAACGATTTAAACAGAAAAAAAAGAATTGGAGAGACAAATATTCTATGTCTCTCCAATTAAGGAAATGATTAATCGAGATAAGCTTCACTGAAGGAAGCATAGGCACCTAATGCAGAATTGTAAGCTCCCTTAAGTTTTGTGTTGTAAACTGTAAGAAATTGGAGTTCAAAAAGATTTACAACAGGCATATCTCTGGCAAGAATTTCTTGAATTTTTTTATAAATCTGAGTTCTTTTCTGAGCATTTGCCTCTGTTGCTCCAGATGCTAACAATTCATCCAATTCTGAATTACTGTAACGTGAAGAATTAACAAAATGTGTTCCTTTACGAATTTGATCCGTTCCATAGTGTCTATGAACACCGAGCACTGGATCAGGTAATTGGTAAAAATAATTCACATTCATCACAAAATCGTAATTATGATAAATTCTTTTCAACCATGTTGGGACGTCTTCATAACGAAGTTCCAATTTAATACCAATATCTCCCAAAACCTGCTTAAGGTATTCTCCTGCCCTTCTCCAATCTTCACCATATGGAATTAGGTCCAAGATAGCACGAATTCTCACTCCGTTTGCATCAGGCTTAATACCAGCTGAATCAAGCAGGGCTTTTGCAGACGCAATATCTCCTCTCGCAGGATAATTAGGCATACTCGCATACAAACCCGTTGGTTTGAAGTTAGTTGACAATGCACTGGTGGCAGGTTTTCCATAACCAAAGAAAATATTGTCGATCATGAATTGTCGGTCTATGGCCAATGAAATAGCACGTCTCACTGCTGGATTTGCAAATGGACCCTCTTTAGCGTTAAATTCGATCAAGGCCACGGGATTTATCATCGAATAACCATCTGTTGTTACAGAGATATCATCCCTTTCTTTGAGACGGACTGCATCAATATTTGGAACGGCATTATAGGCTGCATACAAAACCTCTCCATTTTCCATCGCTGCGGTTCTTGTGGATGCATCAGGAACAAAACGCCCAACAACACGATCCAGATATGGAAGCCCAGGACGCCAATAATTCTTGTTCTTATCAAGTCTTACATATTGCCCTTTTTTCCATTCGACAAATTTGAAAGGACCGGTTCCAACAGGATTGTTTCCCAATTTCGCACTTTTTATGTCTGTTCCTTCCAACAAATGTTTTGGAACAATTGGAGATTCGTATGCCGACAAAGCTCTCAACATATATGGAGCAGGATTTCTCAAATTGAATATTGCAGTATGAGAATCCGGTGTATCAATACTTGTCACTTCCCTGAAAGAATTTGGTCCTCTTGGATGGAATTTTTTCAGTACATTCATCACGGTAAACGCGACATCATCTGAAGTGAAAGATTTACCATCATGCCATTTAACACCTTTTCTTAATTTAAAGGTAACCGTTTTACCATCACTACTGACCGAGTGACTTTCAGCCAAAACATAGATTATTTTTCCATCATTATCGTAGTCAAATAATCCTTCATAAATTTTAGGGGCAACCAACCCAATTGGGCCAGATGTAGAAATATATGAAGCCATGGACGGAGGTTCTGGTTGAACAAGATAAACCAGAGTTCCACCTGATTTTTGAGCATATGCCGAAAAACCTAGGAACAAAAAAGTTATTATTGTGAAAAAACTAATTCTTTTCTTCATCTAGATCCTTTGATTAAGAGGTTTTAAAATAGAATTTAATTTAATTTCACATCAAAATTAAACTCTGAAAGGGGACAAACTTAGCCCAAGAAAGTATCTAAAGTCAACATTAAAACCTGTATGTAAATTTCGCAGCATTTCTTTATCACCCCGCACTTTGGAGCATGGCATGGAGGAGGACGTTGGCTCCGGCGGAAATGTGTTCGGGTTCAGCGCTTTCGATCTCGTTATGGCTGATACCGTCTTTACAGGGGATGAAGATCATTCCCGTCGGAACGACATGGCTCATCTGGCAGGCATCATGTCCTGCGCCTGAAACAATTTCCATGTTGGAGAAGCCAAGTTTTTCCGCGGCACTGCGGACACTTCCGACGCATTCCGGATCGAAATTCACGGTAGGTGCTTCCCAGATCAAGTCAATTTCGGGATCCAGTTTTTCTTCCCGGCAGATTTCATCCACAAGATCACGGAGTTTTTGATCCAATCCGGAAAGGACTTGAGGATCCGGATGCCTCATGTCGATGGTGAAGAATACCTCACCGGGAATGGTATTGATCGAATTGTGCTGGAGTTCGATGGTCCCCACAGTGACCAGGGCATTTTCCTGTTGAAGCACGGCTTCACGGAGTCGGGCAATGATTCGCGCAGCCCCCTGAAGAGCATCCCGACGATAGGGCATGGGGGTGGTCCCCGCATGCGAATCCATGCCGTGGAGACGCATGTGATACCAGTTGCATCCCTGCCCTCCAGTGACGATGCCGACGGATTTTGTCTCTGCCTCCAACACAGGCCCCTGTTCAATGTGAAGTTCGTAATAGGCTTTGACCGGAGATAGGCTGCAGGAGCGGGTCCCGAGATAACCGATCCTTTCGAGTTCATCCCTGATGGTTTTTCCCTCGGGATCAACCCTGGAGTGCCCGTAATCCAGATCAAAAATCCCGGCCCAGACCCCGGAACCGATCATGGCGGGAGGAAACCGGGCTCCCTCTTCATTGGTCCAGCATATGGCTTCCATAGGGGCTTCGGTGACATGATCATGATCATTCAGAGTCCTCAACACCTCCAAGGCCCCGAGCACGCCATACACCCCGTCGAACTTGCCGCCGCTGGGTTGAGTGTCAAGGTGACTGCCAGCCTGAACCGGAGGAAGGTTTGGATTGCGCCCTTCTTTTCTGGCAAAGATATTTCCCATCTCATCGATTTCAACACCACATCCGATTTCCCGACACCAGGAAACGAACAAATCACGTCCCTGGCGGTCGAGATCGGTCAATGCCAATCGTCGGCAGCCTCCTTTTTCGGTGGCGCCGATTTCGGCCATTTCCATCAGGCTTTCCCAAAGGCGGTTTCCATTGATTTCCATCATGCTGTTTTTTGATTGAAAGGTTTTGATTGGAGACGTTTGAAATTTCCTTTCGGCCCATTCAGTAGATGCGTTCAATGGGTCCGTAGGTTTTTTTACATTCTGGTTCATAGGAAGAGCGGACACGGCCAAAGCAGAAACCCAACTGTTCGAAAAGGGTCACCTCATCCAGATCGACATGACGCTGCTTGATGGCTTCGTGAGTTTCCATGTAATACACCGTTTTTCCTGAATTTCCACAGACGGTGACACCACTGAGTCCCTTGAGCAGGAGGTTGACTGCGTTGGCACCCGCGGTCATTCCGAAGTTGGCATCATAGGCTAAAGTGGTTCCTGCTCTGACAAGATGAGATGGAGTGATGGTTCTCACCTCAGGAATGGTATACAAATCCTCGACATACATCCCGGTCTGCTCCATGAACAGTTTGATGTCTTCATCGGCACTCAATTTCTTAGTGATTTCCTGGGCGACGTATTTCCCTGCGCCTGCAAGTTTCTTATGGCCAAAGGTGTCGACTCCTGCAGATTCATCATAAATCGGTTCTCCACTCGAATTTTTGAGTCCCTCTGCAACCACGATGGTGTAGGTCCCAGCGCGGATGTCACTTTCACAAATGCGTTTGATATAAACTTTTTTCAGATGCCGATAGACCTCATCCCAATCGACGGGAATCTCGGGAATGAGAATACAATCGGCTTCACCTGCGACCCCGCCTCTGAAGGCGGTATGACCCGCATAGCGTCCAAAAACCTCGATGATCATCACCCGGTTGTGGGTGCGTCCTGTGGTTTTCAGTTCACTGACAAAGAAGGCAATACGGTTGATGGTGGAATCCCCACCCACGGAGTAGGGCATCAGATCCAGATCCATGGTCTTCGGTGCATGAACACATTGGATTCCATGGGAGTCAAGGTCCTCAACCACCGAACCGGTATCATCTCCTCCACTGATCACCAGGGCATCGATGCCGAATTTTTTTAATCCGTCCTTGATCCGTTCATATTTCTTGGGATTCTTGATCTTTGAAATCTTGACCCGGGAATGTCCTGCTTCCGAACCTGCCAGTCCGATGCTGAATGTGTCGATCCGCTTCGGTGTCAGTTCTACCAGGGATTCGGTATCCAGCAAATTGTAAAGCCCGGCATAACCATTGGGAATCGCATAGGTTTGGATCTTTTTTTGGGTTGCCATCTGCGAGGTGCCTTTAACGACAGCATTCAGCCCTCCACAGTCACCCCCGCTGGTGATGATGCCGATTTTTTGGATCTTCATGTTTACTCCTTGTAAAGGTTTGGTGGGTCGAATTTTCTGAGCCACCTACCGGATGAATGAAATTAGAGAGACTGCGAGGAACAGTCAACCCCTCATCTGTTTCCTGAATCACTTAGAATCTTGGGCGTTCAAGTGCCTGACTGGAAAGAGCCTTAAAATAAAGCTTCTGGTATGACTTTGCTGAGTTTTCCCAGAGAAACCGTTGATTCATTGCATCAGAAATCATTTTGTTGAAAATTTTCGGATGACTCTGAAATGTTTGCAGCGCTTTCCTCATGACCTGGATCAAAGCCTCTTCTGTCGGTTCCTGAAACATAAAACCATTGCCGTGAGCTTTTGCATTTCTGTAGTCCTCCACGGTATCTTTCAATCCTCCCACTTTTCGGACGATCGGCAGGGTCCCGTAACGCAAACTGTAGATCTGATTCAGCCCTCAGGGTTCATAGAGGGAAGGCATCAGATAGAGGTCGCACCCGGCTTCGATCAGGTGGGCAAGACGGTTATCGTAGCCCTGTTTGAAATAAAATTTTCCCGCTCCTGATTTCCTGATCTTTTTCAAGGCATCCGCAATTCCCGGCTCTCCATCGCCGAGCAGTACCAATTGCAGATCCATTTCAAGGATTTCCTGCAGAGCCGGGATCAGGAATGAAAACCCTTTCTGCCCCGTCAAGCGGCTGACCATTCCGATCAATGGTGTGCCAGCTTGATACTGCAATCCTGCTTCCTCCAGTAATGTTGTTTTACACAACACTTTTCCCCTTCTATCACTGGAGGAATAATTCGCTGGAAGATGAGGGTCAATCTCCGGATTCCACTGCCCGTAATCACAACCGTTGAGGATGCCGGAAAAATCTTGCCCCAAACGCTGATAAAAAGGATGCAGCCCATGCCCTCCTAGAGGGGTTTTCAATTCCTCGGCATACCCTGGACTGACGGTATTCACCTGATCTGCCGAAAGCATGCCTCCTTTGAGGAGGTTCACTCCGCCAAAATCCTCGAAGCAGTCGGGATGAAAATCGGAATCATCGATTTTCAGCCAGCTTTTCAAATATCCAGGGTATCGTCCCTGATAACCTGCGTTGTGGATGGTAAGGATGCTGCGGCTTTTCCGGAAACGGGAATCGGTTTTTCTTATTTGTTGTAAAAAATAGGGAACCAGCGCGGCATGCCAGTCATGGGCATGGAAAATATCAGGAATCCAATCCAGCGCCAGTCCCAACTGCAGGGCAGTTTTGCTCAGAAAACCAAAACGCTGAGCGTTATCCGGGTATTCCTGCCCATTCTCACCATAAAAATCTTTGCGGGAATAAAAGTGTTCATGCTCGACCAGG
>Ga0208130_1001619_pt1 | contig 10779 bp, 8 predicted proteins | sample ETNtaG_31_FD_185771 | JGI IMG/M metagenome (GOLD analysis project Ga0208130, IMG submission 185771) | Marine microbial and viral communities from oxygen minimum zone, Eastern Pacific Ocean - ETNP201310SV78 (SPAdes) (version 2) | ecosystem: Environmental > Aquatic > Marine > Oceanic ...
TCCATGAGAGCATTCAAATTCTTTGTGAGTTGCTCCCTAAAAGCAGAGCGATTAGTCCCAGATGAACTACCGTAAATTGAGTCTGCCAAAATCATAACTGCTATATTTCTAGGGTTAGTGCTTCCAAGCTCATATGAACCTAAAATGTTATACGTAATATAAGTCCCATCATCATTAAAACCACTCGCTAAATATGTGTCAAATGCCTCCGAATCACATGAAGGTGATGATTCTTCACCAGAACAGGCTTTTATCTCAACATTAAATCTGCTCGCATCGATAATGGAAGATACATCAATACTTATTGTCAAACCGGTTTCATTATCAACTATCAAGGAAACATCTTGGCCATTGAAAGTAGACGAGAAGGTCAAATCTTCAAAGTCATTATCAATATCACTTACACTTCCAGAAAAAGAAATATTTCCTTGATCGTCTCTAAAAAGAATTGAGTTTTCATCTGCTAAGTTATTCAAAGTAAGAACAGGCGGATCATCGATAGCATTGACTGTTATAGTTGCTGTCGCTTCAGTTGAGTACTTATTTTGTGGAGTCGCATAAGCCCTATATTTGAAACTATCAGAACCATTGAAATTCGCGGAAGGTCTGTATATATAACTTCCATTGGAATTGAGAGAGAGTGTCCCATTTGTTGGACTTGTCGTGACTTCAAATGTGACTGTTGCTGTTTCATTTTTTGTTGCTGAAAGATTTCCAGAAAATGAATCGTCTTCATCAACCGAAATACTGAAGGAACTTACACTTATACTAAATGGAAGAGAGGGTGAGCCTCCACCTCCGCCTCCGCCACATGAGGTAATGAGAAACAATGATAATAAGAAAAATAATTTATTTTTAATAATGATGCCCTCCATCTGAATATTAATTTTTATTTGTTGTCTTGAATATATTGATTAATTTTCTCTTCCAGAACATCCAATGGTAAAGCGCCCTCTCCAAGAATCACATGATGAAACTCTTTGATATCAAACTTCTCTCCTAAGATATTCTTTGATTTATTTTTTAATTCCATGATCTTTAATTGACCAATTTTATAAGCCAATGCCTGTCCTGGCATTATAAGATAACGGTCCACTTCGTTTATAATGTCTTGCTCTGTCTTAGCTGCATTTTCTTTAAAGTATTTTATTGCTTTCTCTCTACTCCAACCTTTGTAATGCATGCCAGTATCAACAACCAAACGCACCGCTCTCCACATGTCATAGGTTAATGCTCCAAATTCAGAGTAAGGATCCTGATAAAGGCCCATATCATAACCCAAGCTCTCGCTATAAAGCCCCCATCCCTCAACATAAGCTGTGTAACCCGAATATTTTCTGAAGTTTGGAATATTTTCTATTTCCATCGCAAGTGCAATTTGTAAATGGTGGCCAGGAACAGCCTCGTGAACAGAAAGTACTTCTATTTCGTACTTCGGTCGAACTTCTGGTTTGTAGAGATTGACATAATAATAACCTGCTCGAGATCCATCTGCTGAAGGCCTCATATAATAGGCAGTAGTGGTATCCGGAGCTGATTCTATTGGAATGGGCCTAATTCCATATGGCATTCTTGGTAAAACTTTAAACAATGGCACGATCTTCGGGTCAAGTTTTTTTGAGGTTGCTAAATAAGCTTGAAGAAGCTCCTCACCTGTTTCGTAATAAAACTGAGGATCTGTTCTTAGGAAATCTAAAAACTCATCAAATGTGCCTTCCCATTCAACTCTTTCAATGATTTCGTTCATTTCAGATCGGATTCGCTTGACTTCAGAAAGTCCAATCTGGTGTATCTCCTCAGGCATTAATTCGGTCGATGTATGATATCGAGCCAGATTTTCATACCATGCTTTTCCGTTTGGTAAGTCTGAGACTCCTATTGAAGTTCTCGATGCAGGCAAATATTCATCTACGAAGAAGTCTCTGAATTCATAATATGCAGGAATCACATCTTCTGAGATAACTTGAATAGCTTTTTCTCTTATCTCTGAACGATCATCAATATTTGCAGGAATTGCCTCAAAAACATTAAAAAATGGGCTATCGGATGGGTCTTCAACCAATTGAAGCTCTATTTGTCTTGCAACCCGCTCCATTAAAATCCTGGGGGCTGTGACGTTCCTCTTTATCCCAAGTTTTGCAAGAGCAATATGTTGTTCAATATATCTTGGGAGTTTCTCAAGACGAGCAATCCAATCTAAATAGTCTTGTCGAGACATAAAGCCCAAACTTTCTGCAGTTTCATGCTCTAACTGAATCCCTCCTCTTTGGCCAAATACAAGGAGATGTGAATCAAACTGTTGTCCTCTGACAGATCGCTCATAGTTGTATAAGAATAATCTGTGATTCAGTTTATTCTCTTCACTGAGTTTTTCAGTATCGATGTTTTTTATTTCTTCTAGTACGTCTCTTGTCTTCTTTTGTCTAGTTCTTAGGTTTTCCTCAGATAGGTCTGGCCAATCTTGATTTGAGGATTTATCACCCATATAGGATGCATACAAAGGGTTTTCATCCATTGACCTTTGCCACTCTGAATCGACAATTTGAATAAAGCGTCTGTCTTCATCAGATGATGAATAACCATTGAAAGAAATTAATAATGCCAGTGTAGAAATAATCAATCGATTCATCTTAATCTATCCCTCCTTGAAGAAATGGCCATGCTTTGGCCATGTAAATAATCATTGTCCAAACAGTCAATATACTTGCAGCAATCAATGAAATCATGCCAACCAAATAGACATCAATTCCAAATAATGGGACTTGATAGAGCATGCATGAAAGACCGACCATTTGTAATATTGTTTTTAATTTTGAAAAAGCAATGACTGAAACCTGATGCCTTTCACCAAGTTCTGCCATCCACTCTCTCAGTGCAGAAATAGAAATCTCTCTTCCAATAATAACAATTGAAACAAGCGTGTTAATTATTGTTGGATCAGATTGCACTATCATCAATAGTGCAATACAAACAATCAATTTATCAGCTACTGGATCTAAGAAAGCCCCCAATTTTGAAGTTTGATCAAATTCACGTGCAACCCAGCCGTCCAACCAATCTGTTAATGCCGCAGCGATGAAAATAATCGCTGAGAGTGGTCTCGCATTTTCGATGTTTGAGAAAAACAAAAATACCATGAGCGGGATACATGCAATCCTTATGAGAGTAAGGATATTAGCAATATTGGATCTGAGTGACATGGCTTAAGTATATCGGATCATGCCATTGAGAACATTAGTTTGGATTAAAATGATTAAAAATCTTCTCAGCCAAATTCTTATTGATGCCATCAACTGAAATTAAATCATCTACCGATGCCCTCTTCACTTCTTGAATTCCTCCAAACTGAGTGAGAAGACTCTTTTTCTTGTTTGGTCCGATTCCATCAATGGATTCAAGGTCTGATTGAAGCAATTGTTTCCTTTTCTTGGCTCTATGTCCTGTGATCGCAAAACGATGTGCCTCATCCCTTATAGATTGGACAAGAAATTTTGCAGAATCCCTTCCTCTCATATCAATTGGCTCTTTGTATCCTTGAATAAATATTCGATCATTCTTAGGATCTCTCCTATCTCCTTTGGCAATACCGATGATCATTTGGCCTTCAATGGATAGTGATTGCAGTACTTTTTTAACAGAATTAATTTGGCCTTTGCCTCCATCGATGATTAAAAGGTCTGGAAGATTTCTTTTTTCCTCATTTATCCTTTTATAATGCCTCTCAATCGCGTTGGAAATTGCCGCATAATCATCGCCAGGTTGAACTCCCTCAATATTAAAGCGTCGATAATCTTTTTTACTGAAGCCATCTTCATTGAATCTGACACAAGCAGCCACAGACTTATCACCCATATTATGACTGACATCAAAACACACAAGGTTTTTAAGCTTCTGCTTGGACCCAAGTGCCTTTGTTAAATCACTTAACTGATTTGATATTGATGACTTTGAAGACAATTTTGATTTAAGCGATTCCTCAGCATTAGCAACAGAGATTTTTAACCACTTTGCACGATAAGATACCACTCGATCTTTGATCTTTGTTTGCCTATTTTGTGCTTCCATTAAGGCTTGCTGAATTATTCCTTTTTCGCTGAGTCTCTGATTGATAATGATTTCGCTTGGAATATCATGCTCTAAATAGAACTGCATCAATGAAGATGCCAGAATTTCCTCTTTGGTGTCATATTTTGTTTTAGATGGAAAGATTGATCGACTGCCCAATATTTTCCCCTGACGAACAAATAATACAGCTAGACAATACATGCCTTTTTGATCGATCAATGAGATAACATCTGCATCAACTTTTTTTGTTCCATCAACATATTGTTGCGATTGAATCACCTTTAGATTGGAAATCTGATCTCTAAAGAAAGCGGCTCTTTCATAGTTTTGTTCAATCGATGCCTTTTCCATTTCATTGATGAAATTATCAATGATGCTCTTATCATTCCCTTTTAAATAATCAAGTGCTTGATTCACATTGAATGAATAATCCTCAAGACTGGTCTCTCCTACACACGGTGCCGAGCATCTTTTAATTTGAAATTGTAAGCAGGGTCTGGATCGATTTTTATAGAATGAGTCGGTGCAATTTCTTAGAAGAAAAATCTTCTGAAGATTGTTTAAAGTATTTCGAACAGCATAAACATTTGGATAAGGACCAAAATATCTGGATTGCTTGGATTTCTTTTTTCCACGATGAAAACCAAATTTTGGATAATCATGATTTAAACTGACCTCTATGTACGGATAACTCTTACCATCTTTCAACAAAACATTGAATTTTGGATTGTGTTTCTTAATTAGAGTATTTTCCAAAATCAATGCTTCTCTTTCAGTGATCGTGACAGTGGTATCGATTGAGACAATCTCTTTTAAAATGGCCTCCACTTTTTCATTAGCGGGTTTTGGCGTGAAATAACTTCTTACTCTATTTTTTAAACCCTTGGCCTTACCAACATAAATGACCTTACCATTCTCATTACTCATGATATAAACACCTGGCTTATTGGGCAGACGATTTGCTATAGATTTGAGATCGGAAATAACATGATCATTACTCATCTAGATCATTCTCCTTTGCCTCATTCCATAATGATTCAAGCTCCTCTAATGTCATTTCATCTAGTGTTCTGTTTCGTGATTTTGCAAGATGCTCCATGATTTTAAAACGATCGATGAATTTCCTATTGGCTCCCCTGAGTGCATTCTCAGGATTAACTTCCAAATGTCTTGCAAGGCTTACCAGTGTAAAAAAAAGGTCTCCGAGCTCATTCTTGATTTCTTTTTCATCCGTTGATTCAATGGCTGCCTTTAACTCATCCATTTCCTCCTGGATTTTCTTATACACACCATTGATTTCTGGCCAATCAAACCCCACTGCTCTTGCTTTTTTTCCTATCTTGAATGATCTATTCAATGCGGGCTGATTTTTTCCAATATCGTCCATCAGGCTTGAATCTTTATTTTGTTCTCTCTGCTCACTGACTTTGATCTTTTCCCATTCATCTGTTTGCTCAAGAGAGCTCTCGATCTTCTTGTCAGAAAAGACATGTGGATGCCTTCTGACGAGCTTATCACTGATTGACTCAATCACATCATCAAGTGTGAATAGTCCTTTCTCTTCCGCCATGAGAGAATGGAAACTTACCTGAAAAAGCAAATCGCCCAATTCGTCTTTAAGCGACTCATAATCCTTTTTTTCGATGGCTTCAACAACCTCATATGCTTCCTCAATAGTAGAATCGGCTATGGATTCAAATGATTGCTCTTTGTCCCAAGGGCAGCCTGAGTCAGGATCTCTTAATTGAGTGGTAATTTTATGTAGCTTTTTCATCTTCAAAAGAAATTAATCCAGAAAACTTTCTCAAAATTTGGGCCGTTAAACCCCAAATATTGTGATTCAAATAATTGTAACTATAAACAGTCCACTCGATCTGATCGTAAATTCTTCTCTCATTCTTCAAAGAGTTTTGATCCATAAGAAAACTGATGGGAACTTCAAATATCTCCTCGACTTCATCCTCATTCAACGTTGGAAGAAAATCTTTTGGTATCAAACTCACTATTGGAGTGACTATAAAACCAGTTCCAAGACTGACTTGAGGTGTAACATAACCAATCAGCTCACTATGCTCTCTATTTAAACCGATTTCTTCCTCAGCTTCCCTCAATGCTGTCATGGTGATATTCCGATCCTGGCTTTCATCAAATGAACCGCCTGGCAGGCTGATCTCACCTGCATGTTGCTTGAGATGACTAGTTCTTTTTGTGAGTAAAACGCTCAAATCATTATGCTCAGATTGAGTGATACCGATCATGACTCCTGCATGTCTTAATTTTGTTTTCTCTATGTAGTTCTCAATAATAGGCTTTGGAAGTTTCTTCTTCACCTCTTTGACCGGATCGTCAGATGGAGATGTATCGAGATAGCTCTGTCTTATGTGGTCAAGCACAAGTATCTATTAGAATTATTGATTTCTGGTGAGTTTGACTGGATCGAGTAATTCTGCAAGAGTTTCGGAATCTAAATCAGTCATTTCATTAGCGACTTCTATAATTGACCTTTTCTCCTGATAAGCTTTTTTTACAATTTGAGCACCTGTTTCATATCCAATGGTGGCATTGAGTGCCGTCGCTAATATTGGATTCCGGCTTAACATGGATTCTATATTTTCCTGGTTCACTTCAAAATCTTTAATCGCCCTATCAGCTAGACTTAAACATGCATTCGAGAGCAAAAATAAAGACTCCGACAAACTGTGAGCAACCAATGGCAGCATCACATTGAGTTGAAAATTACCAGATTGAGCAGCATGAGTGATTGTCAGGTCATTGCCCAATACTTGCCCTGCAACCATACAAACCGACTCAGGGATGACCGGATTGACTTTGCCCGGCATGATACTGCTGCCAGGTTGCAGAGCTGGCAAAGTAATCTCTCCTAAGCCCCCTAAAGGTCCGCTGTTCATCCATCTGAGGTCATTACTAATCTTTGTCAATGCAACAGCTAATGTTTTGTTTGATGATGACAACATTAATGCTGCATCTTGTGAGCTAATTGCCTGAAAAGAATTATTTGCAGGCATAAATTCCATGCCTGTCAGATTATTCATATGAATACAGCATTTTTCTGAGAGATCAGGATCAGCATTGATTCCGGTACCAACTGCAGTGCCTCCAATTGCAAGTTGCTGTAATTTTGACATGGATTGTTCGTATTGTTCGATGGCATCCTGAATTTGAGCAGACCATGCACTCATTTCCTGAGAGAACGTAACAGGCATCGCATCCATCAAATGGGTTCGTCCATTTTTTGGTATGTCACCGATTGATTTTGCTTTTTCATCAATCGTATTTTTTAGATGCTGCATGGATGGGATCAAATTGTTTCTAACCGATAAGGAGGCATCAACATTGATTGCGGAAGGAATTACGTCATTGCTGCTCTGACCCATGTTTACATCATCATTTGGATGAATGGGATGAGCATCCGTTGATGAAAGATGAGATATGACTTCATTCATATTCATATTGGTACTGGTTCCAGATCCAGTTTGAAAGACATCCACAGGGAACTCTTTTAGATGATCTCCTTTAAAAATTTCCATTGCTGAATCTGCTATGGCAGATGCTTTTTCTTTTGAGAGATGATCAAGGTCTTTATTAGCATTGGCCAATCCCCATTTTAAGAGTGCCAGCGAACGGATAAAACCAGCTGGCATTTTATAATCACTGATCTGAAAATTATCTACTGCACGTTGAGTTTGCGGACCCCATTTTGAATCAGTTGGAACCTTCAGTTCCCCCATGCTGTCTTTCTCAATTCTGTAATTTTTGTCTGCCAAGATTTACTCCTTACACATATCATAATACATAGAGAATAGCAGTCACAGAAGAAACTTTAGTGTATTATTGCACTCTGATTTGATGGATTGAAAAACATGAGCGATGAACAACTATTGGCGGTATCCCCGATCGACGGCAGATACTCAAATAAGGTTGAACACTTAAGAGCAGTCTTTAGTGAGTCAGCGCTTATGCGATACAGGGTGATTACCGAAATCACATGGCTTCAATACCTATCGGATTGTGATCAATTGGATCAAATACCATCCATGACCTCTGAAATCAGAAATGGGGTTAATAAAATTCAATCAGATTTTACACTAGAGGATGCTGCAAGAATAAAAGAGATTGAGAGTAAAATTAATCATGATGTCAAAGCTGTTGAGTATTTCTTAAAAGAGAAAATTGAAAGCATTGAAGGAGGAGAAAACTACACTTCTTTTATCCATTTTGCTTGTACTTCTGAGGACATCAATAACATCTCCTATGCATTGATGCTTAGAGATGGAGTCGGTGAAATAATCAAGTCCATTGAAAAATTAATTGAAACATTAAAAGAACAATCCCACACTTGGGCAGGAGACTCAATGTTATCCAGGACGCATGGTCAACCGGCCAGTCCAAGTACAATGGGCAAGGAACTTGCTAATTTTGTAAGTAGGATGAATAAGCAATTGGTATTGCTGAAAAATGCAGAGTATTTGGCAAAGATGAATGGAGCAGTTGGTAATTATAATGCTCATACAATTGCCTATCCAAAGGTTGACTGGGAATCAGTATCAAAAGGCTATATTGATTCTCTTGGCCTCTCATTCAATCCATACACAACTCAAATTGAACCTCATGATTGGATGGCTGAACTTTTCCATATCATCATTAGAATCAATAACATCTTATTGGATTTGAGCAGAGATATATGGATGTATATATCAATCGGTTACTTCAAACAAGTTGTCAATGAAGCAGAGGTTGGTTCCTCGACCATGCCTCATAAAGTAAATCCAATAGATTTTGAAAATGCTGAAGGAAACATCGGTATAGCAAATGCCATTCTTGATCATCTTGCATCAAAGCTCACGATTTCAAGAATGCAGAGGGACTTAAGTGACTCAACTGCTCAAAGAAATATTGGTACAGCATTTGCACAATCTGAAATTGCAATCCAATCCTTATTGAAAGGATTATCCAAGATTGAAATTTCAAGAGAAAGTCTACAACAGGATTTAGATAATAACTGGGAAATTTTAGCTGAGCCAATTCAAACCATTCTGAGAAGAGAACACATTGCAAATGCTTATGAAGACTTAAAAGACCTGACAAGAGGACAACAATTGGATCAAGAGATGCTTCACAATTTTATTGACGCTCTTGAGGTTACTGAAAGTGTTAAGGATGAAATGAAAGCACTCACACCAGAATCATATATTGGTATCGCTGAATCGCTCGCCAAGAAAATTTAAGTTGTCAAAAACAAATAGCATCTCAATCATTGAAACAAGTTGGTCAGAACATTCTGATGAAATCTCGAGCATCAGAGATAAAGTTTTTATTCAAGAACAAGCTGTTCCGAAGAGTATTGAAATGGATGGGAAAGACGCTGAATGCATTCACTTCCTAGTTTGCAAAGAGAGCATCCCAATCGGGACCGCAAGAATAAAAATTAGTGGAAAGATTGAACGTGTTTCTATTTTAAAAACGCATAGAAGAAAAGGACTGGGCTATAAACTGATGGAATTTATTATCAATACTGCAAAAAAGAAGGGATTAGAAAGAATCTATTTACACAGTCAAATAGATTCTATTGAATTTTATAAAAGTCTTAAATTCATAAAAAAAGGAGAGACGTTCCAGGAAGCTGAAATTGATCATGTACTGATGGTGCTAGAAGATGAGTAAAAATGGACTGGTAATGATTGCAATGTCTGGTGGGGTCGATTCTGCTGTAAGCGCCTCTAAATTGATTGAATCAGGTTATGAAGTGGAAGGTCTTCATATGACCAATTGGAGAGATGATGAACCATATTGTACCGCCTCACAAGATTTGCAAGATGCAAAGAATGCTTGCAAAGAAATTGGGATACCCATGCATCACGTCGATTTTTCAAATGAATATAGAAAAGATGTTTTTGATGAATCACTTTACGAGTTGAAAGCAGGATTAACACCTAATCCAGATATACTTTGCAATCAAATGATCAAATTTGATTCCTTTATTCATCATGCAAAAAGACTCGGGGCTAAGAAAATTGCAACCGGTCACTATGCACAAACATCCTTGAAGAATGATGAAAGACTTCTGCTAAAAGGAACAGATGACAACAAAGATCAAACTTATTTTTTACATGGAATCAATGCAAGCGTTCTTGATGATGTTTTGTTTCCGGTTGGCTCAATGAAAAAAGAAGAAGTAAGAGACTATGCCTATAAGAAGGGATTACCCAATCACGATAAACCCGATAGTACTGGGATATGTTTCATTGGAGAAAGACCTTTTAAAAATTTCATACAAACATTTTTACCTCCCGAGCCAGGTAATATTGTCACAGAGGATGGAGAAATCTTAGGGACTCATGACGGCTTGATGTATTTCACCCTTGGTCAAAGGAAAGACATTGGAATTGGTGGTTTAAAGAATCGTTCGGGAGAGCCTTGGTATGTCGCAAATAAGGACATTGATACCAATGAGCTATTGGTTGTACAGGGTAGAGAACATAAAAAATTATGGCAAAAACATGCATTTGCTAAAGATATGAACTGGCTGAATCATGATTTTAAAAAAAAGGTTCTGAAAGGTGAACCAATAGCATGCAAAGCAAAATGTCGTTACCGCCAGGCAGATGCAAAATGTGAAATACAACTTCATAAAGATGGAATCAGAGTCATCTTTAATGAGAATCAATGGGCAATTACTCATGGTCAGTATCTTGT
>Ga0208130_1001623_pt1 | contig 10772 bp, 11 predicted proteins | sample ETNtaG_31_FD_185771 | JGI IMG/M metagenome (GOLD analysis project Ga0208130, IMG submission 185771) | Marine microbial and viral communities from oxygen minimum zone, Eastern Pacific Ocean - ETNP201310SV78 (SPAdes) (version 2) | ecosystem: Environmental > Aquatic > Marine > Oceanic ...
CCCCTGGCGTAAAGGCTGGAAGCCAAGCTCGCGCAACAGATCCAGTTGCGGCCGATCCGTGGGGTCGCAGCGAACAAGCCAGCTGCGACAACGAGCGATGTCATCGTTCAGCGCTTGCTGGATCAGAAGGCGTAGACCTTGTTGGCGACTAAAGTGACGAGGGGTCGCAAGCGACAGAACGTCGAGTTGCCAGCAACTGTTGCGACGGTTGCTGGAGCGCATCAGCAGCAGGGATTCGATCTGGTCTGCGACTTCTGAGGACGACTCGATCAGGGCCAGCACCCGGGTGAGTCGAGCGTTCAGCGGGTCTGGCAGGAACTGCTCAAGACGGCTGAACCATGACTGAACCAGCAAGCTCTGCAGAGCGCTGTTATCGATGCTGGAACAGGCATCCACAGTGGAAGCGATCTGGCTCAAATGACCAGCTTTCAAAGGCTCGACCCGGAGCCGGAATCCAGCTGTCGCTGCCACGTCAGGCCTCCACCACTGTTTAAATCTATCGCCGCCTTTCGTTGTTTGAGGTCAGGCTGGTCGGACCAGCACCAGTGGAGTGCGCTCGTTGGCATTTCCAGCAGGGTTGGGGCCCAGGGCGCGATGCAACAACGCTTCATCGCAGCCGTTGCTGGAGGCCAGCACCTTCACGCGACCAAGATCGTTCACATCAACGATCGCAACGGCGACGCCGAGAGCATCTGCAGCGTCCTGGCAGAGACGGACCGGGTCAGAGGGGCCAAGGACGATGGTTTGGTCGTAGGGGGGTGTCGTCCCGGTGATGTCATCAATCAGACGCGCTTGTTCGCCGGCGAGTCGATAGAACCAGCCCTTCAATCCAACAATTTTGAGTGCCAAGCCGATTGACCAGGCAAGGATGACGCGCGTCGGCCCGACCTGGTCAATCAGTGTTTGCAATCCGCAGGCGGTGGCGAGGCTGCTGGTGGGGTGGAATACGCGGCAGAGCAAGCGAGCAATCCAGGTCGGTTCGACCATGGAGGGGTGGGTATATCGCCCCTGGATCACGGCGACAGGGGTTTCCCCGATCGTGAGAATGTCTCCCGGCTGCACCAGCTCACCTGCGTAGTCGCGGAGCACGTCAATGGTGCTGTCGAGAGGGCCAAGCAAGTGTGTTTTCAAAGGAAGCACTCTGCAGTTCTCCCCGGAGCGGAATTCAGCTTTGCTGGGCTGAAGCACAGCGGGTTTGCGCAGAGGCACCACCACGCCCTGGCGACGATCAACACGTCCGAAGGGTCCGTAGTTCACCCAGTTGACATCCATCCAGACCGTATCGACCCGATCAGCAATGGCAGCACCTGTCTGACCACGGAGGGTGACGCTGACCTGGATGCGGGTGCTTTTGCGCCCCTTCACGATGTAGGCAGGCCAGTAGCCGTCAGCCCGGGTGTCCTCATCAGGGTGATGGGGCGTGATCCTGGTTTTGACCGTGACATCGTTGAGATCCGAGCTGCCGATCAGCACTGGGTTGACCTGAAGCTCCGGCACCATCACTTCCATGCGTTTGTGAGGGTTGCTGATCTCAATCCATCCCTGCAGCTCAAGATCATCTCCCGATGGCCTGACGCTCCAGTCCAGTTGACGGAGCTTCAGCGGTGATGAGGGTCGCAGACGATGACGCGCCTCGATCCAGAACACTCCCAGGCCGATCAGGAGCAGGATCACAAGCAGAACACACATGTCAACGTCGGCTGTCGGCCGGTCTCAATGGCGCGCAGCGTAAGGCGTCCACGTGATTGTTCAACGTGAAATCACCTCGGTGTTGAGCTCATTGAAACTGAGGCTCATGCTTTCTCCCTGCGGTGCGGGAAGTCCGGTTGCCTCACTGATGGCGGCATTGATCTGCTCCAGTGGGACCTGCCCTTCCTCGTCGAGTAACAGCTGGCCATCTCCGTTGATGACCACCACCTGCGGAACGATTCCGTGCCAGTAGTGCGCAGGATCAGTTCTGTCGTTCGTGGCTCTCCCCTGCAGTGCATCAGTGGTCAAAGGCAGAAGGTCCACGCTGTTCCCCCACAGCCTTTGAAGTTCCGAAACGGCCGGAGAGAAAGCTTTGCTGGTTCTGCTGTCATCGAGGTAGTAAACGATGACGCTGGTGCGACCCGCCTGCTGTGAATCAGCCAGGGTGACGGCAGGAGGAACAAGTGAACCGTTACCGGCATACAGCGCGAAAATATTGCCGTCGTAGCTATCGGTTTCACGGATGGCCTGAGCCGGCAGTGCAATCAGCATCAAGGCCAGCACCGCGACGATGGAACGGATCAGGAACGCGGTCATGGCACCGAAACAGTGCGTGCATTCTGAGCCCTTGTCAGCCGATGCAGCTGAGAATCAGCTGCGCCCGAGACTTCGACCCATCCCCTGAGCAATGCCGCGTCCGATCAGACCGATTGCTCGACCCACCACTTGGGTGAGAACCACCACCATCAGGTCCCCGAGACGTTTGACCAAGGCCTGAACCTGCGGTGCGATGGCATCTCGTGCCTCAACAATGAGAGCAACCTGTTGTTGCCACCAGCGCAGGCGCTTGAGCTCCTCATCCCTTGGCTCGGTCAACAGCAAGGGTTCAATGCGTCCGGTTTTGAGGCTGAACAGCAATCGGCGACTCTCGTACAAACGAATTGGACGTTCGATCCAGTCTTGCCAGCGCGACTGACTGTTGAGTTGGTTGCGCAAACGTTCCAGTTCGCGGGTTGAGATCAGGTTCTGCTGCAGGAGATACCGGCGCAGTTCGGGCCATTCGCCGCAGATTCCGAGCAGTTCGGAACCAATGAGCTCAGCTGTGCGCACCAGCCAGTTGCTGATCAGGGTCTCAAGTTGCAGTAATGCCCTGGGGTCGTCTGAGGGAAGCAGCTGACCATCCACAAGGACAGGTTGATCCAGCACGAGTGACGCCAGCATGGTCTGCGGATCTGGCAGCTCATCATCCGATTGGTGGAGATCGGTGCGATCCACCAGTTGGTCGGCCACGGCAACAAGACTTTCACCTTGGGGAAGGCGCACGTAATTGCCTGCGACGCTGCGCAACGCCTGTTGCTTCACTTCCGTCTGCAGAGACTGCCAACGAGCGCTCAGTGCTTTCTGGTCGCGTGTGCCGACGAGCTCATCACCGCGCAGGCGAAGAAGAACCTCATGCAATTGCTGTAGAAGCGCCAGTAATAGGTCGCGACGGCGTTCCGGGTGAAGTCCCTCAATGGCGAGCAACTGGCCTGTGCCGTTGCCCAGTCCACTGCTCACAGCACCTTCGAGTCGTTGCTGAATGGCATTCCAGACGGCCGTTGGTTCTCGGTCGTTCAGGGTTAGTTCAAGGGTTTTGCTCTGATCATGCAGTGGCATGACATCAGCGAGGCCGGTGTGAAGAGGTCCCCAAAGCCACAGAAGCAGGTTTTTGGCACTGCGCAGTTCGCGACAGCGACCTTCCAGCATCAGTCGCATCACGAAATGTTCAGGCGGGGGATCGAGCAGTGCTTCGATGACCTGAAGATCCCGACCGATCTGCTGCAAACCACTGACAAGCAGCCACTGCGCCATGCTCAGACTTGGCTGGCTGGTTGAGGAATGCTCAGAGTGGGGCTTGATTTTCAGCACTCTGCCTCCATTGAGAAGGGTCTGAACCGCATCCCTGAGTGCTGCGAGGTCTGGATCTTGAAGGATGCCGTCGCAGTTCAACGAGAGCAGAGACTGAGGATCACGTCCGTAGTCAGCTGGTAAGAGCAGCAACGTGGGAGCAGGAGTCCAGCGTTGTTGCAGCTGAAGAATCTCCCGCTCGAGGATCAGGGGCTGGGTCTCGGTCGGCAATGACCAGATCACCAGTGATGGGTGACCCTGCAGCTGATCAGCAGACCGTCTGATGCGAACTGGCAGCTCTTCAGTGGGGATTTCCGCAGCAAGGCTTTCACCGAGAAGATCGGGAGCGAAAAGGAGAATCTCCCTGTCCTGGTCGATCACGGTGCCCTGTAACTGTGCTGATGAGCGTCAAGGTAACGGCACTGGCGAGGATGCTCCAGTGGCAATTTTTGGACGTCCGTTTAATTGAAGGGTGTACGACTCGATGTTGAATCCGGTCCGGCGTTCGATTTCCCTGAGTACATCGTCGGGAAGTTTCACATCAAGATCTTCAATTGCACCTGTTTCCAGGCAGGTGAGATGGCTGTGTGGATCGCTGCGATATCCATAAAGACGCCCATTGGCTCGATCGAGACACTCGATCACACCTGCACTTTGGAGGGCTTCCAGGTTCTGATAAACGGAGGTATGGCCGATTTGTCGGCCTTGCTGATTGAGTTTCTCAAAAATGTCTCGAGCACTGAGGTGACTGGCTTCGCTCCACAGCAGATCGAGCACCATTCGCCGTTGCCGGCTCAGTCGCATCCCCAGATGTCGGCAACGATCGAAGGCATCCTGAAGGGTGCGCTTGTCATGGGCTCCCTTGGGTAGAAATGACTCGACCAGCGACTCCACGGCAGTCGTCGTAACGATTTCAGGTTAGACCCGTTAAGTGGCCCCGTCTTGATGAGGGCTTCAAGCCATGTCCTTCAACAGTCCTGTTGATGGGTCCTGAAGTCGTCCATTGCCAAGGACCTTGAGCGCTTCTCCAAGATCGATCCGGCCGTCATAAAGGGCTCGTCCAACGATGACGCCTTCAACACCGAGTGGTTCCAGCGCCAACAGCGCCAATAAGTCAGCCATGCAGCCCACTCCGCCAGAGGCGATCACGGGAACGCTGCTGGCAGCGGCCATCTGCCTTAAAGCGTCGAGGTTGGGGCCCGCAAGGGTTCCATCCGTGCTGATGTCGGTGCTGATGATTGCTGCAATTGCCGCATCACTGAAGCGTGCGGCCAGAGCAGTGGCTTCGGTGTTGCTGTTCTCCAGCCATCCCCTCGTTGCGACCTTGCCGTGGCGGGCATCAATGCCAACGATGATTCTGCTGGGATGTCGGTCTGCCAGCTGCACGACAAGTTCCGGTTGCTCCAATGCAACCGTTCCCAGGATCACGCGTTCGAGCCCGCATTCCAGAAGTGCTTCGGCGCGTTCAGCCGAACGCACGCCACCACCGAGCTGGACCGGGATCGACAGTGTCTCTGTGATCGCACGAACCGCTGCATCGTTGATGGGTTGACCGCTGCGGGCACCGTCGAGATCCACCAAGTGCAGACGGCTAGCCCCCTGCTCTTGCCAGCTCATGGCTTGGGATACAGGGTCATCGCTGAATCGGGTGACCTGGTCGTAATCGCCTTGGTGCAAACGGACGCAGGCCCCTCCCAGCAGGTCGATGGCTGGAATGATCTGCATGGCCGTTGCGATGGACTGACTCCCATCCTGCACGGGTGGGTTCAGCGCGCTTCAATAACAGCTGGTCTGCCTGGGTGCTCGTGCAAATCCTGTTGATGGGTGGAACCCGCTTTGTTGGCAAGCCTCTGGTCAGCCGTCTGCTTCAGCAGGGTCACAGCCTCACCCTGTTCACCCGCGGCCGTCAGCCTGTTCCTGACGGGGTTGAAGCCGTTAATGGAGACCGTGGTGATGATCAGGCTCTCGATCAACTCAAGGGGCGCGCTTTTGATGTGATTGTCGATAGTTCTGGGCGCTCGCTCAATGACAGTCAGCGTGTGGTGGAGCGCACGGGTGCACCCAGCCATCGTTTTCTGTACGTGAGTTCAGCGGGTGTCTATGCAGGCAGCCAGACCTGGCCTCTGGATGAGGACAGTCCTCTCGATCCGGAAAGTCGTCATGCCGGTAAGGGCGAAACAGAGCGATGGCTCATGCGTGAAGGGATCGCTTTCACGAGTTTCAGACCCACTTACATCGTCGGTCCTGGTAACTACAACCCAGTTGAGCGTTGGTTCTTCGATCGGATCACGCATGATCGCCCCATTCCTTTACCGGGAGATGGCACAACCATCACCCAGGTCGGCCATGTCGAGGATCTGGCCGAAGCAATGGCGCGCAGTCTTGAGGTGGATGCCTCCTGCAACCGGATCTACAACTGCTCTGCCAAGAAAGGCATCACATTCCAAGGTTTGATCGAAGCTGCAGCGCTGGCCTGCGGCCGCGCTCCAGAACGCCTCGATCTACGCCCTTTTGATCCCTCCGCTCTCGATCCGAAGGCTCGTAAGGGGTTCCCTTTGCGACTCAGTCATTTCCTCACGGATATCAGCCGTGTTGAACGTGAACTGGCCTGGACGCCTCGGTTTGATGCACTGGCCTGCATGGCTGATAGCTATCAGCGTGATTACGCGCTGTCTCCAACATCCGCACCGGACTTCAGCGCCGATGAGGCGTTGATCGGGGCCTGAGATAAGCCAAGGCCGACCAGAGCGCCAGCACCAGAGCTGGCCAGTAGAGCCACCATCCCAGTGCATGCAGGATCAGCGTGAGCTGGTTCGCAGACCAGTTCGTCGGCCAGAGCATCAGAAACAGGCTGAGAAACTGGAGGGTGGTTTTCCATTTGCCCAGCCAGGAGGCTGGAGCTCCGCTGGAGCTACCCGATCGCCATCCTGAGATCAGCAATTCTCGAGCCAGCAGCAGCCATACAGCCCATAGGGGCAGTTGTCGCTCGGCTGCCAACCAGATCAATGGAGCGCTGATCAACAACTTGTCAGCGAGGGGATCAAGTTTTGCTCCCCAACTGCTGCCCCCATCAGCTTTGCGGGCCATCCATCCATCTGCCCAGTCGCTCAAGGCTCCGATCAGCAGTAGCCACCATGCCCAGCTCTGCTGTCCTGAAGCCAGCAGCAGCAGCAACGGTGCTCCAAGCACGGCACGCAGCAGCGTGAGTCGATCGGCCCACAATCGCCAGGGAGAGATCAAGGCTCAGAATGCGTGCAGTTGATCAGGTCCCATGGTGCTCCAGCAGACGGTCGGGGAGGTGATGTCCGCTCCGGTGCTGACGGTGACGGCGGAGACCCCTCTTCAGGATGCAGTCAGCCTGCTGAACGATCACCACGTGAGTGGATTGCCAGTGGTTGACGGGGAAGGCGTTTTGATTGGAGAACTGACTGAACAAGATCTGATGGTCCGCGAGAGCGGTGTGGATGTCGGGCCCTACGTGATGCTTCTCGACAGCGTGATTTACCTGCGCAATCCTTTGAACTGGGATCGTCAGGTGCATCAGGTGCTGGGCAACAGTGTTGGTGATCTGATGCACCGCGACAGCCACAGCTGTGAAGTCAGCCTTCCGCTGCCGAAGGCTGCTTCGATGCTGCATGAAAAGGGCACCCAACGTCTGATCGTCGTTGATGCACAGCGCCATCCCGTCGGGGTGCTCACCCGCGGTGATGTGGTTAGGGCCCTGGCATCAGCTCAGAGCTAACGCTGGGCGGCTGGCTGAATCCGGATCGCGATCGGCTTGATCAGACGGAAGTCGACCATGTCGCCCACACTCAAACCAGCAAACACTTCAGCTTCCAGCTCAGGGCGGATATCGAGCTTGTGAATTTTGCCGAGTGGGCCTCTCAAGGTCACCTTGTGGTCGGTGCGGGAGAGGCGCACAACTTCGGCTGTCCCAGTGGCCATGGCCACCCGAGCACCTGCCGGCACCGGTCCGAAATCACGACCCAGCCTGCGGTCTTCTCGCTGCAACGTGAGTTGGTTCTGCTGGGAGCTGCGCAGATCAACCACCAGTCCCTGCAGCATTTCAATGTTCACCTGATCTCCGACCTTGAACCCCGCTGCGCTTGGGTCGATCGCTGAGGTGATCAGCATGCTGTGCCCTCGCGCGCCTTTCACCCTGAGCAGTTTTTGGCCAGGGACCAGTCGTTCGATGGTGGCGTTGAGTTGCGCGAGCTCGAAGGCCTCCAGTAACTCGCTTTTCAGGCTGACCTCCTGGGCTGCAAGAGGGCTGATCAGCAGCGGTTCTCCGTTCTCCCGATAGTCCTTGAGCGCTTCACCTGTGGAGGAGCGGGGCAATTTGCGCACATTCACAGCCAGAGGCTGGATCAGTCGAAAATCAACGGTGTCGCCAACCTTGATGCGATCAAAGGGATTGGCTCCATCGGGGATCACCACATCAAGGTTGTTGATGCCACCGAGGGGCCCCAGAAGGTCGATGCTGTTGTCTTGCCGATCGATGCTGATGACCTGAGCTGTTCCTGAGGCCAGCGCCACCCGCATGCCTTTCTTGAGCTTGCCCATGTCCGCGGGAAGAATGATGTCTTCGCGGTTGAAACTCAAATCCTTGTTCGCACTGGCCTCCAGCTCAACAACGAGGCCGTCGAGAATCGAGATTGAAACCTCGTCGCCTTGCTTCAGGCCAAGGGGATCGAGATCGATGCCCACTGTGAGAATTTCCCGGTGACCATGCGGATCGATCACTTCAATGACCTTCTCGGCAGGAAGTGATGTGGTCACGGTTGCTTTCATTTCCGTGATCTCAAAAGCCGCTAGTTGTTCCGGAGAGAACCCGGCTTCGGCTCTCTGAGCCATTCCGCAGGAGACACCGAGAACGGCAGCTGCAATCCACCTGGCTGGACGCTTTCTGAGTGCGGAATGGAACGCCTGGAAGTGAGTCACAGGTCTGAGCAACAGTTGTGCGACGGTAGCCGGATCCGTTCTTGGGTCACAATGTCGCCGAATGTGAGTGCCGAGGCATGGTGATGCAATTGAGGCGGATGGCCGTATCTGCAGGGTTGGCTTTGCTGACCCTCGGCCTGATCCCAGTGCCCGCAAAGGCTGAGAAGGCCATTGAAATCAGCCTCAAAGATCGCTATCTGACGTTGTTTGATAACGGAAAGGTGGTGGAGCGCTTCCCCGTTGCAATCGGTGCTCCTGAATCTCCGACCCCTGCTGGCAGCTACGCCATCACTCGCAAAGAGGAAGCCCCGGTGTATCACAAGGGCGGCAAGGTGATTGCACCGGGTCCCAAGAATCCGGTGGGTGTTCGCTACATGGCCTATTTCCAGATCGGATCAGGCGAATATGCGATTCATGGAACAGCCTGGCCTAATTGGGTGAAGCTGCGTTCTGCAGTCAGCCTTGGATGCATTCGCATGCTGAACAAGGATGTGGTCACACTGTTCCAACAGGTCGACGTCGGGACTCCTGTCGTTGTGACTCCCAACTGATTTCTGTCTTGTTTGCTCTTATTCGCTGCCGCTCAATCATGTCTGTACGCACCGCTTCTCCTGTGTTGTTCGGTTCTGTGCTGGCGCTGATCGCCAGTCCGGTGTTTGCCTCCCCGCAAAAGGAGATGCCTGAACAGACCTTCCTTGATCAAGTAGAAGCACCGGGCCATGTGCTGGTGACCGCACGCGGCGTTGAAGCTGTGAATGCAGAGGCTCGTCGCCAGGGGCTGCGCTTCCCTGCGGTTGGCTATTGGTCGCCGGAAAATATCTGCTTCAAGACACCCGCGTCAGGAGATTGCAATGGCCTCTTCCTGCGTTAGATATCACCAACTGTTCCGAGAGTTCAAGTGATCTGTTCTCTCAAATCATCATCTGCCGGCATGATTTGAACTCGTTTAGTGTTCCTGCGACTTTGGTGGTAATTGGTGAAGACTTTGCTTCGTACTTGATGCGTTTTTCAGCATTCAGCATGACTGCCAACCTGTAACTGTTTGACCTGTATCGATTGCGCTAAATAGATTTTCCCAATTAATGTCATTGATGTTTGTAGATATTTGTTTAAGTCGACTCCAGCTCTATGGATAAGAAACACTGGCTGATACGGCGTGGTGTTATAGACCCTGGTTGTGTCGCGAAGCTGATTTCAGGGCGCTGGTGGCGGTAACAAGGGTGGTGGCGGTGCCCCGACCATTGCATCTGTCTGAGACAGGCTCGTCCTCTGATCTTCAGCAGGCTCTGAATCTTCAAGGGACTCAGTGATTGGTTTTGCTTGGTCCGAGTCTGCAAAGGGAAGGGCTGTGGAGTCTTCGCTGGGCAACGGTTCCGGTGTCAGCAGAACGGGTGGAGGCAGGTCTGGGGGAAGATCGCGTTCGAACCGAGGAAACACCGATGCAGGTCCTTCAGCGTCCGATTCTTCGCTCGGCCGCGGCTGTTCAAGCAGCACGAGGGGATCAGCGGTGATGGGGGGTTCCGGTAAAGGCGAACGTTCAGGCTTGCCACCTGGTTTGTCCTGAGAGAAACCTGGTTTCAGGGGTTGACGCTTCGGCTTCCAGATCAATCGGGCAATGGGCTCCACCCCTTGCTCCATCACGCGATTCAGCCCAGCAAGGGCCCTGTCCATCAGGCGATGACCAGCAACTTCGGTGCAGTCCAGTGGGCCTTTGCATTCCACCTTTGAGCGCAGCCTTTCGCTGAGGTTTTCAACCAAGCCGCCTTGCAGATGGAAGCGGCGTTCACTCAGCCGCAGCAAGTAGGGCACGTGCACAAAACTGGTCGCTCCACCACTGATCCAGTTGGCGTCTTCCTCGGTAAATCCCTTCACTCCGGGAATGATCAGACGACTCTTGGAGGCGTGATCAGGCATGTAGGCGGCCACCAGGCCCCGACGACGGGCCAGCTCCCTCGTCTGCTCCAGAGTGAGGCCGTCCCTGCTCATCAACATTTCCAGCCGGCCATCGCTGCGCAGTCCGTAGACCATCCGGATCCTGGGCAAGTAGTAGCGAATGCGCTGGCCCATGCTGATGCTGTAGGCACCCTTGTAGCTGTCGGGGGGGGCGTTCAGGTCGTTGTAGACACTGTGTAAGCCACCCACGAACATGTCATAGGTCTCGGAACGTTCTGGAGTGAGTTCTCCGTAGCCAAACTCCACGGCTCCATTGCTCTTGATCCCGACGAACGCTCGTTGTCGGGATGCCGTTCGGTTCC
>Ga0208130_1001624_pt1 | contig 10770 bp, 14 predicted proteins | sample ETNtaG_31_FD_185771 | JGI IMG/M metagenome (GOLD analysis project Ga0208130, IMG submission 185771) | Marine microbial and viral communities from oxygen minimum zone, Eastern Pacific Ocean - ETNP201310SV78 (SPAdes) (version 2) | ecosystem: Environmental > Aquatic > Marine > Oceanic ...
AATTTTAGAATAATCGGAGAGAATAGATCATGGAATTAAATTCAATTAAATATGAAAAATCAGATGGTATAGCGAGAATTATAAAAGATAACCCCCCTCAATACGGAATGACTCTTGAAATACTGCTTGAAATGAAAAAAACTCTTGAAGACGCTGCTAATGATGAGGATATATCAGTAATTGTTATATCAGCAGCAGGAGAGGGATTTCATTTGGGAGCAGTTGTTTTTGGGGAAGTAGGAAATGCTGATTGGAAGTTAACACCCATTGAGTTTAGAGAAATTAGTCAATTTGCTCGTGAGATATTTCGGTATATTGAAACCTTAGAAAAACCAGTTATCGGTGTAGCAAAATCTGGAGCAGTAGGAGGTGGCTTTGAAAACCTTCATGCATGTGATTTTGTAATAGCATCGAATAATGCAAAATTTAGTCAGCCTGAGGTAACGCTTGGATTATGTACTGGATGGGGAGGGTCTCAGAGGTTAACTCGAATGGTTGGCTGGCGAAAAGCAAAAGAATTACTTTTAACTGGAATTGAAATAGACGGAAAAGAAGCTGAAAAAATCGGTTTAATAACAAAAGCAGTCCCTTTGGAATTGGTTGATAAAGAGGTGGACAATTTATGTGAACGTTTAAAAATATGTGCACCTGTAGCTTGGGGATATACTAAGTTAGCAATGAATAAAGTTTGGGAAACTGATCATAGAACTGGTCTTGATTTTGAGGTTGAAGCCTGGGGCATGGTAAATAGTGAAAGAGAGTTTAATGAAGATGTTTTTAATGACTTTTTGAATGGAAGACAACCAAAGTTCAAGAAAAGAAAAAAAATTACATCAGAATGGGATAAATAAAACTTTATAATTTTATCGTATTGTTTTAAATAAATTTTTATGAAATTTTTTTTAATATTATTTATAATTTTTAGTCAAAAAGTCTTTGCTGAAGAAAATAATTACATTTTTGGATGGTCTCAATTAAATAACTCAGAGATTTTTAAGCCTATAGGCGGAACTTCAACTGGACCAGATGTTGATTTAGATAAAAATCCAAATCCATTTTGGCTAGAATTGCAAAATAATAATTTAAGTAAGTTTGAAAAAGACAGATTAGCTATTCTAGCTATGCAGGGTGAATATAAAGTTAATTTTGATTTTATGGAGACCATGGGTTTTATAGATGGGTATGTACCTTCAAAACCATATCAGTCATGGGGTACTGAATTTGTTGTTGTTGTAAAAGATGAGAAGGATTTTATTAGTTTACAGCATATTATGGTGATGTTTTTCGAAGAAGCTGACGGCAGTGTCTCAGAGCCAATTGTTGTTAAGCATTGGAGACAAGATTGGAAATATCAAGACCAAATAATAAACAATTATATTGGCCAGAATACTTGGAATAAAAAGAAAATTCCCTTTGGTATGATTAAAGGTTCATGGTCTCAATTTGTTTATCAGGTAGATGACTCTCCGAGATATGAGGGATTCGGAGAATGGAAACATTATCAAAATTCTTCAACATGGAAAAGTAACGAAACGCCTAGACCTCTTCCAAGAAGAGAAAAATCAGTTAGAAGTGACTATGATTTAATTGTTGGGACAAATATTCATACGATAACTCCAAGCGGATGGGTTCATGAACAGAATAATAATAAAGTAACTTTAGAAGACTTTGTTTTAGCTAAAGAAATTGGTTTAGCTAGGTATCAAAGAATTCAAAACTTTGATTGGTCAGCAGGTGAGATATATTGGTCAAAAACAGAAGATTTTTGGAAAAAAGTTAGAGATACATGGGCCAAAAAAATAGAAAATTCAAAAAAAATTACAATTAATCAAAATGTAAGTGATAATATTTTATTTGCTAGATTATTTGAGAAGGCAGAAGACTATAGTAACGGCAATATTAATTCGATAAATGAAATAGAATTAATAATTAATGAACATGTAAATGAATAATTTTAATGAAAAATTTTTTTAAATTTCTACGTTATAGTTTCTTATCTATTTTTTTCTTAATTATAATTTTTTTCATAAATTTATTCTTTATGAAACCAATTTCTTTAGATCATTTTCTTAATAAAGAAATTTCTTTAGAACTTTTAAGGTCACCCGAGTATATGACTTATGTGGGGGCGTTTGATAAATTTAATTTTATTTTTAAACATAATGAAAAATTAACCATCCCAACAAGCAGTTATTATAAAAAAAATCACGAGAAAAAATTAAAACGTTTATCTTTGTTAAAAAAATATAAACAAGAAAATTTAAATTCTAGCCAAAAAATTACTCAAAAAATAGCAATATTTGATACTGAAAATGATATTTATCAATATAAAAAATTTAGATATCATTCTTACTTATTTAATCAAATAAGTGGAAATCATTTAAATCTTATTGAATTTATGACTGATACTCATCCGCTTAAAAATTATAATGATGCCTTAAATTATATAAAGAGAGTTAAACTTTTTGGAGATATTTTAAATGCTAACCTTGAATGGCTTGAGGAACAAAAAAAAAGAAAAATCTACCCTCCAGAATTTGTATTTGATCATGTTATAAATCAGTTAAATGAGTTAGTTAATTACAAAGAAAATGATAATCCGTTAATTTATATTTTTACAAAAAAACTTAATGATATAAATATTCCAAAATTAGATGCCGCAAAACTAAAAGAACAATTAACTGAAGTTATTAGATTAGATGTTAATCCTGGTTTTTTATTAATATTAAATTTTATGAATGAAAATTACGATAACGCTAATAAATACGATGGTGTATGGTCTTTGCCTGATGGTGAAGATTTTTATGCATTAAAAATAAAATCATTCACAACAACAAATTATTCTGCAGAAAAAATTCATCAAATTGGTTTATCAGAGGTAGAAAGAATATCAAACAGAATGAAAGAAATCTTCATTGAATTAGGCTACGAAGTTAACAAACCCGTTGGTGAAATGATGAATGAGTTAAACGAAAATCCAAAATTTTTGTATGATGATACTCCTAATAGAAAAGATATTGTTATTTCGGATTTCAATAAAATGCTTATAGAAGCTGAAGAGGATGTTAAGCCTTATTTCGAGAAACTGCCAAAAAGTCGAGTTGAAATCAAAGCTGTTCCTGAGTATTCAGAAAAAACTGCTGCGGGCGGTTATTACCAAGCACCTAGCTTAGATGGATCAAGGGCAGGGGTTTTTTATGCTAATTTATATGACATTAAACAAACACCGACTTTTGGTATGCGCACATTAACATTCCATGAAACAATTCCTGGACATCATTTGCAAATAGCCCTGAATCAAGAAAATAAAGAATTAACATTATACAGAAAGCTTGGGTATAGAACTTCTGCTTATACAGAAGGATGGGCTCTTTATGCTGAAAAATTAGCTGTTGAAATTGGAATGACAAAAAATTTATTTGATGAGCTAGGCGTACTTCAAAGTGAGATGTTTAGAGCAAATAGACTCGTTGTTGATACGGGTATTCACTTCAAAAAGTGGACAAGAGAAAAAGCTATGAAATATATGAAAAAAACCACTGGAATGTCAGATACTCAGGTAAGGGTTGAAATTGAGAGGTATATTGTTTGGCCTGGCCAAGCACTAAGTTATAAGATTGGTATGCTAAAAATCTTAGAGCTGAGGGAAAGAGCAAAAGAAAAAATGGGAGATCAATTTAATCTTAAAGATTTTCATTCTATAATATTAAATCAAGGTATAGTTCCATTATTTGTGCTAGAAGATTTGGTAAATGATTGGATAGAATCTTAACAATAGATTAAAAAGTTTGATTTAAATAAATATCGAGATATTATTAAGTATGGATTTTAAATTTACTAAAATAATAAAAGGTCTTCATTGGACAACAGTAACAAGTGAAAGAGTTCTTCTGGCAATTATTGGAATAGCAACATGCATTGCGGCAGCTCAGTACTTATTTTCCATGTATCTTGCAAGAGAGATACTTTTAGCAGATCTTTTTTTATTATTTATTTATGTTGAAATAATAGGAATGGTTGGTGTTTTTTATAGCACTAATAGAATTCCCGTCACTCTTCCAATCATTATTGCCATAACAGCCCTATGTCGTCTTATTATAATGCAAAGTAAAGATATGGATGCTTTAATGTTAGTGGGGGAGGCTACCGCAATTCTTATTCTATCAATATCTGCATACATTATGAGCTTAAAAGATAAGGTGAGTATCGAAAAAACTAAAGCCGGTACTGAAGAGGATAATCAACAAAAATAAATATTATAAACAATAAATTGTAATGTCTTTTTACGAAAAATATATTTTACCAAGATTTTTAAATTGTGCATGCGCTTCAAAACCAATAACGCATCAAAGAAAAAAAGTAACACCATTTGCTGAGGGTAAAATACTTGAGGTAGGTATTGGCTCAGGTTTAAATTTACCTTATTACAATAAATCGAAAATAGAAGAACTTTGGGGTATTGATCCATCTGAGGAATTAAATGTTATGGCAAAAAAAGTTGCTATCCAAGAGGGTATAGATGTTAAATTCTTATCCTCTAGCGCAGAAGACATTCCGCTACCTAATGATTATTTTGATACAGTTTTAATTACTTATACAATGTGTACCATTCCAGAAGTTATAAAAGCTAATAAAGAAATTAAAAGAGTTTTAAAAGATGATGGAAAAATGATTTTTTGTGAGCACGGAATTTCACCAGATGAAAATATAAAAAAATGGCAAGGAAGAATAAATTCTTTTTGGGGTAGAATTGCTGGTGGTTGTAATATCAACAGGGATATTCCTGAATTAATAAAAACCTCAGGTTTCAAAATTATTAAGATGGATGAGATGTATCTTCCTAAAACACTTAAAGTTGCAGGATATAATTATTGGGGATATGCAATACCAGAATAATTTTCAAAATTTTTAAAGGTTTTTGTATGGATAAAATTATTAATAAATTAGATCTTATGAGCGAAGAGGAGTTACTTGACCCTTCTGTTTCAGCAAAAAAACTTTTAAATGGAAATAGAGCATTTTATTATGATTTATATGATCCGCCATTTTATATTTTGTCTAGATATGATGATATTAATAATGCTCTTAGGGATCCTGATACTTTCCTTGAGGGGTATGGAAATGGACCTAATTTTATAAATTCTAATGGAATTGTTTCAGATGGAGATCATCATACTTTTATAAGACGAATTGTTCAGCCAAATTTTCTTATGGGATCAATTAGAAATTTAGAGAATAGACTTGAAGAAATAACTGATGATCTATTAAACGATGTAAATAACAGCGATATATGGGATATTCACGATGATTTATCATTTCCTTTGCCAGTTATTATTATTTGTGAAATTTTAGGAGTGCCAACTGACGATATAAAAAAATTTAAAGGTTGGGCTGATGCAGCTGTTGCTCAAATGTGCAGTGAAGAGCCAGAAACTTTTGATAAAGAACTTGATAAAATGAATGATTATTTTTTATTATTAATTAATAAAAAAAGATCTGTCCCTGAGGATGAATCATTAATTTCTAAGATAGCGAATTCCAAAATTAATGATAAATATCTATCAGATGATGAAGCAGTTCTTTTGATAAAACAAATATTTGTTGCAGGTAATGAAACAACCACATCATTAATTTCTAATTTAGTCTGGAGAATGCTAAGCATTGATAATCTTTGGGAAGATTTTGTAAACGACAGATTGGAAATTGATGGTCTTATAAACGAAAGCTTAAGATATGACCCCCCGTTATTAGGCTTATTTAAAACAACTTCAAGAGATGTTACTTATGATAACGTAACAATTCCATCAAATACTAAAGTTATGATGCACTATGGTGCGGCTAACAGAGACAGTAAAATTTTCGATAACCCTAATAAGTTTGACTCTACAAGGGATGGTAAAAAAGTTATATCCTTTAGCGTGGGTATACATATTTGCCTTGGAAGAGAATTAGCTAAGTTAGAAACAAGAGTTGCTTTAAGGGCTCTCAGAAAAAAATTTCCTAATTTAAGATTAATTAATGATGGTCAAAGAGTAGGGCCATTTCTTTTTTGGGGTAGAAGTAAATTGCCAGTTTCTCATAATTAATCTTTAGAAGGTGTAAAATGGAAATTTTCAAAAAACTTAACCATGATCATATAAATTTTATTCAAAAACAAAAAGTTTTTTTTGTTGCTACGGCTGTGGCTGATGGAAGAATAAATCTTTCACCAAAAGGTTTGGATAGTCTTAGGGTTTTGGATGACAACAGGATTGTGTGGTTAAACTTAACCGGTAGTGGTAACGAAACTTCTGCACACGTTCAAAAGAGCTCAAGAATGACGATTATGATGAATGCTTTTGAAGGAAGACCTCTTATTCTAAGAATTTATGGTGAAGCAAGAGTTATCCATCATTTGGATAAAGAATGGTCAAGTTTAATTGATCTTTTTCCTTACTCGGAAGGCTCTAGACAAATTTTTGATTTATCTATTTCCTCTGTTCAAACTTCTTGTGGCTGGGCTGTTCCTGAATATAAGTTCATAAAGGAAAGAAATATTTTGGACAAATCAAACAAAGCAGCTGGAGAAAAAGGTATTAAGAAATACTGGAAAAAGGCCAATACAAAGTCTATTGATGGAATTAAAACTAATATTATTGAAAAAAATATTGGAAAAAGTTTTTTAAGTTCTATTTCCTTTAATAAAAAAGAAAAAACCAAGAAGTAATAAGAAAAGCTGTTCACTGGCAAATAATACCGAACCTCTCTCGCCTATAAAAATACTCCAATGTGAGTGGGCAATTAATAGGGCATTTATCATGATTATAACAATAGTTAATCCAGATAATTTAGTTATCAAATTTGCTATTATTGGGTTAAGCTTTATTAACAATCCGCCTAAAATTATTCCTATTCCAGCTAAAATCTCTCCCCAGGCTACTAAATATGCGAACATTTCAGAGAGGGGAACTCCTTTAGATGCTAAAAAGTCAATGAAGCCCTGACTTATTGGAAGCTTTCCATAACCATGAAGAAAAAAAGAAACCCCTAATCCAATACGAACTATGAAGTCTCCAATTAATAAAAATGGCTCTGTCATTGAATTTATTAAATTATTAATTTTTTCCATGATAATTCCTCCAAAAATTTATTTAAAATCAAAAAATAAAAATTTACTAGAACTTTTTTCTAATTTCTAATTAATGCTTTGATTGATAGAATAGTCTATGAAAAAAAGATGCTTATGGTCTACTAATGACGATTTATATATTCGTTACCATGATGAAGAGTGGGGTGTTCCCGTTCATGATGATAGAGTTTTATTTGAAACTTTATGTTTAGAAGGACAGCAGGCAGGTTTAAGCTGGATAACTGTACTTAAGAAGCGTGATAATTATAGAAAGGCTTTTTATAATTTTAATATCAAAAAAGTATCCCTAATGAGTGATGATGATATTTTTGCTCTTTTATTAAATGATGGCCTAATTAAAAATAAACTAAAGTTATTTTCAATAAGAAATAATGCAATTTCCTTTCAAAATATTCAAAAAAATTTTGGAAGTTTTGATAATTATATTTGGTCCTATACAAATAATAAAATTATTCATTCAAAAGATAAAAATGCATTAGATTTATCATCTAAACTATTGTTAAGTAACAGTATTTCAAAAGATTTAAAAAAATGGGGTTTTAAATTTATCGGTCCTACAATTTGTTACGCTTACCTGCAAGCTATAGGTATGATAAATGACCATGAGAATGATTGTTTTCGTTACAATGAGATTAAAAAACTATATAATAACTAAATAATAACAAAAATGGAGAATAAATTGAGGCTTTTTATAACAATATTTTTAAGTATGTTTATCCTTTCGTTAAGCGCAGAAGAATGCGAGGTCTCAAAGTGGGGATCAGATGATGAAATTGGAAATGCAAATTTAATAACCCCTAATTCTATTTTAAAAGCTTCAAAATTAATAAAAACAGGAAAAGTTTACGGTTTGGGCATAATTATAGATACTAACACACCTGCTTATCCTCCAAGATCGTTATCTCTTCAGGTGGTTCAACCCAATCAACAATTTGGTAATCAACAATCTCCTAATTCTACATATAATGATGACATTTTTCAGGGTTGGTTTGGAATTGGCTCTCAACTAGATGGATTAGGGCATTTAGGTGGCCCTGATGGTACTTTTTATAATTGCAATAAGGGAAAAGACTTTGCACAAATTGACGGTTTAACAAAACTTGGTATAGAGACTGTCCCTCCTATAGTTGCTAGAGGAGTAATTTTAAATATGGCTAACCATTTTGGTGTTGATTATTTAGAGGCTGGTCGATCTTTTTCAGTTGAAGATGTGAAAGCCGTTGAGAAGAAACAGGGAACTCCTATTAATAAGGGTGATGTTGTAATCTTCCATACAGGTTGGACTGATGCAAAACTAAAATCCGATCCAGTTGCATGGGGATCAGGAGAGCCCGGTCAAAGTCCAGAGGTTGCAGAATATTTAGCATCTAAACAAGTTGTTGCGGTTGGAGCTGATACTTGGGGATTGGATGTAATTCCCCCTAAAGATATAAATAAAGCATTTCAGGGACACGTAATATTACTTAAAGAGAATGGAATATATATTCTGGAAACTATGAACACTGGACCTTTAGTAAAAGATGGAGCGCTTGAGTTTTTATTTGTTCTGGGCCATGCAAAGGTAAGAGGTGCTGTTCAAATGTTTATTAATCCAATTGCAATTAATTAGAGATGAATATTTTAAAAAAACAAAATTCTTTCATTATTGCATTAATTTGTTCCCTAGCTTTTTTTGTAGTTTATTTAATTTTAGCTAAATCAGGATTAATCATCACTCTAGAACCCAATTTATCAATTGGTGATGTTTCCCGATGGTGTGAGAGAGTGAGCCCCAGTATTTTTCGTGAACCTGTAAACGCTTTTAGTAATGTAGGTTTCATTATTACAGGACTTATAATGTTTTGGATTTTGACAAAGGAAGATAAAAGCAAAACACAATTAAATGATTTTACTGGTTTAACAAGTATTTCAGTTTTATATGCAAGTGTTGTCATTTTTCTTGGTCCAGGATCCTTTTTAATGCATGGTACTCATTCATATTGGGGTCAATGGATTGATAACGTAAGTATGGTTACCTATATAATTGTACCCTGGTTGTATAATCTAAAAGAATTAGGCAGATGGTCTTCAAAGAGATTTTTTACAACTTATGTTTTAATTATATTTTTATTCTCTTTGTTAAGTTGGTTTTTTGGAACAAATATGGGTATCAATCTTGATTTGTTTGGGGTCTCAATAGCCTTGTGGATTATTTCAGAATTTTTATTTAAATTTTGGGGGAAAATAAATAAATGGTACTCGGGTTTTATTGGCTTCCTGGTTGCAAGTATTTTTGGAATTTTTCCAACTGATATTTTTGCAGATATTGCAAATTATTGGTGGATAATACTTTTTTGGCTTCCTGCTTTATTATCAAAAAATCCTCCAACAAAGATTAGAACTTATAACCCTTGGTTCTTTCTAGGAATGATAAGCTATATTGTTGCTTTCATAATTTGGCTTCAAGGCTATCCCGATACGAGATTTTGTGATCCCGACTCAATAATTCAACCGCATGGTATTTGGCATTTAATAACAGCTTTTGCAACATGGTGCTTTTTTAAATTTTATAGAACAGAAAGACTTATAGAAGCGCAAAGCTAAAAGGGTACCGATAAACTAAGACTGCTCTATTAATATTTGTATCTATTGGAAAATTTTTATCACAAAACTCAGACTCAGTTTTTTTATTGTCCGATGAAAAAGTGATAAATTTTCCAGAAATATTCTTAATTCTCTTTACGATAAATTTTTTATCATCATAAGAAGCTACAACGATATTGTTTTTCTTTATCTTATTTAATTTTAGAGTTAGCAGAAAATCATTATGCTTTATATTTGGAAGCATACTACTTCCCTGAACTTTGAAAATTTTAAACACTATTTAATTTAGGTCTAGTAACAATAAGCTCAGGAGGATAGGGGCAAACAACATTTTCAGTCTCAATACCCTTGGTTGACCAAAAAATTGTGGCAAATTCATTAACTTTTTTAAGCAGCTCCTCTGCATTTTCCCTAATAATATCTTGTTTGCATTTAGATGCTGTCATCATTATTTCATGAACTAATGTATGAACATTTGGATGAGATTCAATTTGCGGTGCTTTAAAATAGTCGCCCCAAATTATATTTACTTCATTTTTAACAATTTTTGCTTGAGCTTCTTTCTCTATAACTAAACGAGATCTGTGAGCAATTGATTTAAGACTATTATCACTTTCATCAATTTCGTGAAGAAGATCAATTAATCTTATTACGCTTAATGTTGCAACTTGTGATATTGCAGGATCATATATTTTGCATGGAATATCACAATGTGCCTCTGCTACTTGAAAATTTTTAAACATAAGAGTTATCCTTTCTTTTCAATATTACTTAATGCATATTTTGTAATTTTTTTTATTGTAAAAAATATACCAGTCAAAAATAAAATTGCTAAAATTGAGGAAAATGTAGAGCTTACTTCAGGATGAAAATAAACATTCTCATGACCTGGATGAGCCATAACATTAATTGAGAGTAACAAAATATAAACAAAAATAAAAAATTTCATAATTTTAATCCCTTGTAATTAAAATAAATACTTAATTGAGGCACTTATTGTTCTTCCGGAATTCACATATAGATCTAATTCAGGATCATTTTCTGCCTTTCCGTTAACT
>Ga0208130_1001629_pt1 | contig 10764 bp, 13 predicted proteins | sample ETNtaG_31_FD_185771 | JGI IMG/M metagenome (GOLD analysis project Ga0208130, IMG submission 185771) | Marine microbial and viral communities from oxygen minimum zone, Eastern Pacific Ocean - ETNP201310SV78 (SPAdes) (version 2) | ecosystem: Environmental > Aquatic > Marine > Oceanic ...
CATCAGTAGAATCAATGTCATTTGGATTCACATAAAGAATACGACCTTCTGTATTCTTGATAAAATTCTCTAGTTTATTAAGAGGCATCTTCTTATATTCGCCAAAATATTGCTATAATGTATTTAGTTAGGTAAATTCTTCCTGTTCGTAGAGATATTCTAAATCGTCAGGTAAAAGTTCTGGATTTTCTAGTTCTACTGGAAAATATAATGGATGTAATTCTTCTAACATCAAGTACCCATATGCTTTATACATGTACTCTGGGTCATAACAAGGGTTTTCATCTGCTACCTGACACAACTCTTCATCCCATATATGTCCAAAAGGTAGTTCATCAAAAGTAAATGGTATCCCATTGATGAAAAACATTTTGACAATCATTTTACTGTCATCATACCAGCAAAATTTAGTGGAGAGTTTGTACACAGATTTTAAGCAGGTAAACTATTTAGCCTGCGTCATCATGAGTAGTATGAATACGTATAATTTCATCATCTTTATCATTCTCAATTTTATCCACCATTTCACGAATATCATCATGCAATCTTTCAATCGGAGTTTTCTCCTTTTCCATTTTTTTCTTTAAAACCATAATATTTATGAAGTAATACTATCGTATTTAATTAATTCAACTGGTAGTTGGTCATTACAAACTTTGAGGATTCTCATAAATTGATCAGAATTATCACAAGTCACCTTTCTTTCTCTTCCTTCATTACTTAACACAAGAAAAGATCTAGCACAGATGTCCACTATGACACCCACAACTGACTCATCCAACATAATAATTTCCCATCAAAACTCATTATAAGGTATATATCCAGTCGTGTCAACTAGGTCTTCATAATAAAGCAAAGAGCATGATAGGGTGGTAGATTTTTGTTAGTTCCAGACTCACCTTGGGTATCTGTACCACCTGTGTTATTACAGTTTCCATCAGTGCCCACACCAAAGTTTCTAGGTTCAGCGTAACCAGATCGAGCAACAAAATTTAAGGTAGTATGGGAGTGTGATACTAATATGGCATCCTTAGAACCACCAGTGGCATCTACATTATAATTATTTCCTGCACCAATGATAAATCTATCTCTTAAATCAGGTGTATTATTGCTACCATTACAAAGAACAAAACCTGTTGGAATATTAGCAACACTACCAGACCATGCAATGATCATACCTGAAACAAACGCACCTGTTCCACCAATATTAGTAGCTGATATTGTACCAACTGTCAAGGTATTTGTGCTTGGATTGTATGTAAAATCATTATCTACACGATTTGGTTGATTACCACTATTTGCTCCAAAAAATGATACAAACTGATCTGCATTTGTGCCATCTAGATTAACTCCTACATTAACTGAGTTTGCAACACTCGTTGTATTTGCATCAATCCAATCAACACCATTACCAGTAGACGCAAGTATTTGACCTGCTGCTCCAGGATTTGAATTGACATCCCTGAATCTACCAAGTGCATAAAAATCTCCACTTGTCGTGACGATACCAGTGATGTTTGCATTACGAGCAGTCAACTCATCTATGTCAAGATCTCCCGTGATAGATACACTACCTGCAACATTAATACCAGATGAGAAAGTTACATCTTTTGCAAATGCTGATTCACTAGTAACATCTATGGATCTTATTTTTAAATCATCTCTGTCAAACTCATAATTGAGTTGTCCAAAAATGAAAACATTCTCAAAAGCAGAATCACTTCCTCCTTGATTTTCGTTAAACGGTCTTTCCATTACGTTCCCGATAAATTCTCACCAAATCTAGTTCTAGCAGCTAGAGGACCATTTACAAATGCTGCTTGTGCTACACCTGCGATTGTTGTTAGATTACCTATTCTACTCTTAAGAAATATATTGCCACTTTGTCTTGTTATTCTTTTTGAACCTTTAACTACAACTGTAGATGTCGTTTCATCTCCAATTTCAATTGTCTCACCTAATAAAAATGTTTGACTTGCTTTATTTCCTAATTTGACCTTATCACCTTGCAATACTAATTCATTTGAAGCTTCTAAAACAATATTTTTACCATATATTCTTACCCAACCATTTTCAGCAGTCATACACATATCACCGTTATGTGCCATTGCCAAATAACTTATACTATCACCCTTATTTTTAAATCCTGTTTGTATTTCTAAAGTACCATCAGCTTCAATTGTTGCAAGACCACTACCATGCAATGCTTGCTGATACTTCATTTTTTTATCAGTAACAGCATATAATTGATATACAACTGGACCTGCAACACCAACTGGCCCATTTGTTTCTATAAGAAAATTTGGACCAAAAACATCTAATACTCTACTTTCACTTTTACTTGCCATTAATATCCTCCATATCCACCGCCACCACTACTTGGTGGTGAACTTGGTGGTGGTGAACTTGGTGGTGGTGTTGTATCACCTGCTTCATCCACTGGATCAGTATAAGTTTCGGTAGGAGTTTGTGATGCTTCACTTTCGGTTATGAGTTCACTTATAGTTCTAGTTCTAATTTGTGTTGATCCTACATTAGATGATGGTGTGCCACCTGATCTTAAACTCTCTTGTGGAGTATTATATATTGTAGCATGAGGTGTAGTAGTATGTGCCAAACCAACCATCTTCTGACCTGTCTCTGGATGAACATGGAAAGGACCGTTGTATTCTTTTCCGTTTACATATCCTACAATGTTTCCTCGTGGAGTAATACAATCAATAACAGTAATTACCTCTGATTTTCTACGTTTATATGTCATAATGGGTGTTAATACAGCACCTGATCCTCGACCTTCAATATTCAAGGATGGTAAGCTGCGATATGGTTTGTCATTAACACAAACTTTTTTAATAGATCCATTACTATCTACTTCACATATTTCAAAATCTTCAATTTTATCATCTAAACTATAACCAGATCCACCATCTTCAACCTCTACTCTCTCTACAAAAACATCTTGAGGAGTATCAGGAGCTGGATAGTTTTCTCCTTCTGAAATCATTATAACACCTGTTACTTGTCCAAATGTTGGTTTATTAGGATCTTTACCTATAGTTGCACGACCATAAGCACCATATCCCTTGTCGCAATTGTCTACAAATGAGACAAGAGGTTCACTTGTATATCCTTCACCTGGATATTTAAGATCTACACCTAATATACTAGCAGTATATTTTACATCATCAGCCAAACTTCCACCAATTGGTGTTTGTACTGTGCTCGCAGCAATACTTTGAGCAACAAATTCGTCTAAATTTTGACCATATTCAAGTCCTGCAGGTGCAACCTCTCTTCTGGCTGCTTCTAATTCTCTCAATTGAGATTGAAGTAATTCAAGTTTATCCTCATCTTCTTTAAGATTCTTTTCAAGCATCGCAATATAATCTTCACCTGGTCCAGGTACTTGTGCTTTTACGTCTTGTAACTTTTGTTTTTGTTGTTGAATACTTGAACCCAATGGATTAAGTTGATTTCTCACAGGGAATATCTTATCATCAATTTTCTTTAATTGTTCTCTTAATTGTTCAACACGTTTTGGATCAACAAACTCAGAAGAAGTCACACCAAATGTTGTGTTTGCAATTCCAACATCAAGTTCTTGAATAAAGTTACCAAGTATAACATCCCCAACAGCACCTTCTCCTCCACCACCAAAGAACTCAATTCTTGGGAATCCACATTCAAATATATTTCCAGTATTACAAACAACATCCATTTTATCACCATTCTCATCAACTCTCACAGTTTTTTCAAAGTTGTCAATTTTTTTATCAAGACCATCTGAAAATTTATCAAGTTTTTTTGTTCCTGCGTCAAAAGCTCTTGCTATGAAGTTTTGTTGATCTGCTTTACCACCTTCTTTACGAGATCCTTTCTTCAAGCAATATTCCTTTTGAACCATACATTTTGCACCACCACCACAACTAAGTAAACCTTGAATCTTACTTAGTATATTAAGACCCTTTCCAAGAAGTCCCTTAATAGATCCAAATCCCTTTCCGACAATGCTGAATAAACTATTAAGTGGAGCAACCAAAGGTTGAACAATAGAGTCCATAAGACCACTTACCTTATTAGTAAGTGTGCCTATAAAATCTTCAACAGCACACTCAAGAGGATTAATGAATCCTTTTTTAATCATGTTAGTAAGTAGATTCGTAATTGTGCCTTTTAATGCCTTCGTAACTACTGAACCTAAACACCCAAAAGCTTTGAAGAGACCGTTAATGGGTTTAAATGCAGCATTTACAAATGCATTATTTTGAGCTAGAGCAGCAAGAGGATTTGTAATCTTATTGAAAATAAAATTCTTTGCTGCCATCAATCCAGTATCAATAAATGAAACCAACTTATCCTGTAAAAGAGTGCCCATAGCAGTGGTAAATCCACCCATAGCCTCTGTTATATCACTTACAGCAGTATCAAGTCCATCAATCATATCAAAAGCGTCACCTAACTTACCAGATGCACCATTCAAAAACTTATGTAAAGCACCTGAGATTTTATTTTTTGAGTTTTTAGGAAAACACTCGTAACTGACTGCTAATGGTATACAAGTCATAATTTTTATAATCTGTTATATTTATTCGGTAGAAGGAAATCCAATTTCTAATGCCTTTTCTATGTTTCCTTTTCGTATTTGACGAATCATATCTTTGGCAAGAGTTTCTGAGATTAAATCTTGTGTCAATGCTTGATTGACTGCATCTATGGCATAATTTTCATAATTTACTCTATTTGGATCTCTAAAATCCATTTTACCATCATCAAATGGATCTAAGTCCCTTTTAAGATTAGGATCATAGATAGGTGAGTTCTCATAAGGATTCTGAAGTATATTCTCTAATTGAGATGTAACTATGGCACCATCTTTCTCATCTTTATTCCACACCTGAGTTCCAGCAGTTCTAGTGGGTGTTAGTTTTGCTTCAGCATCATCAATCTCTCCATCTTGATTTCTATCATATCCTAATTGTTCCAACTTATCTGATGAATCATCACTGTTTGATTTATTATATGTTTTAGGGTCAAGTGGAGTAACACCTGGTGTTGCAGGTCCTATTTGATCATTAAACTCACCACTTAATGTTTTATTTTTTTGCAAAGACCCATAGAAACCTGATAATGTACCAAAATTTCCAGAAGTAGATGATGTATATTGAGTTCTTGGAAAAACACCAAGTATCATACGAGGACCATTACCACCATAGATACCATAAACCATATCTCCCTGACTAACTCGAACAGATCTTAACTTATACGCAGCACCAGATCCAGCAGTTGTTGGAAGTAAACACATTGCATAACTCAATTCACCATCAGAGGTTGTCTGATCATTTGAATTGTCACCTAAAATTCTTACTTTATATCTCCAACCCCAACCACCATCTATTTGGTCTTTCTGTGATTCATAAGACACTACCTTCCCAACCCAAGATTGAAGTGGTTTTTTACCATACTGATCTTGACTACTTGAATTTAAAAATGACTGGTTATAGGATGGTTGACTCATTTTTTGCTTACATAGTACCCGTATGTATCACGGGCAAGTGTTAATATAGTATATGATTTATTTGGATCAAAATGATGTGATAAATTCATTATCAAATAATAACCACTACGATGTAAATTATATATCTCAAGTAACTTATCATCTTGCGTAATATTAACTAAATCTAATCTAATCACATCACCTGCTTCAAGTTTCATATTACAAGGAACTGTTATTTTTACCAATTGAGCCTGAAGAAGATTATATCTCATAATAGCCTTTGGTTCATAAACAGCAGGACTATTCATAATCTCTTGCGACACTCCATTAGCATTTGCTCCTGGATTAAGTACATACGAATATGTTTTATGATAATGCCTATGCACTTCAGGTGGTATTTCATGTTTTTCACCTAAATTAACATCACTTAGAAGATTGACTACTTTTTCTGTATATTCATGTGTGATTGGATTTAAAGTGCATATTCTCACATTATATACACCTTTTCTTAAAGAAGACAATATGTTTTGATCTCTTTTTACGTCAGGTGGATTTAAAACAGTGAAGTTATTTCTTTCATTTCTTTTTAAATCCCTCTCTCCCGTACTTGGGTAACTGTAAATATGATGGTAAGCATAATCTGGATCTTCATCAAATTTTTTAATTCCATTGTATATTAATCCACTAATTGATTTAAAATGAAAACCTGATTTTGTCTCAAAAAAGAAATAACCAGGATCTCTACCATTTTCTGGTATTGATTTTTTACATAATTTGATAATAGCATCAAGTGGTGCATCATGATTCATACTAACCTTATCTTCATTTGATGTATTTTCAATAAATTGTCTACTCTTATCTATTTTTAATGTCGTTGGGTCTGATAATATTTTTTTTACAACATCACTTATTCTAGCCTGAGGATATGTTCTACCACTAACTGTCTTTGAATTATCAATTGAATGTTTTGATACCATAGGTATAAGAACAGATTGTCTTTGTGGTTCATCAATCGTTTGAGGACTTCCAGTAATAATCATAGGTCTTTTGGTAAAATCCAAAGTTCCATATCTAGTTACGATTTCAAATCTAACTTCTTCAAATCCCTCTATTGGTAATGCGTCTTTTAATGTTCCTCTTAAACCACTTCTTCTCTGTGCGACTGTTCCTCCAGTATCATATTCAAGCATTGTAGCAGTAACCATAGGAGAAAAAACACTCTCATAATAATCAAATCCAAGACACTTTCCTTTAGTATCTACAACAATACCCCTACCAGGTTTAGTAATTTCTAATATATTATATTGTGATGCTCCTGCTGCTGACATATTATACCTTTGTACCTGGATTAACCACTACTGTTTGCCTTGCAATAATAACATTTGAATTTGATCTTGGATTAACAGATGAATTTGATAAATCTAAATTATCATATTTAAGATTTGATGATAAATCTGCTGAAACTCCATATCTAAAGATACCAGAACCAGGAGTTATTTCATTAAATCCATATTTATGTGCGTTATTTTTCAACCATTCAAGTGAGTCTCCACTACCAGTAAGTTGTGCCATACCATCAAATACTGATAAATTTGGTAATCCTATAAGCCCATCAGAATCCATAATCATATCTTCAAATTTTTGTATTGATGGACTTTCTGATGATAATTCTGTACTACTTAATTGTTTATCTAAAATAATATTTCTTAAATTTGAATCTGGAAGTCTAGCTAATGCTGACTCCATTGGATTGCTACTTCTACTCATAGCATCTAATCCAAAACCTGATGCTTCTCTATCAAATTCTTTTGCTTGCTCATTAAGTTTATCAGCCTCTTCCTTTAACATATTAAAGTCACGACCATTTAACATGTTCTTGATGCCTTGCACCATAGGATTTTCATTAAGTGTTTTTATAAAATCCCTTGCTCCCTCATATATGTCAATCACTGCATCTTTGAACCCTTGAATTTGAGGTTCATACTTTTCAAGCATTTCATCTATTTTAGCCTTTATCTCATCAATACTGTTTATAGCTTGTCCTAGTAATAATATTGATAAGAATGTAAGAACTTTTGTAAAAATATTAAAAGGTTCATTTAATACGGATTTTCCCATATTTGTTAGAGACCTACCAAAAGAACCAGATCTTGTTTCTAATTTTTTTTCTTTTTTAGTTCTTCTCCCACGTTCCTCTAATTTTTTTCTAAATGATATCTTAGTTCTTCTCAATTTGAGTAATTTTTCATTATTAGTTACCAAAATACTTTTAATATTAGTAGCACTTAATTTTACTTTTTCTGCCTGTTCAACCATTAATCTAGATCTCCATATAATAGATTAGGAACATCAAGCATATAAGAATTGAATCCATCAGTTGCATCATAATCAAATACATCAGTCGCACTAAATCCACTATAATCACCAGATATTTGAGAATTTGATAGATCAATTGGTGGTAAATCTAAAAAACTAATTCCAGAAAGACCATCTGTATAATTAAAATTCATATTGTCAAACTCATATCCAGGATCACCTGGTTGTAATTGTTTAATAGACTCTGACCCATCACTAAATGTAAAAGGATTACGAAGACCAAAAAATGGTCTAGGTTCTGAAAATTGACTAAAATCTAGATTTGGTATATATTCTGCATTATCTCTATCCTTATCTGTTGTGCCAAACCCATATCTAAATTGTTTTCCTGTTTTTAAGAAATATATTTGTTCTTTTAGATATGTTCTAACAGAATTTGCACTTTTTCCAAATGCCGAGAGTTCTTCATCAGGATAGGTGAGAATTTTTTCCAGATCCTCAATCATTGCGAGTCGATCACCACCATATTGTTCCCGTAAGACTCTAGCAGTTTCTTCTGCTGAAGTTGGTAAACTAGCTGAAAATATACCACCAGCGAATAATGCAAGAACTCCTAATGCTGCTAATGTTACTGGATTTGTTAATAAAACAAATAAACCTCCAAGAGAAGCTAATGATCCTATCAAACTCAATACTACACCTGTGCTTACTATTGCTGCGATTCCACCTATAACCAAATTCCAATTTTCAGTCAACCAATTAAAAGCACCCTTAAACTTATCTCTATTTTCTTTTTTACCAAAAAATTCAAATGCACTGTTTATTAACACTCCTGTTCCCAGAATACCCAAAAAAGAAATTATTTTATCAAAAATACCTTTAAAAGGTGAAGTTATTTTTTTAGCAGTTGTGGATATTAAACCACCAATTTTTTTATTTGCTTTTTTTGTACCCTCTAAATCATCCTCTTCATTTTGTCTTCTCCTACCCAATAATCTTTTTCTTTCATTTTTTTGTTCTTCTTTTTCTATTCTCAATCTTTCTTTAAAGTCAGCTGATAGAATACTACCGACTTGTGTTAAAATTTCATTTGTCTCTTCTAAGGTAGTTTGTAATGGAGTTGTTGTTGGAGCAATCTTATCTCCAATGTCAATTTTTTGTGCCTTAAATATATTTTTTATCGCAGTAATTTTTCTTTCATTATTAGCGACTCTCTTCTCTAACCCACCCATCTTCATGGTGGTCATTTTAATCTTAGGTCCGCTATTCATAGCAGACATTTTATTCATAAAGTTTTCGTATGCTGGAGATTTATCATCCATTTTTTCTTTGTTGTGCTTTTAAATTTTCCTCTTCAATATGTTGTTGAAGTAAAGATACGTAAATATCTCTTTCCCAAGGAATAAGATTCTCAATCTCAGTTAATGAATATTTATGATGCTGAATCAAAGCAAAGTTGATTTTATAGTATGACTCTAGATTCATGTGAGCCATACTCAACTGAAAAAAGCAGCCAATCCCTCCAATACTACAGTAGATTCAGTTTTTGTGATTGGATTCGTTACCTTAACTGAATGACTTAACTTAGGCATTGTTGCAAAAAAGGTTTCAATCGCTGTGAATTGCTTTGTGTTAAGTTGATCTACAAAATCTTCTAATTCTTTTTGAGTAGAATCGGAAGCATTCCAACTCTCCTCTTCATTATAAATCATCTCTATAGATTTAGTAATCATAGACAAAGTACCAGCAATATTAGTTTTGTCAGCACCCACCTCAAAGTTTGAATCAATAAATTGTTCTAATGATGGGTATTTTAACTTTAATGATAAGTCATCATCTAATTTAATAGTGCTTCTATGTTTTTTATCCTTTTTAACTTTTATTGAATCAATATCAATTTTCACTGGAACAGAAGTTTTATTGTCATCAGGGCAAATAATATTCACTTCAACTGTCTCACCTACTGATTTAGCACGAATATTCAAAAATAGATATTCAATATCAAAGGTTGCAAGATTACTGATAGATACTCCCTTTGTTAGTATACACTCTGTCAAAATCTCTACAACAGCATTTGTAATCTGTTTGATATCTTCTGTTTCCAAAGCCATAATCAGGATCTTTTCCTCTCTTACAAGGAAAGGTCTATATTTAACTTTTTTACCAGTAGAAGGTAACACCAATTCATAAGTTGGTGTATTAATTTTTGGTAAAGGCATGATAATTAATCAACTCAGTAAAATTATTTATATGGGTTTTTTAACCGTTTACTATATAGCGATCATAATTAAATGTAACGCTTACTTTAAGAACATCGGCGGATCCATATGTCACAGGAATTGATGACATAGCTTTTGGAAACACATTAACAAACCTATATCTCATCGCTTTTCTATAATCTTTCTCAAATTTACTGATATACATTGTGTTACACTTATAAGAATCTGGATATCTCATTCTTCTATAATAAGCTTGATCATCTTGTTTAGCAACATTATTTGCACCACTAGATATGTACTCCATCCAACCCTCAAATATTTTGAGAAGATTATAGTCAGCATCAACATAAAATGAGAAATCTATGTCTGTATAGATTCTAGTATGAGCAAACTGTTGAGGAACACCCATGAAATTATCCTTAACCTCTCCTGTTGCATAACTGGTTGTTGGAAGTGAAGCATCATTACAGAGAATACCTGATTTCTCTGAAATGAACCTTTTTATACCTCTTATCTTTGAATACCTTGCCAAATATGCCTCAACACTTGGAGTTAGAGTTGAAAAAGTTACCAAAAAATGATTGGTTTGTGCTAAAGGTCCTATCAGACGATTAGCAATCGACATATTATATGGTTTTATTGTTGTCTCTGCCACTCTAAATAAGTATGATTGTTATTTCTATTTATGTCATATAAAGGAAAATATTATCCTTCCTATCCCAGAAAGTATAAAGG
>Ga0208130_1001635_pt1 | contig 10748 bp, 20 predicted proteins | sample ETNtaG_31_FD_185771 | JGI IMG/M metagenome (GOLD analysis project Ga0208130, IMG submission 185771) | Marine microbial and viral communities from oxygen minimum zone, Eastern Pacific Ocean - ETNP201310SV78 (SPAdes) (version 2) | ecosystem: Environmental > Aquatic > Marine > Oceanic ...
CATTACCACTTTGTGTTTTGTTCGTTGCTGTTGTTACCTCTGTCTGTTGTGATGAAGATATACCTGCTTGAGGTGTTGCGGCTAAAATACTTGTATATGTATCTGAAATTAAATTAGACATTTGCGTTCCGTCAAAAGCACTTTCAAACTGATTTATGTCAAAGGTAACATAGACTGCACCAGTATAACCACTAGGCAATTCACTACCTGACCATCTCATCCATAATACCTGACCATTACCATTTTTTGCAACCCAAGTACCATCACCTGAAAAATATCTACCATAAGGATAATGACCAAGACTTGTATAATTACTATCTGTCACATTTGTGTTTGAGGAACTTATGGTGTTTGAATTATTAATCTGACCACTAGAACAAGGAACACTACAACCATTTGTGTTGCCAAGTTGAGTCAATGTGCCACCAAACTTGTTTTCTATCAATCCTTCTATGTTATTATTTCTACCACTAAAATTACCATTCTCACCTACGATAACTAAAACGCCACCATTTTGCACAAACGATTGATAATTTGTTTTACAAGTCGAACCACAATTACTATTATATTTTAAATCATAAACAACATCATAACTTGTATGTAAATTACTAGCAACCGAACCACTTGTTGATAGTGTGACTGTATAACCATCTGCTTCTAATTGTGATTTAATATTAGTGTGGGCGTCTGAATAACTAGAGTGATATATTAATGCTGTATCAGCACGTGCTGCCTCTACTACACAAAATAAAACCACGAAAGATAGGAACACTATCCACACGGTTGCAATAAATTTACTGGTTTTGATATATGAAGATAACATTGTCTCCGTCTCCTAAATCGTAATCTATAATTTCTGTATCACCTTGGGTTACGTTAATTGTATAACCATCTTCTTGATTTAATCTTAACACTATATTATTACCTGCTTCGTCTGTTCTCATCCATACCCATTGTGGTTCTTCATCTAATAGTATAACACCAAACTCATCTTGTCCTGTTTTTCTATCTTTCTTTTTATCAAACTCACTTTGCATTTGAATGGCAAGTTGTTTATTTAATTCTGCTAAGATGTCTTTTAAAAAGTTTTGTTCTAAGAAATCTAAATCTAAAACACCAGCAAACTCATCTTCTTCTATCTCTAGTAGATCAACCTCTAGATCATCAAACTTTAAGAAGTCTATATCTAAGGCATTTGCAACCACTTTTAATCTTTTCTCTTTTGCTTCTTGTTCTTCTATCTCTTTTGGTTTACTAACAACCAATAAGTTGTTAATCATGTTTTCATCTAAACCAAGTATTACAGGTTTTAAAGGTCTAGATTCAGGTGTGCTAACAGTTGTTGCTTGAAATGCTTGATTCATGATTACAAAACCTGCGTCTGTCTCTACCGATATCTCACCCACATAACACATGCCATCACTATCACAACTAGGTAATAAAATAATTGTTGACGATCCTATCTCATCAACAGTCATAGCAAAGTCTGTACCTCTGACCGCTATCGTAGCAGTAGGTGTGCTAATCTTTACATTCTGTGCTGAGGTTTTTGCTATCTGACCACTTGCATATCTAACTGTGCCAAGTGTTGCTTTTAGTGATAGTGATCCTGTGTTTGTATTTGGGTCATAGATAAACTCATCAATTAAAAGTTTACTATGCTCTGTGACATCAACTCTGGTTTGGTCGATAAATTCTATACCGACCTTACCATTTCCTGTTTTTACTGTATCATACGAAAATATATCTAGGTCTTTTTGAACCTCAATACCCTTGTCGCCATCTTGTCTATCTACAACAGCATTACCTTTGTGTAGAGTTACCTCACCAATAGTAGCAAAACTATTTTTTGCTAAAATCGTAAGGGTTAAGAGTATGAACCCAATTGTAAATAGATATGTTCGCATATAAAATAATACCAAAGAATAAAATTATGTTTAAAGTTCCTGTGTCCATGTTAGTCTGTTTGGCTGATATCAATATCAGCATTGTCTCCACTTGTAGTTAAAGTTATCATGTTATCGTTTGTACCTGATTGTGTAATATCAACGTCTGCGATACCACCTGTGTGTGAGTGTATTAGTGTATGACCATTTACATCACCATTGCCGTCTATATCAAGTAGGTAGTTGTTTGTATCACCATTAATTGTTATTGTTAAGATAGCACTATTACCATCGACTGTTGCTGCCACCACGTTAGAGTCTGATCCTGATTGACCCACTATATCTACGTCTGCACTTGTAGCTGATGATGTCTGTCCTATATCTAAATCTATATCGTTTGAGTTACCAGTAAAGTTAATTACAGCATTCGCACTACCACATGATGAGTTACCACCTGTACTATCACAATTTAAATCTACATCATTTGAGTTACCAACTAGATTAATAACACCTGTGTATGTCGCACCATTGATCTGATATTTAATTACGTTAGAATTACCTATCTGATCTATGTTTAATATAGTCGTAGCACCTGTTGACGCCGACGCTGTTGTTGAGTTACCAACTGTGTTATTAGAACCATCTTGTGTGATATCTAAGTCAAGTGAAGCACCTGATTGTGTCACATAGATATCATTAGCATATGACCAAGAAGTCATCAACATTAACATGACGATACTAATTAGTTTGTACATTGTTGTGTATTCCTATTTCTTCCTTTTTAAATTTCCAGTATTTCTTTTGTTCACCTGCGTGAATAATCTCTAAAACAGCAAACTCTATCGCTGTTCTAATTGCATATGTCACAGGTTCATTTACTGAGACACCGCTTTCTAATTCTATTGCCTTTGTGTTCATATCTACAAAGGTAAATACATCGCCACCTTTTGAGTGACTAGCGATAGTCTTAGTGACCTGTGTAGTTAATAATATCTCGCCTGTTTGTACAGAAACAAGTCTCATCGCTACTGTTACCTGATCTACTCTATATTGTTCACTAACACCAATACCTAGATATCTAGCGCCTTGACCACCTGTCTGTATATTACTATCAAATCCTACTATCCCACCTTCGATAATAAGACCAGCAAACAATAAAGGTTTTAAAATATTACCTACGTTTTGTTCGCCATCGTATAAATCTCTTGTTGATCTAATCAATTGTCTTTCTTTGACTAGATTATCTAATCCTTCTCTCTCTACAACTTGAAACCAATCACCACCTGATACTTTCTTCAATGCGTCTATTACAAATATACTTGCACCTTGTGTGACCGCTGTAGATAATTGAGAAAACTTTGTGCTAGGTTTTCTCTGACCTGTTTGGTCTGTAAATCTATAAACTGCTATCGTAATGATAGGTTGATTATCTAGGTCTGGTAAATTAGTAAGTCTATCGCTTGTTGTTGTACCCTCAATGTACGGTGCCTTGCCTTTGTAAACTTCTATCTGTTTGTTAGCGGCACAACCAGACACAATTATCCCTAGTAATATAATTAATAATGTTTTCATACTAATCCTAAAATTTAAAGTCACCTAGTGGTACGGTCATTGTAGTAGTTGTACCATCCACGTCAGTAATTGTTAATGTAATAATCTCTGTGCTTGTATCTTTCACCCAATAGATTTGAGCACCCTCTACTGTTGCTGTACCACTTGTAGGACAGGTAGTTGTGCTACTGTCACATGTAGTACCGAACATGTTGTCAACCAGTTGTTTAGACAGATTGGCATAAATTCTACTCTCAACATTCGTAATAAATTTGTTGATAGTCTTATTCTTCTCTGCTCTCTCAGCAGCTGCTTTAGCAGACTTTAGATCATCAAATACCTTTTGTTCTCTCTGCACTTCTAACTGATTTATAGATAAGACGTGCTGAGAATATCCATTGCCGCTAAACGCAGGATTCTTAAAATCGTGTACCAATTCGGATGCTAGTAAAATATTGTCAAGGGTTAATATAAGGTAAGTCACTACTAACATCACCACTTTTGATGATGTTTTCATACTACTATTTATAATTAGTCTTGCTTATTTTTATTCTTTTCTTGTTCTTGGAGGGTAATAATTGTGTTCAGTTTAGTTCGTAACCTGATTATGTCGTTGTCTAGTCTTCTTATTTTATCTATTAGACTAATTAACGCACTAGAAGCTTCGCCTAACTTCTTTGTGACTTCTTGTGTTATGAAGGTATAGATGAACCAGATAAACCATCCCATAGCAATCGCTGACATGGTTGCAAAACCATACTCATTTAATATCTCTAATAGTTCCATTAGTCTTTCCGAGCGTCATCTTTGCCATCTGCTCTGGCAATTCTTTCTTCATCTGGTTTTAATTTTAAGGCATGAGATACTAATATGTCTAGTTTTATCATGTCATTATTCATGGTCTGTATTCTGTTCTCTAGTCCCATGATTATGCCATGTAAACTTTTAACAGAACCTACGACACCACCTAGTATATATTTTAAAATAATATAGATGAAAGTGCCCATAGCAGCTGCTGCCGCTACAGGTAATCCAAATTTTTGTAGTATTTCTAAAAATATGTCCATGGTTGAGTAGGGGGCAAAGCGCCCCCTTATATTATATTAAATTATTTTTTAGTGTAGATTGAGTATAGTACCCAAACAGCAACTAAACCAACTAAACCTTGAGCAGAAAATCCTGCAATAATTGATTGTACATTGCCTATTACGCTAATGTCTGGCCAAAAAGGTACGTTCTGTCCGCTAAATAAAACTTCTAAAACGATACCTAATGCGATAAGCGATACACCTACATCTGCTAATGCACTAGACCAGTCTTTTATTTTATTAATAATTTCCATATAATCTCCTTTATATGATTTGATATCTCAAAACTTCATTCATAATGTCGTATGTTTATTTATAATATAAAAGGGCAGGGTTTAGAAACCCTACCCTATAAAGAAACAGGTGGAGAGATTACTCTTCCTCTGCTAATTTACTGAAGTAAGATAGTGTTTCATCACCATCTTCATCAATATCAGCAGACATGGAAGTATTATCAACTGTTTCTGTTTTCACTGGTGCCACGTTTGTCACAGGTGGGATCGCAACATCTTCGGCTGTGCCAGTGTTTCTTGAACCTGTTAAAACTTTATCTAATTTCGCTTTTAACTCATCATAAGATTTAAAGTTTTCTGGTGCAAGAAAAGGTTTTAGGGCATATTGTTTTTCCCAAATTTGTTCGATAGCGTCATCATTATCTTTTATAGCAGATGGACTATCAAATTCTGATTTGTCATAATTCCAATAACCGTCAACTTTTCTGATTTTTAATTTGAAGTTTGCACCTTCCCAGAAATCAAATGGGTTAATAGGTTTCTCATCTTCAAATTCAGGTTTCATTGCTTCGGTAATCTTATCAAAGATTTTCTTACCAAACTTAAACAATTTAACTTGACCCTCATTCTCAGGATGTTTTGCGTCATTTACAATAAGAACATTTGCAATATAAGATAATTTTCTTTTTCTTTTTCTTGCAATCTCTTTATCTGCTTCAACACCAGAGTTCCAAAGTAAACTGTTTGATTCACTTACTGGATCTTTTTTATTAAGAGTAGTTAAACTATTCTCAATATACCAACCACCAGGTCCTTGAAAGGCATGAGACCATAGTCTTGCCCAAGGTAAATCTTCACCCTTTACAGCAGGTAAAAATCTAAAGACAGCATAACCATTGCCTGATTTATCTAATTCAGGTTTCCAGAATCTGTCATCTGAGTATGATTGTTTTTGTTTTTGAGGTTCAGCAACTTTGTTTAGTTCGCTGACTAGATTATCTAGATTTGACTTTGACCTTTTTAAGGCCGCTATACTTGTATTCATATGTATGTTTCCTTGTATGTTATTGTATATTGTTGTATCCGTATATTTCGTATAGTATTATTTATAAGACTAATTCTTAACAAACCAAGACTTAATTGTATTAAAGTTTCTAGCAAGTTGATCTTTACCCTCTTGCCAGTTCTTTTTTTGATACTCAACGATTTTTACTTTTTCATTATTAATGTGATTTGTAATCTTATTAACCGTTTCATTAACAATGTTATTCTCAGTAGTGTTTCCCACAGAAGCGGTAAAGCATAACACTAAAAATGCTATCATTATATTTTTCATAGTTCTATTATATCAAAATTATCTGCTCTTGTCAAGCAATCTAAAATCGGCATTTTCTTTTTTTAATTTGTAGACCTCATCTGCCAATAGTTTATTATCTTTTTTTAAATCAGCAATCTCTTTATCTTTTTCTTCTAATTGTCTTGTTAAATCTAACGGTCCTCTATCATCTGTACTCATTAATATTTCCTGATTATATGCTTTCTTAATGCTCTTGTCAGTTCCTCTATCTTATCTATGACCGATATTAGACTAGGATCGGTAATATATTTACCTTGTTCTTTTAACTTATCGTATTCTTTTAATGGTATGGTAACCATACTTTGTTCGTTCTCGTATGTGCTATCCACATCTCTATCGTCAACACTACTCATCTATTTTCTCCCATTCTTTTTCATCATCTTTTTTACTTACTTTAATTTTGCTAGTATCACCTGTTGCTAATGCTTTGAAAAATTGTGATATAACTGTGCTTGTAGGATCCCATGCTCTTATTGATGATCCATCTTTGTAAGCAGAACATCCTGTTAGTAATAAAAGTATTATTAATATTCTCATCTGCCTCTTGCTTCTCTAGCTGCTTTCGCTGCTAATCTCTTTTGTTCTAACACCATCGCTTGTCTTATCTTTCTACCCACAGGTATCTCAATAGATGTCTCAATAAGTTTACCTTTCTTACTAGTGTATTCAACACCGATAACTTTGTCTTTGAAATCGCCTTGAACAGACATGGTTGCTTTCTTTAAACTCATTGCTTCTTTTTCTTTTTCTTCACCTGCTTCATTCCAAAACTTAAACATTCTCATCTTAGGCATTTTTATCAGCCTCCTTTATTTGTTGATCTCTTACTTGTTGTATCACAGCAGGTTTATATAGATTACAATTATATGACATTGTTCTTCTAATCTCATCTGTGCCATTAAAAGGATAAACACCATGTAATAATGTGTATGGAAATATATATAAATCTCCTACCTTAGCGTCAACTCTTAATTGTGATATACCTAATGGGTCTTGATTACCACCAGTAAATTCTAAATGACCATTAGCAGGTGTTTCTTCTCTCGCATATTCTTTACCATATGTCTCTGGTCTTTTTAAGACTAATACTGAGGATAGACCTAGATCAGTTTCAGGACTTGTGTGATAATGAAAAGGATTATATTCATTTGCTTTCATGTCATTTATCCAAGCAGTCTCTAAAGAAACATGCCATTGAGGTTTCTGTATAGTTAATAAGTATTGTCTAAAACAAGTTCTAAAAAGTTCTTTGGTCATGTCAGACAATATATCTGTACACTTAAATTCATCTGCGATCTTACCTGCAAGATTTTGATTGTGTGCTGGTAAATCTTTTGCTTTGTCATAACTAGTATTGATCTCATCAATCACACTCTGAGGCACAGTAAACCTACATATGATTGTGCCTAGTGTCAATGCTTTCATTTGAATATCTTGCATTATATTTCCTTAACTTTCTTTTTTAATGTCATCTTATATTTTGTTGTGTTGTATTTTAGAAAAGGTTTGTATCTTATCATTCTCTCATACATCTTTGGCCATATCACAGTTTCTTTTATACTTTTATTTAATCTTTTTGAAAACTTTAATATATCATCTAATATAATAAGTGTCTCAAAGTTTATCTTCTTAGATAGGAAGTATTTAATTATAGGTGGATGTTGACCTTGCTTAGAGGTAAAGATGTCATCAAAACTTAATTTGTCTGTAATCATACTTAATATATATTCAATATCTTGTTCATAATAATAATGAAGTGACTCTATCCTTCTCGACCACGATTTGTAATTTTCGTCACCAGTTTTACCAATGATATCCCCAACCCACAGATTAGTATTGGCAGTAAAATTACTAATAAAATAATTAACGATATCAGTATCGCTATAAGTTCTAGACAACTTGTGAAAAAAATATTTATCCCGTCTTTTAGTAAATGTAGCCAGCCTTGCTGTTGTCTTGCCAGCGTGTCTGAAATAGTCATAACTCTGGTTTTTACTTGTGAAGTGAAGTTTGACAGCAAGATAGATTTTATATACATCAAATCCATTCACTTAAATATCGTTGCCTTGGTTTAAAGATTGTAAATACTTCAACACATTCTCAGGTGAAGACTCGCCATAAGGATCTTCAGGTGTGTCATCTGTTTTATTTGGTTCTACAAACATTTGCTCTATCACACCATTGTTTACAATCATAGCATATCTCCATGATCTCTGACCAAAACACTTGTCTCTTTTCTGACAAAGCATTCCCATCTCCTCTGTAAACTGACCATTACCATCAGGTATGACTTTTACATTTTCTAGTTTCTGATCTTGTGCCCAAGCATTCATAACAAAAGAATCATTTACTGACATACAATAAATTTCATCTATGCCATGTTCTTTAAAAACACTTGCCTGTTTTTCGTAACCTGGTAATTGTTGATTAGAACAAGTAGGTGTAAATGCACCTGGTAAAGAGAATACTAAAACTCTCTTATCTTTGAAGTAAGTATCTGTATTTGTGTCAACCCATTCGCCTAATTCTCTTACTCTAAAATTGACATGGGGTACTTGCATATTTATTTTATCATCAAACATAATTATAATGGTAGTTTTGCTACCTTCTCCTTCAACATATTTAAATTTTGTGCTTCGTAAGCAACTTTTTCTTTTAGTGTTTTATTAATCATTGATTTGGTATTACTAGGATCAATTTCATGCGTTTTACAATACTCTAAAATTGCATCCATATATCCCATTTTTCTCTCTTTTACCATATTCTCTATGATTAGAGCAAACTTATTAGGTGTCAAATCACTCATTAATACATCTATTATACATCATTCATTAATTATTGTCAAGCGTGTAGTGTAGATAACTACCGACCATATACTTCGGCGTATCTATCGGTGTCATTCCTTGATGTAACCATGGCCAAAGTGGTGGAAACATTAGTAAAGAACCTTTGACACAAGGTGACGCTAACCCTAGTTGTGGAAAATTAGTCTCACCTCTTTGATTATTATCTAGGTAAATAAAGAACACTAGAAATCTCTTTGCCGTTTCTAAACTAATAGAATCAACATGAGGATCAAAACGATCTTTGCCATTTGCTAGATATTTCTTTAACCTTATTTCTTCAAAGGCATATTTCTCTGGCCACATCTGACTTGTGATAACACAATCATTTTTATACTGTTGTAGATATTTTGTGAATACGGATGATAATCTCTCTATGTCACCCTGCCATTTATTTTTATTTAGATTGACCTGTGTAAATGACATAGGACCTTGATCGTAGGTCTCTTTGTTAGATTCAATTTCAAACTTATTAATGAGTTCATCACAATACTCATCACTTATTGCATTTTTATATATTTGTATATAGTTGTTCATTCATATTATAGGGTTATGCCTTTACCTAACTTAGGATTTAATTGCATTTCAAAGGTATGAAATATCATACACTTGTATGGATCAGTTGGTGTTTCTGCTACTGCTAATGTTTGATGTTTATCGTTAATGTAATACGTTATAGCAAAAACTATATTACCATTTTCGTTAGCATTCTCTTTACCAAAACTTACATTGACAGGTGTAAACTCATTGTCTTTTATGTATCTATCCACGTCCTCTGGTAAACCACACATCATTGGATACGACATGAATTGTAAATTATATTCTAATTGTTTATCGTCAGCTTTTGCGTGATTAAATGTAAGTGTCATACTAAATAGAAAAACTAAAGCAACAAATATTGCAGGTAGGTTATCTAGTATCTTGTTTTTCATCTTTAAACTTTCTATGAAACTCCTCTATGGCGGGCTTGAGGAGAGGTAAATAATCCTTTTTATTTTTTATGAAAGTTTGAGTTGCACCTTCTTCGGTTACTATTAATATAACTATCTGGTCGATAGGTTGTCCGTACATTTCTTCGTACATCTCACAATAAGCAGAGGTCTGTATAAAGTAGTTTTCTACCCACTCTTCCTTCTTCTCTTTCGTTGAGGTTTTAAAATCTATTACTGAAAGTTTACCATTAAATTCAGCGATACAATCAACACGACCTGCAACGCCCCATTTGTGACTACAAAGGCTACCCTCTTGTAGTACAATATTATTTATATTATCTAATTCACTTTTTAGTATGCTAAACAGCGCTGTTGGTAAAACATCTTGCTTTGACAACTCTCTGTTATTAAGATAATCCTCTGTCAAGGTGTGTACTGCTGTTCCCCTTCTCGCAGCATTTCTCATTATTGTGTTTGCCACCTGATCACCAACTGACTCACGCCATCTGGTTATACCTTCATTGCCTCTTTCCGATAGCACAGTTGTGATTGACGGATACTTTTTGCCGTCAGGTAAGACATAAAATCTTTTACCTTTTATTGTCTCTGTTTTTAGTTCTATTGATTTTTCGGGTAATGGAATATGAGTAAACTTCTTTACTTCAAAATTCTTTTTAAAATATTCGTGTAATGGATTCATAATATAATTATAACATATTTAAGTGCTTCTGTAAAGCATTAACATGTCATTATGTTCTTCTTTACTAACTATGCCAAGCGCTCAGTTAGGTTTATACTCAACGTATTGTGTCTTACCTTGATCGTTTCTAAATGCTCTTAGTGTTTGTTTTCTATTAT
>Ga0208130_1001636_pt1 | contig 10742 bp, 5 predicted proteins | sample ETNtaG_31_FD_185771 | JGI IMG/M metagenome (GOLD analysis project Ga0208130, IMG submission 185771) | Marine microbial and viral communities from oxygen minimum zone, Eastern Pacific Ocean - ETNP201310SV78 (SPAdes) (version 2) | ecosystem: Environmental > Aquatic > Marine > Oceanic ...
TATAACTCAATTGACGGAACTGATTTTTATAGATATTTCAGATATATAGAGTACTTCAATGGAACAGTAGAAACACCTTCACGTGAGCAAGGATTATTTTACTTTTGGTTTATCTCTAATTTTATAGAATTTTCCCAAAACTATTACCTTCCCGATAAATGGGAATATGTTTACAGTACAGCAATCCAGCTAGGAAATTTCCTTCTCTACTTAGTAGGTTTATTTGGATTATTTTTATGGTTAGCTTCAAAAAAAATAAATAAAAGTGTCATCTTTCTTTCTTTCTCCGTTCTTAATTTTTTTCCACCAGTTTATGGTGGAAGGTTGATTATGAAACCAGAAATAATAGTTTTTTGTTTTTTGCCTTGGATTTTTATGGGTATTGATAATTATTTTAAGAATCAAAACAAATTGAACTTAATTTTAATTGCACCACTACTTTCCTTGTTAGCCACAAGTAAAGGAACAATAGCAATAATGGTATTCTTATCACTTCTATATTTATATTTCGAAGACATAAAAAAAATTAATATAAAAAATTTGATAGTCCCTATTGGGATTTTTACAGTTTTAACAACTTTATTGTATAACGAAAATTCTAATATAAATTCTGTAAGCCTTTTGTCCCACCAAGAATTAGATCAGTACTTATTTAAAGCCCAGATGAGTTTCCTTTATAATATTAATTTTGTTGAGTTGTTTACTAATCCCTTTAGGAGTCAGCATGCAAATTCTTTGATTGGTATAACATTAATTGATTTATTTGGGGACTATTTCAATAGATACTGGGATCACAGTAGAAGTCTTTTTCTATCAAACAGAAGAGAGTTGTTTGAATTTTTACCAAACCCAAGAAGAAATATTGCATTGCTTCTGTCGACTATATTTATAGTTTCATCTATATTTTCTAGTTCCAATAAAACCTTTAAAAAACACCGAAGGGTTTATTTAATTGGAACATTAATTTTAGCACTAACTTCTTTAGGGCTTTTTGGCTTGCACTTCAATCCAGAAAAAGGTGATACAGTTAAAACACACTACTATTTTTACCTAATTGCAATTTCATTCACTATTATATATGTTCAATATTTATCAAATAGAAAGTACTCAATACAATTAGTATCTGTATTATTAACAATCATTATATTTTTATTTATTTTTGGGTTTCCAAAAACTTATGATTCAGAATATGAAGATGTAATTCAAGACAAGTTAGCTGTAACTATTGGGTGTAACATTTCTTCTTTGTATTATGACAATTATTTTTCTAATGAAACCAAATGCCTAAATAAAAAAATTGCAACTTGCGGTTTTTATGAAGAGTATGCAAAGCCAGAAAACCATCCAGACGGATATCTGATATTTCAAAATGATGATTTTTTTAGTCCAATTAATCTAATTGATAATTCGGGCTATACAGTAACCGTAAATGGATATGCTGAATGTTTAAATTATGTTGAGGGGGGATATTACAGAAATGTCAATAATATTTTTAATGATGACAGAGCCCCTCTAATTAACAATTTGGTAATGCTTCTATCCTTTATTTCAATTATTGGGTTTACTATCTTAGCTAAAAAAGAGAACTGACGCCTAAAGGATTTAGAAATGTTAATTGTTTTTAGTGAGTCTTACTCAGAAACTAAAAATGTTTAGGTTTATAAAGATTAGTTAGAAAAAAAATCTTATTTTTATAATTATTTAAAACTATAGAAAATAAAACAATTGCTATAAAAAGAGAATTGAAATACCCCACTCCAACGACTAGTGATTGTATGTTTCCTGCATTGGAACCTTCTTGTATGTATTTTATAAAAAATCTTGAAAATAAAGAGATGCCAGGTAAAGATAGCAAAATAGCTATTAAAGCAACTGAAAGTTTTGATCTGTAAATTAAAAGGGATTTAAAAATAATTTTTATAGATTTAGATATGTATTCATAATTTGAATCAAATAGTCTTGAATCTCTAGTTTTGTTTGTATATCTAATCTCGATATCAGAAAACCTTAGATTTTCTCTTTTTGCTTGGTATAAAGATTCTAAAGTATACGTAAAAGAATTAGTAACAAATAAAGTATCTATAGCCCTACTGGAGTATGCCCTAAACCCCGAGGTAACATCATTTAAATTATTACCCAAACTAAAACTAACAAGAAAAGATCCTAGTCTTTGAAAAAATTTTTTTGAACTTGAAAAATGATTCATTGATTTAAAATCACGTGAGCCGATCACAATATCCACATTATCCTCTGATAGTTTTTTAAAAAGTTTTGGGATGTCCTCAGAAGGATATTGATTATCTGAATCAAATATTAATAATTCACTATATTTTTGTTCTCTTGAAAAATATAAAATACTATTGAATACTTCTGCTAATCCATAGTTTTGCTTACTTGAAATTAATAAAATGTTTTTATCATGTTGTTCTAAAATATCTAGGGTTTTATCTCTGCTTCCATCATTTACAACTAAAATATCAAAATCAATTTCATAGTTTTTTTTTAAATCTAATAACGAATCAATACACAAAGATATATTTTCTTCTTCATTAAAACAAGGAACAGCTATTAATTTATTCATCTAATTATTTTTACCTTTTAATTAATCTAATAGATAAAAGAAAAAATAAAACAACTAGTTTTTAAATTCTGAAAATTTCTTTTGTTAATTTTAAGTTAATATATAAAAAATTCAATTAACTAATTTAAGATGTCATAAATATAAATTTATGGAAGAGTTACTTCAATTATTTGACCAGATGTAGTGCCAACAAGGAGGGTTTCGTTTCCTGAATCGTTAATTGTAGTAATTGAATAAGGAATTAGGTTTTTTTCTAAAACAATCACTTCACTTGCTTTCTGAACATTAATTGCCCAAATAGTACCCGTACAAAAGTCACCAACAAAAAAGTAGTCTTTCCATTTTGTAGAGTTAGTTAATTCTGTCCCTCCAATAACTGCGCAATAATCATTCCCATGAGGAAATACATAATTAGGAAATACGGTTGATTCTATTAACTCATTTTGTGTTGCAATGTCAACAGGTGTACTCGGATAATTAGCATTGAAATAAGACTCAAACCAAGGCCATCCAAAAAAAACAGGTTCTTCAATATTGTTTATATTGTCAATAATATTTATTTCTTCCCAATGAGAATTTCCAACATCTGGAATAATTAGACTATCATTCTGGAAAAAACATGACCACGGGTTTCTCAATCCATAGGCCAAATAATTTATTCTTGGATCATTTGCTTCTGTTAAGGGATTGCCTAAAAGGTCAACATTAGAGATTGAAAAGACTTTTCCCCATAATGTATCAAATTTTGCTGAATGTCCTGGACTCTCTAAATCACCCAAACAAAGAATAATATCTTGGTCTTTTTGTAAGATTTTTCCTCCCCAGTGTATTTTTGTAGTTTCAACGTTACCGTCAGAAATAATTGCTAAACTTTCTTCATTCCCAAGTTCTAAGTCTGGTAATACTTCAAATGCAGAAAGATGATATTTATTATCTACTCCTGTATAGGTTACAACCAAAAAATCTTTTGAGTTTAAATTCATAAAATCGAATGTGTGAAGTCCAGACTCTCTTTGTGTTCTTGTTTGATTAGATAAATCTAAAACTTCTACAACATTTTTTTCTGAATCAACTCCGTAGATAAATCCTTCTGTTTCAGAAAACATGTAATTAAAATTTAATGGATTATTAACTCTGATAAAAGAAACAATATTTTGACCCTCTATAACTATATCTATACTGGCTTCTCCAAAATTTGGAGCTTCTATCAAGTTTAAATCTTCAATACCCTTGTCACTTAGTTGCTGAAGATATAACTCATATTCACTTAATTTTAGTGATTCGGTAACTGCATTTTTTTTAATACCAACAACTAAATCAACCAAGTCTCCGTCTTTAAGTTCAGATCCCTGAATTAGATTTGTACCTAAAACCATATCTATACACTCTTCTCTGTCGGTAACTTGCTTAACTATCCGGATTTCAATTTTAATTTCATTATCTGATTCAATTTTTTTCATGATTTCCAATGACTCATCAAGTGATATCTCGCAATTGTTAAAGCTTAATGGCAGTGAAGCTGGGTAGCTGGTTGCACAGGTGGTAAAAAATAATACCATTAGAAGAATTAATTTATTTAAAGATTTTGGCACATTTCAATGTTAGCCTTTGTAGTTTTTATAAAAAATTAATAGGTTAATTTATATTAACTATCCATTAGGGACTACAAATGAAAACTGGTCCAAATAATAAGCATCATGAGAATCTATTTGAGATTTATAATCATATTTTATAGTTTGATTATTAAGAATTTCTACACTTGTGCTTGTATCAAATAATGTAATTGACTGAAATATATATTTGTACTCATTTTCCCAAGTGTCACTCAAAGCGGACTCATTAGAAACTATGTTGTTAATATTTAATCTAAAACTATATTCATCATTATCTAGTATTAAATAGACATCTTTGTATTTTGTTTTCTTACTGCTTCCAGTATCAGGAACCATTTGAAACTTTAATTTTACAAATTTTGCCTTTGAAGAACCGTCTACTATTCCATTGAAGTTAAAGCTTACTACATCACCCACATTTACGATCTGATTTCTTGGACCAGTGTTTAAAAATTCCCCAGAAACCTGATCAGCAGAATTCATTGACGGTGGAGTATATGAAGACCCATTACTGTTTATTACAAATGACTTATTAAATAAAGGATTTGCAGTATCTTGAAAAGTCGTGGTTGTAACCGAAGATGTACCGCTTGATCTCCAAGAAAAAGTTGTAATCTTTTCAAGTGAATATCTGTCAATATTACAACCCGAAAAATTAAATTGGTTTACAGTCAACTCTTGACCAAGAAGTACTTGAAATCTCATACCTGTTTCGTTTCTGAAAACTAAATATGCACTATCTGAAATTATGGTTTCTTTATTCAAGTTTTTAACAGCTTTAAGGCTAGTGCCCGAGTTATAAGCTCTTATTTCAGTATTTAAATATCCCCTCTCAACAGTAAAGTTTTGCCCATCTTTCTCTGTCACTTTCATTAATTCAGTACCTATTAATAAAATCTCTCCAACAAAAGCTTGGTTTTCATTACTTAATTTAATTACTGTATCATCAATTTCAATTTCATTAGATGTGTCGAGCCTGTTGTCTGATATCGTATCTGTAATGTAAACAATATTAAAAGTGTCTGTTGTGCTAAATGCTTCCCCTGCTGAAACATTTTTGTACAGTCCCGATGAACTATTTTTAGCGGTAATTAAGACCTTACTAACCCCTGTATGTGAAGAAACTTGTTGAGAAGAGATTGTTCCTACTGAGAACTCACGATTGCCTGTAGCTTTAACAACAGTACCATCTCCACTTTCAGCAAAGCTGTAGAACCAAACTCCATCAGATAAGTTTTCAAGATTAAAAGTGGCTTCTGTTAAATTCAAAGAAGTTGATACAGAAGTCGGTACTACATTTGTTATGCTTGATGAAAATGGCGGTATGAAGTAGAAATTATAATTTGTACTACCGTCTCCAACTATTTTTATTTTAATTTTATTACTGTCTTCCTCAAATATTTCAGTAGTGTTTGATGATTGTGAAAAAGAACCATTGCTTACATTCAATGTGCTCGGGACTGCTCCATTTGAATACAGGTTTGAAACGCCAGTATTGAGTGATCCAAGATAAGGAGTACCGCATACACTGTCTGAATTTTCAATTCCTTTAAATAAGCTAACTACTTCGTTTGAGGACAGAGAGATGCTAGGGACAGTACCATATTGATTATTTGCTTCACTTAAGTTTGCTTCAACTACTGTTGTTGTTGTTGTGCTTGGAACAGTGGTTGTTGTTGTGCTTGGAACTGTTGTGGTAGTGGTAGTTGTGTCAGAGTTAGAATTTGAAGTGTAGCTATTAATTCTGTCTTCACAACCAGTAAATTCTCTCATCTTGTTAATTGTGTTTGGCCCAACATCGCCATCTGGGTCTAAACCAACATATGCCTGAAAATCACGAATTGCATCTGCCGTTTGCTGACCTAAGTATCCATCTTCATCACCAGCATCAAACCCATACTTGTTAAGAAATATTTGAACATTTATTGTCTTTTCGAAATTAGTATTTTGATTATTATCTTCAATACATTCTTCTTCAAGAATCACAGTGGTTGTAGAGGTACTAGGAGGTATTTCAACCGTTGTAGTAGTTGAAGTAGTAGTTGAAGTAGTAGTTGAAGCTATAGACTCTTCTACATCATCACTATTCCCAAAAGAGCAATGTGATAACAATAAGAAAAAAATTAAAACAAGGTTAATATTTTTATTCTTCACAATTGAATGATAATTAAAATAATTTACAAATGAAAAGTTTTTTAATCTTTATTGAAAATTCTTAACAAATAATTCTTTACAAAATTGATTATTAAAATTAAGGGCTGCTTGTCAAGAATATCCTCAAATGCATCAACAAAATAATCTATATCACTATTTTCAATAACTAATGGTGGGCTTATGAATAATTTAATATCTTTATTGAAACCTGCGTAGGTAAGGATTTTATATTTTGTGTATAATTCATTGATAATTGCACTTACATATAGCTTTTCTACAAATCTAGGATCCTTAGTTATTTCTAGTGGAAGAATTTTTAACAGCTTGTCTGTGTTTAAAAGATTAACTTTTTCAAAACCAATACCCCAATGAAATCCATCTCCTGACAAAGAATTCACATTATTTAATTTAATTAAATTTTTAACTTTTGAAGTCAGATAATCTCGTTTTAAATCTATCTGTTTAATAAATTCTGAATCAGAAAAAATTTCTAGTGTTTTCAGTGCGATTTTGTCTTCTTCGACATAATTTGAATAGGTAGATGAATGTAATAAAGCATCTTTTTGACTACCGTATGCTTTTTTAAAAACTTCACTATCTACTGTATAACCTGAAATAGAAGCGATACCCCCTCCAAAGCTTTTTGAATAAGTGACGATATCTGGGCAAAGATTTGCTTCGTTCATAAAATAAAATAAATTGGACGTTCTGTAGAAGCCTGAGTAAACTTCGTCAAAAATTAAAATAATATCTTCTTTTTTACAAATATCACTAATTAAACAAAGTTTTTCATATTCCATTGGTTTAGCTAATGATGCACTAAAAGGCTCTAATATAATTGCATAAATATTTTTTGAATTAGCCTCAATAGTTTTCTTTAAAAGATCTATATCGGTTACATCTATGCATTTTGTTTCGAGTGATGTTTGAAAATCAAAATATACTTCAGGGGAGTCTGTTATCTGTGAAGTGGCAATTAGTTTTCCGTGAAAAGAGTTCTCATTATGAATTAGTAGATTGCGATTTCCGTTGTGATATTTGTATGCAAGTTTTAAAGCACCTTCGTTTGCCTCAGCACCTGAATTGCAAAAAAATGAATAATCTAAGTCCCCAGGAAGCATTAAAGCCATTTTCTGTGACAATAGGGCGATACTTTGATTAAAGAATAATCTGGAAAACGGCATCATTTCTTTTGAAGCAAATTCAATTCTTTCATTAAGGATGCTTGGATGATTATATCCAAGGTTTTGAGTACCAAATCCAGATGTTAAATCTAATATTTTCTCTCCTGATTCTGTATAAATAAAACTTCCTTGAGCCCTCAGAACTTTTTCTTTTGAAAATTCAAACTTATCTAGGAGGCCAACTTGTCCAATATTAAAAAAATTTTTATACAATTCTTTTATTTCTTTATTCGATTTATTATCTTGATTCATTATTTAATCTCTCAGCCAGCCTTGAGGTCAAAGCAAGCATTGTTAGTGTTGGATTTGCAATTCCTCCAGTTGGAAAAACAGAAGTGCTGTTAATAATTAAATTATCAATTCCATGATAATTTTGACTTATATCACATACTGAGTCATTTTCATTGAGACCCATTTTTGTAGTACCCATATGATGACCAATTCCAAAAATATCTTTTTCTAAATAATTATTTAATGTTTTTTCATCAGAATAAAAAATATCATTTAATTCAAAATTAGAATTCATCTCATTAAATATTATATTTAAATCTTTAATTGAGTTTTTTAAATTAACAGAATCTTCATTCGTAATATTCCAATCCAAAATCGTAGTATTATCGCTATCAATATATATTTGATTTCTTTTATTTGGTTTTTGTTCTAAATGTAAAACTACTGCATAAGATTTGTTCTTTGAGAAAATACTTTTTAATTTTTTTACAAACATATCTAACACATCAATAACTAATGAAATTAAATCTTTAATTTTTATACTTCCTGTTGAGGTTAAGTTTCTGGTCAAAATAATATGTCTTAATCTGTAAAGTGATCTACTTTGATAAACATTTGAGCTTCTTAAGACAAAATAATTCCTTACATCTTGATTTGTAGATTGAAATCCAGAAAAATACTTTGATTCCATTTCTTCTAGCTTGTCATCAAAAAGATGCCTAACAGTAGGTGGTGAATATGTTTTGATAAATTTATTAATTAATGGATTTTTTATAGAAACCCTTCCTACTTGAATTTGGAGATGTTCCATAAAATATTTTCCTAGATTGGGATTTAAATTCTCATCCGGTAAATACTTCATCAGTACTCTAGTGGTTTCTATTCCACCAGCAGCAAGAATTAACTTCTTTAGTTTTATTTCATTGGTGTCACCAACTACGTTCTCTAAAATAATGCTACTAATTTTGTTTTCGTCTAAATTCATTTTGATTAATGTTGTTTTAATTAAGACATCGATGTTTTCACTCTTTTCTAAATATTCTCTTGAATTCTTTATGTAGTTTCCCCTTGCAATATTTATTGGATATGGCTTGATACTTTTCATATTTAATTCATTCGAATCAATATTTTGTGGAATAATATTCAAGAGTTCATATGCTTTTTTATAGTGGTTTTTTAAATCAGCTTTTAACATATTCCAGATGCTGTTCTGGCTGTAGTCATAATCGTCAAGCTCCATACACCACCCTCCCCACACATTTGCATTACCGCCAAACATTCTGACTCTTGAATGGTATGAGGCGTAATTTTCTGTTGGCCAATTTCCAAGACTTTTAACTTTTGCATATGAATGCTGATTTATTTCTTTATTAAATTTAAAGTCTCCTGATTCAACTAAAAGAATATTTTTCTCTTCTAATTTTAATAATTGAGACAAAGCTAGCCCTGCAATTCCTGCTCCAATAATAACTATGTCATAATTTTCTTTTAGCTGGGCTTTGTTAATGATCATTTGTAAACAATGAACAGTAAGTAGAATCTATTTGAAATAATTTTTTTATTTTTCATTATTATTATTTTAGTTGTGAAAAAAATAATTAATTCCAAGTATTTATTGATATCATTGTTTTTTCTAATTTTGTTAATTCCAGAAAATAGTAGTTCAATCTTACCATCTATACCTTTGAATAATAGTTTAGAGATATTAATCGCTATTTTAATGATTGGCCTAGTTGTGAAATTAAGAAATAACAAAAAAGCTTTTACTATTTTATTTTTCACAACCCTTTTGCTAAAACTTGTTTTGCTTTTATTGCCAACAGATATGTGGAAACTTTGTTACCAAGATGATCTAATAAAAAGATTTCCTGGTGAAATTGGACAAAGTATTGACAATCAACTTGAATGCGAAAAAGTTTATCATTTAAATGTTCAGAGTAGCTCATCTTTAGCTAGAGAAATAAATTTCTATTCTAATCCTGACTCGGAGTGGCTAGGAGCTAATGGATCAAATTTTAATCTTAGTTTTCTTAATAATAAAAAATTTAACTTTAAAAGTAATGGTGATTTTGATAGAAGATGGCTTCCTTTTTCATTGACAGTTAGTAAAGATTTTGATTCAAAAACTGAATCCTTAAGAATAGTGTATGTAGGCGATCTGAAAGTTTATAAAAATAATGAGAAAGTTTATGAAGGAAAATCATACTTAAAAAGTAACGAAATTCAAATTAATGAAGTAAATAATAAAACTCTTGAAATTGTGTATAAATTTGAAAAGAGTAAAGGTGAAGAAATAAGACTTTTAGCCACAAATTCTAGAGATTATCCTCCTGATTTATACGGTAAACTTCAAGTATTTGACTCAAACTCAAAGATTTATAAAACTGAAAAAACAATTGTAACTAGTTTTGTGGAAGCAATTTTTATTCTATTAATTTTTTATTGTTTATTTTCTTCAAGTAATGGTAAGAATAAAAATGATTTAATTAATTTTCTTATCGGCAAAAAAGTTCTTATTATTTTTTATTTTATACTTTTATTCTTCGTTTTATCACCTTCAAGCATTGAATCGTTTCCAGTATTGTTAATCTTCGACTCTTTCAGTATTTTTATATATTTAAGTACATTTTTAATTTTTTACTTTTATGATTTAAAGCCTTTTGAAATGTTTCTGGTCAGTTTAGCCGTTACTTTTTTATTAATGGACTTGGACTATAAGCTTTACAATGAATATATAAGACCAGGTGGTTCCGATTCTTTAACTTATGAATACTTTTCTAGGTTGATACATGAAGGAAGTTTTTTTCAAGGGGGTGAAGATGTTTACACATATTCTCCAGCTGCAAGATACTTTATTTATTTTTCTCACATAATATTTGGTGAAAAATTAAAGTATTTATTTATAGCTCTTAATGCGCTCGTGGCATATTTGGCTGTTCTAGACAATAAGTTTAAGTTTGATAGGAAGAATATTTTTAT
>Ga0208130_1001638_pt1 | contig 10737 bp, 9 predicted proteins | sample ETNtaG_31_FD_185771 | JGI IMG/M metagenome (GOLD analysis project Ga0208130, IMG submission 185771) | Marine microbial and viral communities from oxygen minimum zone, Eastern Pacific Ocean - ETNP201310SV78 (SPAdes) (version 2) | ecosystem: Environmental > Aquatic > Marine > Oceanic ...
ACCAAGAGAAGTGACCTGGGTACCAAGAGTTTGCCCACATGTGACAAGCACCCTCAGCCATCGCGGTGTACGCATTAGATGGCCCAAGTTCAATCTCGGAAGGATCAGAAACGGTATAACCAGCTTCTTGCATTATCTGGCGCACAATCTCAGCCTGGATATAACCAGAAGCCCAGTTCGCACGACACATCGTGATATCTCCACGAGAAGCTGCTTCTGTTTCTTCAGCAGTTTCTTCAACAGCAGCTTCGGTGGTTTCCGGAGCTGCCTCTTCTTCAGCGGTAGCGCTGGAACTAGCAGATGAACTGCTAGAAGCGTCATCACTGTCACTTCCACAAGCAGAAGCAACTAGGGCAAAACCTAGTAGCGCTGCGAGTAGAAACATTATTCGCTTACTCATTGATCCCCCTCGGATCTCTATTAGGTGACCTGTTAAGTCTTGAACAATTTATTCAAGAGGTCATTGATGTCTTAGACCTTACAGGAGTGGAGTACTGCCGCCAAATTTCGTTTTCATACCGTCATACTTGGTTATCTTTTACGCTACTAACCTGTTTATTGTGAAAAGAACGAGAGTAGTTGCTGACACGGTTTTGACGTGTGATGAAAATTTTTCTGTGTTTTCTCCTGGAGTAGTTGATTTTGATGATGATTGCATCACTTGGGTAGGTTCACCGGAAGGAAAATCCGCTGAACCAGAACGAGAGATTAAAAACATCGGTGGGCTTGTGATGCCAGGGCTAGTTAACGCTCATGCTCATACACCCATGACTCTTGTTCGAGGAGCGGGAGATGGGCTTCCTCTTTGGCGTTGGTTGACTGAAGCGATGTGGCCGCGAGAGGGTCAAATGAGTCCTGAAGATGTTTTATGGGGGATGACTCTCGGTTCAGCAGAGATGCTTTTATCAGGGGTAACAACTAGTTGTGAAATGTATTTACATGAGGACGCAATTGTAGAAGCGGTTAAACGCACAGGAGGTCGATTAGTTATGACTCCTGGTGTTGTTTCAGCGCTTCATCCTGATGATGCAGGTGCAGGCCGGACACAGGACATTATTGATTTTCATGCTGCTCATCATGGTGCGGAAGGAAGAATCACTGTTGGGGTTGGGCCGCATTCGGCGTATGACCTGGGTGTGGAGAGGGCTTTAGAGCTTTCGGAGTTGGCTCAAGAGTTGGATTCCTTGCTTCATATTCATTTATCTGAGACATCGCAAGAGAATCAGGATTTGGAGAGTAAGTATGGCCAAAGTGTTGTGAAGACACTCGCCGAACATGGTGTTTTTGATGGGCGAGTTCTTGCCGCTCATTGTGTGTGGGTAGATGAAGACGATATTTCGGTTTTAGCGGAGCATCAGGTTGCAGTAGCGCATTGCCCGTTATCGAATATGAAATTGGGTTCAGGTGTTGCTCCAGTTGTTTCAATGCGAGAAGCCGGAGTCCTTGTTTCTTTAGGTACTGATGGTCCGGCTTCTAATGACACGCTTGATTTATGGGAAGAAGTCAAGTTTGGTCCTCTCTTAGCTAAAGTTTCAGCCCATGACGCTTCGTTATTGGGTCCAAGAGAAATTTTGACTATGGCGACTCGTTCAGGTGCAGAAGCTGTCGGTTTATCTAATGTAGGGAGTCTTGAGCCGGGTTATAAAGCTGATCTTCTTCGAATAGAGACAAATCATCCTGCTTTTGTTCCTGTGACAGAACTTGATGAACTTTTAGCACATGTGGCTTGGTCGGGGTCGAGTAAAAACGTTACTGATGTTTGGGTTAACGGAAATCCAGTAGTCGCCGACGGGTCTTTGCATTCTTTCGACTTAGATGAAGCTGTTGCTGAAGTTCAAAAAAGAGCACAAGGGCTTGTGGATTGATGACCGCTGAACTTTCAAGCGAAGAAGTTATTGAACTGCTTGGTTTAGAGCCTCTTCCTGAAGAAGGAGGAATGTGGACTCGAACGCTTTACGACGGAAAGTCAAGCGCAATTTATTATCTTCTAAGAAGAAACGATTTTTCGGCTATGCATCGTTTAGTCGGAGACGAAATATACCATCACTATTCTGGCGACCCGGTAGAAATGCTTCTGCTTCATCCAGATGGAAGTCACTCAACACCTGTTTTGGGTCCAGATTTAAAAAACGGGCATCGACCACAACTCATAGTCCCCAAAGGAGTGTGGCAAGGATCCTTGACTCTTGGTGACTGGTCTTTAGTAGGAACGACGATGGCGCCACCGTATGAAGATGACGACTTTGAACTCGGTGACCGAGAGTTCCTCAAAACAGGTTGGCCGGAAGTTGATAGTGAAATAGAGAAATTGACAAGAGAGTGAGTTATGGGCTTATTCAAAAGGTCTAATAAAGATAAGTGTTTTCCATATGGGAAAGAGAAAGTTAACGGATCGAAGCCAGAGTCTTTCCCTGAGCATGATTTACGCCCGGTGCGTGAAGATCACATAAGTAGGTTGGGTGCCCATTTAGATTGGGTGAAGGAATGTTCCCGTTGTGGTTATGAAGACTTAGGTCTTGGAAACATGACGAGCTACTACGGTCAAGTCCATAGCCAAACGACGAGACGGCTGGATGAAGTTGATGCTTTGGTTCAAACTTTTCCATTCTTTTTCGGGCCGTTAAGAATTCAAGAGGGTCCTCAGGACAACTGTTGCGCTGTGTCAAAGCAAAAGAGCGGTTGGCATTCAACCCGGCAGTATGTCCGCCGGACATTGGTGAATAAGGAATTGATAGCTGAATACAAAACTGAATACCTTTCAGACTCAAGCCACTACGCGTGGGCTGATTTGAAGCCAAAGATGGTGAAAGGACGAGGCGAAAAGTGGGTCACTTCTACTGTCGGAAATGGACTGATCTGTGTGTGGGAGTGCACTTATTGTAAGCAACTCGTGAAAGAGTACCTTGATTTGGGAGTACCTAATAATGACGGCTATTGGGACCCCAAACGCTGGTATGACGATGACAGCCGTGTAGAGGGAGATGGTTAATGCCCTTCTACACTAGTCTCGTGCTGTAAGGAGAACTCATGAGGAAAATAGCATTTGTATTATTGGCAGCACTTATAACTGCAGGCTGTGGATCGTCTAACGATTCGGAGAAAGAGATATCTTCTTCTATGTCTGCGACAACTGTGGTCGAGGAGACAACTACCACTGAAGATGAGTACGTTGCTCCGGTAGCTGAAGAAACTGACACGAATGACGATCAAGGGGATCCAGCGAGGGAAACTTTAGTGGTCCTTATCAGCGAGGTTACGGGATTTGAGCTTGGTTTTGTCAATGACGGTTTTTCTGGGTGCATCGTTGACGCTGTAGTTGAAACAGAAGGCGGAGATTATTCAGCTGCTTTGGAAAACGTTTACTCTGACGAGGACGCTTATTCGATGGAGTTCGAAGTGGCATTTGTTTCATGTATTTCTTATCTTTCTGGTGCGGAGCTCGCGACGTTAGCTGAAGCGGAAGATACTTCAGACGAAGATGTTCCTGTTGTCCTCGATTTCGACCCTGTACCATCATTCAGCACTCTTGCCGAAGGCGAAGAGTGTGGAACCCAGGAATACGGACAACGCATCATGATTGATGGATTCTGTGTCTCAGCTGATATCTGCCTTGATGACCCAGGTCATGAAGCATGTGGAGACCCAGCAGACTACGACTGGACCAGCGATAGCTGCCCAGTATCTGACCTTTACGGACAAACCCTTCGTTACTTGGACAGTGACTGCATGCCAGATCTCTGCATAGTAGAAGATCCAGGTCACGAACTGTGTGGAAATCTACACGATCATGAATCTGAACATTCAGATGAAGACCATTCTTCTTACGACTTTGTAGGCACTGATTGTGCAACAGCGGATTCGGATCGAAAGGTAACTCCGAACTGGCCTTACGACTCTGGCATTTATGAAGGACCTAGCAACTCGGCAACTATGCGCATCGGAACACATGACGACTACGATCGTTGGGTTTTAGAGTTCAGAGAAGACAACACTCCTCCTACTGGTTGGGACATACGCTGGACCGGTGAGGACATTGAACTTACGGCCAGTGAAAGCGAGTTCCGTCCAGCTCCGTCCATGAGCGGTAACAAGTTCTTAACTATCACCTTGAAGTCTTCAAATGGTTTCTACCTCCCTGAAGGAGAACAGTATTACGGACCTCTTAATCTGTACGGTGATGATATAGATGCCTTCAACCTGGTTCACGCTACTTCGTTCGCCGAGTACGAAGGTTATGCAACTTGGGCGATCGGAGTTGCGTACGAGTCGGAGTTCACCGTGGGAACGTTGTCTGATCCCGCTCGACTAGTTATCGACATCTGCCATTAGATAACTACCGATTAGCAATTACCAGCTGGGTTGAGTTAAAACTCCGCCGTCTACCACCAGATCTGTACCGGTTATCCATTTCGCTTGTTCAGAAATTAGAAAAGCGACCGCATCTGCCACATCTTCGGGAGTTCCGAGTCTTTTAAGTGGAGATGATTTCAACCATCGTTCCACTCCTTCTGGCCAGCGATCGTGCAGGTTTCCATCATCAATCAGACCAGGCGACACGGAGTTGACGCGTATCCCGTGTTGACCGAGCTCTGAAGCTGCAGCTTTGGTTGCCATGAGTAAGCCGGCTTTAGAAATCGCGTAATGGCTATGGCTAGCGGAAGGCTGGTAAGCCTCTATAGAAGAGATGTTTACAATGGCTCCCTTTTTCTGTTCTGAAATAATGTGGGCGCTTACTGCATTCATGAGAAGTTGCGCAGCTTTCAAATTCACATCAAGCATTTCATCCCATTTATCGCTATCAATAGTTGACCATTCTTCTAGTTTCTGACAGGCAGCGTTATTTACTAGAACATCAACACTGCCTGCTTGCTCCAGAGTTTTCGTTACTAGTAGTTCTGGACCGTCAGTTTCTGAAAGGTCAGCAGCAATAGTGATGGCATTAAATTGTTTAGCGAACTCAGTTCCTTGCTCTAAAGAAGAGTTCACAGCAAGAACCAGCTTGTAGTTATCGCTGTGAAGGCGTTTAGCGATAGCGCCACCGATCGGACTAGTGGCACCTGTTATCAGTGCAATTTTTTGATTCGAATTAGAAGTCATAGTGTTTTAGTAGAATAGAGATAGAAATTTTAGTTACGGTTTATTTCAGTTTCCTATTAAGAGGGTAGTCAAATGACAGGCAAAGACGAGAATATTTTCACAGTTGAGTATGCGAATGGCAAGTTGATGCTCTTAGATCAGACCGCACTTCCAGCCGCGGAACGCTACATAGAGTGTGAAAATTGGCAGCGAGTCGCAAAAGCAATAAGTGATCTTGAAGTTAGGGGAGCGCCTGCAATAGGGGTCACCGCCGCATTCGGTCTAGTTCTCGCCGTAAAAGCGTCTTTAGCGACAACACATAAAGAAATGCTGAACGAACTTGAAGCAGTCGCTGAATCGTTGATCGCGACACGACCCACGGCAGTAAATCTTGCATGGGCTGTTCAAGAAGTCATGGAGGTAGCGAGATCATCTCAGACAGCAGAGGAAATGCAACAAAACGTCGAAAATACTGCTCAGCGGCTTCACGCCGAAGACCTCGCCATCTGCAAAGCCATAGGTGACGCCGGAGCCGAATTACTCGCAGGAGCAAAAAACGTCATCACTCATTGCAATGCTGGCGGGCTCGCAACTGTCGGTTACGGCACTGCTTTAGGTGTTATTCGTTCGGCGCACCGTGAGAATCCAGATCTTCATGTATGGGTAGATGAAACCCGTCCAGTCTTGCAAGGTGCTCGCCTGAGTTCTTATGAACTTCATCGAGATGGAATTAATTGCACGGTGATTGTAGACGGAGCAGCGGCTTCTGTACTTAGAGAAGGGGAAGTAGGTGCAGCTGTAGTGGGGGCTGACCGCGTGGCAGCTAATGGTGATGCAGCTAATAAAATTGGAACTTACGGTCTTGCAGTGTTAGCTCGACATCACGGGGTGCCTTTTTATGTAGCCGCACCATTATCCACTATCGATCAAGCCACACCGAATGGTTCCTCTATAGAGATAGAGCAACGACCAGGTTTAGAGATATCAGAATATCGAGGAGAAGCCATCACTCCCGAAGGAGTAGCAGTGCATAACCCGGCATTTGATGTGACACCAGCAGAACTTATTGATGGAATAATCACGGAGATCGGGGTATTGCGCGCCCCCTACGCTCCAGCTATAAACGAAGCTTTAAATAGATAATCTGACTAACTATTTCCAGAGGTCATCAATTGACCAATCTGTATACGAGTAAATTCGTCAGTTGGTGCTACGGCAACAAGTTTTCCTTGGTAGATCACACCTACTCGGTCAGAAAGACTCAAAATTTCATCTAACTCTGCTGAAACTAAGAGAACAGCAACTCCTGCGTCTCGTGCGTTGACGAGTTGTTGATGAATAAATTCGATACTGCCGACATCAATTCCGCGTGTTGGTTGGGCTGCGAGAAGAAGACTGGAGTCATGGGACAATTCGCGAGCAGCAATAACTTTTTGTTTATTACCGCCAGACAATGTTCGTGCCGGATTATGAATAGATGCAGTTCTAACATCAAATTTTTCCACTAAATGAGAGGCTTCTTCGTTGATGGCTGCAGTTTGTCTTATGCCGCGTGCAGCAAAGGGGGAATGAAAGTAGCGGTTGAGTACTAGATTGTCGGCTACAGAGTGCGGTCCTACTAGACCATGTTTCTCTCTATTTTCTGGAATGTGGGAGATTCCCTCTTCACTTATTTCTCGGGCGCTACAGCCGCTCATCTCTTTTTCGCCCATCAAGATTGATCCTGACACGAGTGGCCTTAGTCCAGTGATTGCCTCGACGAGTTCTCGTTGCCCATTGCCTTCCACTCCAGCAATTCCAAAGATTTCTCCCTCTTTTACATCTAACGAAAAATCCTTAAGCGCAGATTGATTTCTGTCATCAAGTACGTTGAGTTCTTTGATGGAAAGAACAGTATTTCCAGGAGTGGCTTCCGACTTAGCAATTCGTAGAACTACTGATCGTCCAACCATCATTTCGGCAAGGCCTTCTTCGTTGGTTTCTTTTGGATCTGTTGCTCCTACTACTTCTCCACGACGCATAACAGTTACTTTGTCAGCGATTGCGAGAACTTCTCTGAGTTTGTGCGTAATAAAGATGATTGATACGCCTTCTGCGGTCAGGCTTCTAAGTACTTCAAGCAGATGGTCTGTTTCTTGTGGGGTGAGTACCGCTGTTGGTTCGTCAAGGATGAGAACGTCGGCTTGGCGGTACAGGGAACGAAGAATTTCAACACGTTGCTGGTATCCAATTGGAAGGTCTTCAACGACTGCACGAGGATCAACTTCAAGCCCATAGCGTTTACCTAACGCTTCTACTTCTTGAGCGGCTTTTTCAAAATCGAGAACTCCACCTTTTTTTGTTGGTTCGTCCCCAAGAACAATATTTTCTGTGACAGTCAATACAGGAACGAGTTGAAAGTGCTGGTGAACCATTCCGATTTTGTGTTCAATAGCGTCATGGGGGCTGTTCATTTCTACTTTTTCGCCGGCGACTCGAACTTCACCTTCGTCAGCTTTGTAGAGGCCAAATAAAATATTCACGAGTGTGCTTTTGCCCGCCCCATTTTCTCCAAGAAGCGCATGTATTTGACCTTTTTCAACTTGGAGGTTCACCTCGTCGTTTGCGACAAGAGGTCCGAAACTTTTGCAAATACCTACTGCTTCTAGCGCGAGCGGCGCCTGCTGGTTGTTCATTCGCGTGTGTAGGGCTGACCGATAGCAGCGGGTGGGCGAGCTCTTCCAACAAAACCGGCAAGAACGACAATGGTGACGATAAAGGGAATCATGCCGATGAATTGGGGATGACCTGTCAGCCATCCTCTAAATTGAAACTGTGTTTGTATAGCGTTTGTGTAGCCGAAAAGTAAAGCAGCTCCCCAAGCGCCTACGGGATTCCAGCGTCCGAAAATCATTACTGCGAGAGCTACGAAACCTTTCCCGTTGGTCATGCCACGTTCAAAAGACCCGACTGCTTCGAGGCTGAGATAGGCGCCAGCGAGACCTGCGATTCCGCCTCCAATTATTAAGTTGAGGTAGCGCATCTTTGCGACGGAAACTCCGACAGTTTCTGCGGCGCTTGGGTGCTCGCCGATAGCTCGCGTCCTTAGGCCCCAAGTTGTTTTAAATAGCGAGTACCAAATGACGGCTACGAGAAGAAGGGAAACGTAAGTTATGGGCTGGTTTGCGAAGAAAATCTTTCCAATTACTGGTATGTCTGCTAGTGGTCCGACATTAATTCTTGGAGTTTTGGAGTGGATCGTTTCTCCGGGGGTATAAAGAAAACTTGTTAGCCCTAAAGCGAAGATGTTCAGAACAGTACCTGCGATGATTTGATCACCTTGGAGGCTTACTGTTAGGCCGCCTAGGGCAGCGCCCATAAGCATCCCACATGCGAGACCTGCGGCTACCCCAAGATAGAGGCTGCTCGTAGCGGCAGTCACGGTAAAACCAACAAATGCTGACATAAGCATTTGACCTTCAATGCCGATGTTGATCACTCCGGAACGTTCACAAAGCATTCCACAAAGCGCTCCTAAAACCAGAGGGGTGGAGTGTCGTAGCGTGGCGGCAAGAATTGCAGTTGTTGGATCTTGTCGAAAATCTCCTGCAAAAATTGTGAAAGCAATAATTGCTAAGAAGACAAGTATCCACCAACGCAAGCGAATGATTCTTTCCAATAGAGAATTCATGATGAACCCCAGTTCGCACCAAAGGATATTTCTTCGCCTTGTCTGCTCTTAAAGAACCAGCGGACAATAATTGGAGTTGCGACAAAGAGAAGAATTAACGCTTCAATAACATCTGTAATTTCTGGGGCTACTCCTGCTTTGAATTGCATTAATGAGGCTGAAGCATCCATGCTGGCGATTAGGACAGCGGATGGAATGACGGCTATTGGGTTTGTGCGAGCCAGAAGAGCAATGGTTATTCCATCGAAACCTAATCCAGCGTTAAACCCTGGTTCGTAGCGTCCAAGAACACCAAGGGTTTCTATAGATCCACCGATGCCGGCGAGGAATCCGCTGATAGCCATGGTGAGGATAACGATGCGTTTTGTGGAGATTCCGGCGTAACTCGCTGCATTAGGGTTTAATCCAACTGATCGTACTTCAAAACCAAAAGTGGTTTTTTGAAGGAGATACCACATACCGAATGCGAATGCGACAGCTATAAGAAAACCTAGAGGTATGTTTCCAAAGGTAGGTATTTCAGCGCTGCCTTCGATCATAGGAGTGCGAACGAGAATGTCTCCGGGTTTGCGCCATACTTTTGTGCAAAGCCATTCAGCCATATTCGCAGCTACAAAGTTGAGCATTATGGTTGTAATAACTTCATGAGCACCGCGAGTGGCTTTGAGTACACCAGGTATAGCTCCCCAAGCCGCACCGGCAGCGGCTCCAAGTAGAAGAGCAAGCGGCATGTGGATGATCCATGGAAGTCCAGTGAATCCGTAACCTGCAGCTCCTGCGATAAGAGCACCAAAGAGGAGTTGTCCTTGGCCTCCAATGTTAAATAGTCCGCCTTTGAAAGCGAAAGCGACAGCAAGTCCACCCATTATTAAAGGAGTTGCTTTTTCTAATGTGGTTCCAAATCTTTCCCAGCCAACGAAGGATCCTTCAAAAAGGGCGGAATAGGCTTCCCGAGGACTTGAACCGGAGAGTTGTATAAGAAGAGCTCCGGCGAGTAGCGCTAACACTACGGCAATTATGGGCACTAGGGCGGAGCGAAGAATTTTCATAGATTTAAATTTTAGATTTTTGTTTGGTTACGAAAAAACCGGGGAGGGGTAAATCCCGCTCCCCGGTTTTCTCTAATGAATTAGCTCTTATTCCATTCCGAATTCGTGGCCAGTTACCATCGAGCCGTCGTTAAGAGCGGCTGCTATTTCATCGATGGTGGCTTTGATTTCATCAGAAATTTGTGAGTCAAAGTCATGATATGGAGCAAGTCCTACTGTTCCGTAGACGTTACCGGTTGGCATTTCGCCAGCGGCTGCCTGAACGATCAGATCAGATACTCCTTGAACCATGTGCTTTTCGGCGCTTGTAATCAGGCACGGTTGTGCTTCAGGTACTGAGTACCACTGATCCAAGTCAACTCCGATACAGAAGACTCTGCTTCCTGCTTCGGCTTCGCTTGCAATCTCAATGAGACCACCGTTACCGGTGGCTCCACCGGCTGCGAAGATTACGTCAGCTCCGTTATCCATTGCTTGACGTGAAGTTGTTGCACCCCATTCTGGATCTCCGAAGGCCACCTCGATAGCACCGGGGTGGTATGTCTTCAGGATCTCAATGTCTGGGTTGATGTGCTTCGCACCGAGGTCGAAACCTGAACCGAATGCCTGAACAGGCGGAACGAGGTTTGTACCAAGTACTTGGCCGATAGTTCCAGTTTCAGACATGCTTGCAGCTAATGCTCCAGCAAGGAATCCGGCTCTATCTTCGTTAAAGACAAGACCAGCTACATTGTCCATGGCTTCGCCTTGGAATGCATCTACACCAATGAAATTGATGTCTGGGTATTCCGCTGCTGCAATAGCAGTTGCGTCAGCCATAGCGAAACCAACGGTGACGATTACGTCACAGCCTTCGTTCGCATACAAGGCAATGTTGTCTGCATAGTCTTTTGAGTCTTGAGTCTCGATGTAGCTCACTGGAACTCCAAGGAGTTCAGCACC
>Ga0208130_1001640_pt1 | contig 10723 bp, 9 predicted proteins | sample ETNtaG_31_FD_185771 | JGI IMG/M metagenome (GOLD analysis project Ga0208130, IMG submission 185771) | Marine microbial and viral communities from oxygen minimum zone, Eastern Pacific Ocean - ETNP201310SV78 (SPAdes) (version 2) | ecosystem: Environmental > Aquatic > Marine > Oceanic ...
CGGTCTTTGACGGACTTGCTAAATTTCTTCATACTAAAGCTACACTGAGGTGAAAGATCAATTTAATGACATTTGAGTTGAAGCCTAAACGAGTTCCCAAGGTTTTTGATCAACGAATAGCCCAGGAGATTTATAACTTATTTCCCGAGAACTCAGAAAAATTGAGAAACTTTTTTGCTTCGGTAGCATCTTGCAGTCCCTACTTATATTCTCAAATACTAAAAGAGAAAAGTTGGTTGGTGAATGCTGTAGGTGATAAAGATTTTAATATTTTATCTCTGTTGGGGCCCTTAGATTCAGAAACTTATGACGTGCTGTATTTTAAACTGAGGGTGGCCAAGAGAAGAGCGGCTCTATGGATCGCACTGAATGATTTAGCTGATACTTGGTCTCTTGAAGAAGTTACAAAAAATTTATCAGAATTTGCAGACAAGGCTATAAATTTATCTTGGCGAGCGAGCTTTTTAAAGGAATTGAAAAAAGGCAAATTCCCCAAACAATACGATGGAGATCCAAATAAAGTAGGTTTTTTTATATTAGCCATGGGCAAGTTAGGTGCGTTTGAGCTTAATTATTCGTCAGACATTGATTTAATTTGTTTTTTTGATGAGGAAGTATTTCACCCTGAGGAGTTTCAGAATGTGAGGCGCATTTTTATAAATGCAACGAAAAATATGTATCGTATTTTGAATGAACATGGGAAAGATGGTTATGTTTTTAGAACAGATTTACGCTTGCGGCCTGACCCATCAGTCACTCCGGTCTGTATGGGTGTTGATGCTGCAGAAAGATACTATGCAAGCCTCGGCAGAACTTGGGAGAGGGCGGCTTTTATAAAAGCTAGAGTCTGTGCTGGTGACCATTCAGCCGGGATTAAATTTTTAAAAAATATGGAGCCATTTGTTTGGCGCAAATACCTTGATTACGCTGCAATTTCCGATGCGCATGACATTCGACTGCGGATCAGAGATCATTACAAAACCAAAAAAGGGGATATAACTTTACCTAAGCATAATATGAAGCTTGGGAGGGGAGGAATTAGAGATATAGAATTCTTTACACAAACTCATCAAATTATTTTTGGTGGTCGAGATAAAAGTATTCGATCGAGAGCAACAATTACCTCTCTTCGGGCAGTTGCTGACAAAAAATGGTTACCAAAAGTTTTAGTAAAAGATTTGATTGAAAATTATCGGTTTCACCGAACAATTGAGCATCGTTTACAAATGGTGAATGACGCACAGACCCATGAACTCCCTAACTCTGATCAAGGATTCGCTCGACTTGCCTGTTTAATGGGAGCAGAAAAAGATGATTTGCAGAAAGAGTTAGTTGATAGATTAAGTAAAACTAATTGTGCAATTGAGGGTTTTTTTGAGCCGCAAAATACCGACCAGAATATTCAAAGTCCAAGCTTTTCAAAAGAATTTAATGATCAATTAAAAAAGTGGGAAAGCTTTCCAGCCCTGCGAACAACGAGGGCGATTTCGATATTTGAACGAATAAAGCCTGTGATGTTAGAAAAGATAAATTCAACTGCGAGACCACAAGAAACTTTAAAGGCATTTGGTAATTTTCTTTCTAAGCTACCAGCGGGTATCCAAATATTCTCGCTATTTGAAAATAATAAGCAGATTTTAGATTTACTTATTGATATTTTGGGTACCTCTGGAGCTCTTTCAGAATATTTAGTGAAAAATACCGATGTTCTAGATTCAGTCATTGCCTCAGAATTTTGGAAAATTTGGCCGAGTAGAAAATTTCTCTCAAGTGAGCTGGAAGTAATGCTTGAAAGTGAAATGGATTATGAAGCCAAGTTGGATTTAATGCGTCGATGGTGCAAAGAATGGCAATTTAGGATTGGGGTGCATTATTTGCGATCTCAGATAAGTGCGAAAAGAGCAGGGGCTCAATATGCGGAATTAGCTGAAATTACTTTAAGCATTATTTGGAAGGAAGTTATTTTTGAATTTGCTAAAAAATTTGGTCCTGAGCCAGGAAATGGAGCAGCTGTGATAAGTATGGGCAGTTTAGGTTCTGGTGTATTACATGCAAATTCAGACCTTGATTTAATTATAATCTATGATGCGGACGGTAATGATCAATCTGAAGGAGACAGGTCGCTTTCGGCGCGCCAATACTATTCTCGCCTAACAAAAGCTTTTATTACGGCAATATCAGCACCAATGACGGAAGGGCGGTTGTATGAAATTGACATGCGACTTAGGCCTTCAGGTTTCCAAGGTCCAGTAGCAACTTCCTGGAATTCTTACCAGAATTATCAGAAAAATGAAGCTTGGGTTTGGGAACATCTAGCATTAACGAGGGCCCGTGCGGTGGCAGGACAAGCCTCCTTGTTGAAAGATTTTGAAAGTTTCAGGAGTTCTCTATTAAAATCTTATGACCGAAAGAACGTTTTTAACGAACTAATCAATATGAGAGCCAGAATATTTCAAGCAAAGTCTTTAAATCCTTGGGATGCTAAGATTGGGCCAGGACGCTTACAAGACATAGATTTACTTTCTCAGGCGGGATGTTTGGTCAACCGATCTGTTTCTCGCTCCACGGCTGCTGGCCTGGAGGCTCTTTTTTCAGGTAAATTCATATCTCAGCAAGAATTTTTTGAGATAAAAGCGGCTGCTACTCTATTATGGTCATGGCAAATTGGTCTAAATATTTTATTTAAAGGACAAGTTGAGCTTGAAAATTGGGATGTTTTAGATAACGGGGCCCAGGTTGAGATTTTTGAAAAACAAACCCTTTCTGAAGTTAAAGAAAGGTTGCATCATCTTTCTAATAAAATAAACAAAGTCATTGATAAAATTTTGTCTCATGAGAAGGGTTAACTAACTTATGAAAGGTGATCTAGACGATCCAAAAGCTTTGATCCAGGAAGCTTACAAAATAGAAAACATTACGCGGTCTGAATGTCGAAGCATATTTTTGGATTGGGCTCTAAGTCTGCCAATAGAGCAGGATGCGAACATAAGTATTCAAAATTTGCTTGAAAGATATCAATCTGAATTTTCCGATCATCCAATGACGGAGACGCTGGAGGAGGGACTTCTGACAATGGTAAAGCCCAAAAGGCGTGGAGGATGGAAATCAAGGCATCGATCTAAGTCTGACTGACTTTAAGAAGCTATTTTTGATGCTGTCCTTGCTAAATCGGTGATACTTTTCCAGTCTTTGTTTTCGATTAGGTGTTGAGGTGCAACCCAACTTCCTCCTACACATAGAGTATTTTCCAATTCTAGATAGCCTTTTGCATTATTAATAGTAATACCACCTGTTGGACAAAACTTTACATTTGGAAGTGGCCCTCCAATGGCTTTTAAGGCGGCTTGCCCTCCAATCGCTTCAGCAGGAAAAAATTTTTGCACAGAATATCCCAGATCAAATAAACGCATTATCTCGGTTGATGTTGCGGCGCCTGGTAAAATTGGGAGGTTTTGCTGTGCACAGGTCTCTAATATATCGTCTGTAGATCCTGGAGACACAGCAAAATTGGCGCCAGCATTGATAGCGTCTTTTACATCAATAGATTTTGTAATAGTACCAGCACCTACTACTCCTCCCGGCACTTTTGCCATTTCTGATATAACTTTTAATGCAGATTGTGTTCGTAATGTGACCTCTAAGACGGGTAAGCCTCCAGATATAAGGGCTTCTGCCAAAGGTTTTGCTATACTAGAATCGTGCACAACCAAAACAGGGATCACCGGAGCTAATTGGCATATTTTTTCGGTTTCTTTACTAGCTTGATAAGGGTCCATTTTTTTTACAAAACTGAATTTGCACCTTCTGAAGTTGGGCCAACATGTTCTCTAAAAATATTAAATAATTCTCGGCCTAGTCCATATTGATTATCAGAAAGGTCGATAGAAACCGAGGGTCTACTTCCAAAGTTCTCAGTTTGAACTTCAAGTATTCCATTGTCAGCATCTAACAAAACAATATCACCATCTCGAAGTTTTGAAATAGGCCCGCCATTAGCAGCTTCGGGTGTAACATGTATGGCGGATGGCACTTTTCCTGATGCCCCGGACATTCTACCATCGGTAACCAATGCAACCTTTAAGCCTCGGTCCTGTAAGGTGGACAGTACTGGAGTTAAACTGTGTAACTCGGGCATGCCATTTGCACGCGGTCCCTGAAAACGAACCACAAATATGGTATCTTCCTTGAATTCCTTGTTTTTAAACGCTGTCTTGATTGCTTCTTGATCGTGAAAAATTCGGACTGGGGCTTTAATTACTCTGAAATCTGGATCAACAGCCGAAACCTTTGTTATAGCACTACCTAAATTACCATTAACTTGCTTCAACCCCCCAGTTCTTTGAAATGGGTCCTTCAATGGGCGAAGAATTTTCTGGTTAGTAGAAGTCACGGCACCTGGTGAAAATTTTATCTCATTGTCTATTAGCTGAGCCTCATTTCGGTACTGGTTCATTCCATGCCCACTTACATTTTTTACGTCATCGTGAAGTAAGCCTTCATTTAACAACTCATTTATCATAAACGAAAGCCCGCCAGCGGCATGAAGATGATTTACGTCAGCTAAACCATTTGGATAAATTTTAGCCATGAGGGGTATTAGTTTTGCTATATCTTCAAAATCTTCCATAGCCAAATTTATGCCTGCTGCCTTAGCCATTGCGGGAATGTGAAGTACTAAATTTGTTGAGCCTCCTGTTGCCATTAAGCCAACTATTCCATTTACAAATGCCTTTTCATTTAAGATTTCATAGGCCGGGCAGAAATCATTACTAGAAAAAGAAATATCTAATGCTCTTTGAGTTCCATACTTAGTGAGAGCATCACGAAGCGGTGTCCCCGGGTTTACAAAAGATGATCCGGGAAGTTGTAGTCCCATGAATTCCATAAGCATTTGATTTGAATTGGCCGTTCCGTAAAATGTACACGTCCCAGGGCCATGATAGCTTTTCATTTCTGCACTCATTAATTCGGCGCGATCAATCTCACCAGTTGCGAACTTTTGACGGATAAGAGACTTTTCATCATTGGGAAGGCCAGAGGTCATCGGCCCAGCGGGCAAAAAAATTGCAGGTAGAAAACCAAAGGTAGCAGCTGCCATGACCAAACCGGGAACGATTTTATCACAAACACCTAAATAAATTGTACTATCAAAAGTGTTGTGGCTTAAAGCTATACCTGCAGACATGGCGATAACGTCACGCGAAAACAAGGATAACTCCATACCTGCTTCACCTTGCGTTATACCATCGCACATTGCAGGAACGCCTCCAGCAACCTGCGCTGTGGCGCCGTGATTTCTTGCCTCCTGTTTTATCAAATCAGGAAAATTATAAAAAGGTTGATGAGCTGATAACATATCGTTGTAGGCTGATACTATACCAATGTTTGGCACTCTTTTATTAGCTAATGTTTCTTTGTCTGCTCCCATGGCAGCGTAAGCATGTGCCTGATTTCCGCAAGAAAGATGCGCGCGTCTAGGACCTCTTTCTACTGCGGACTTCATTCTACCAACATATTTTTCCCGACTATCTTTTGAACGCTCTGTAATTCTATCGGTTACTTTTAAAAGTGTTTTATTTAATGGCATAATTTTTTGAGATCCAAAATATTTTTTATTAAGTTATTTGGAATTACTCTCCCCAAAAGAAGTTCAAAATGTTAGCGCTAACTTAATTCTTTGTATAGGATTAAAAAATTTTGTGCAAGTTAGACTTTTACATATGGGAAGTCTTTTATCTTGCTTTAATTTGTGTAAAAATAATTTATGCCGGGAGAAGATAAGCACTCAATAATTCGTTTAAAACCAAAGGTTTCACCAGATAAAATTCTAGCTGGATTTCCTTGGGTATATGACAACGAGTTAGTTCTAGATCGAAGGACAAAACAACTTACATCTGGCAAAATTGTAGAATTGCAAGATAATGACAGGAATTTTTTGGCAACAGCAGTGGTCAATCCAAAATCAAAAATTTTTGCAAGAGTGATTACAAAAACTGCCAATAAAATTGGAGGTTCAGAACTTGTTTTTAAACGTATAAGTGCGGCCAAGGCCTTGAGGGCGGGTATTTTCACGGATCCTTACTACAGGCTCATAAATTCAGAAGCAGATCAAATGCCGGGGACCATAATAGACCGGTTTGGTGATTTTTTTGTTATCCAACCGAATTCTGTCTGGGCTGAAAATAATTTAGATAATATTACTGACGCGCTGGTAGAACTTTTTAATCCAGAAGGAATTATTAAAAACGCAAATAGTCGCGCGAGAACTTTAGAGGGTTTGGATGATTGCTCACTTTTAATTCATGGATCTGTCCCAACCACTCCTTTGCAGGTGCCGATGAATGGCGCCATTTACATGGCAGATCTTAACTATGGTCAAAAAACCGGCCTTTTTTATGATCAAAGGCTGAACCATGCATTTTTATCTAGTATCTCCAAAAACAAAACTGTTTTAGATGTGTTCTCTCATGTGGGTGGCTTCGCACTGGCAGCTCTGGTTGGTGGAGCTGTTGAGGCAACGGCTGTCGATGCATCTCAGGCGGCTTTGGAATTGGCAGAGCAGGGGGCTAAAGTTAGTGGCTTCAAGTCTGCGCTTTCGATAATAAAAGACGACGGATTTAATGCATTAAAGTGTCTAAGAAATGAAGGAAAAAAGTTTGACATCGTTATTTGTGATCCGCCTGCGTTCGCTCCCTCAAGACAAGCATTAAGCTCAGGTCTTCGCGCTTATGAGCGACTTGCTAGAATTTCTGCTGGTTTAGTTGAGGAGGGAGGTATTTTGGTGCTTTGTTCGTGCTCTCATGCAGCTTCACTATCTAAATTTCGAGATTCCTGTATTAGAGGTATCAATTCCGCGGGAAGAAGATCTTCTATCATTTTTACTGGATTTGCAGGTCCAGACCACCCGGTGCATCCGATGTTATCTGAAAACGGATACCTGAAATCTCTTTTCTTTTCGTTATGAATTATTTAATCGACACCTGTGTTTTATTTCCTACAGTGATGCGAACAATTCTTTTGGAAGCTGTTAAATCAAAACATGACAGCGCTTTTTGGTCAGAAAAAATATTGAGCGAATGGTCCGCTTCGGCAAAAAAAGTTGGTGAGCTTGGACAGTTGCAAGCAGACGCAGAAATATCCATTTTGAGAGCTAATTGGCCAAATAGTATAATTAGTTTTAGTTTAGAGCTTGAAGATAGTTTGTACTTACCAGACTTAAATGACCGACATGTTTTAGCAGCTGCTATTGCCGGGAAATGCGACGCGATCATAACGCTTAATAAAAAAGATTTTCCAAGGCAAATTTTAGATCAATACGGGTTAATACGACTAGATCCTGATCATGTAATATTAGAATATTTAAAAGATGATGCCCCTATCATTATTGAAATCGCTAAGGATTTATTAAGCGAAGCCAATAGAAAATTTAACCAAGAGTGGACAATCCGCCAATTACTTAGGAAAGCACGACTGCCAAGAACAGCAAAAGCTCTTTCTACTCTAATTGATGGTTAACTTTCTATTTCGACTTTAAGATTGAATGCCCTGCATATACGGCGGTATCCCCTAATTCCTCTTCAATGCGGATAAGTTGGTTATACTTGGCTAGTCTGTCAGATCGCGCCAAAGAACCAGTTTTTATCTGACCACAATTAGTTGCGACTGCAAGATCAGCTATCGTTGCGTCTTCGGTCTCGCCAGATCTATGGCTCATTACATTAGTAAAGTTTGCTCGGTGTGCCATTTCAACTGCACTCAAGGTTTCCGATAAGGTTCCAATTTGGTTAACCTTCACAAGCATTGAGTTGGCGGCTTTTTTATCAATGCCCATTTTTAATCTTAAAGGATTTGTCACAAAAAGATCATCTCCAACCAGTTGAACTTTATCACCAAGTGTTTCGGTTAGAGCTACCCATCCTTCCCAATCATCTTCAGCCATGCCATCTTCAATAGAAATTATTGGATAATCTTTAACTAAGCCTTCGAGATAGGCTATATTTTCAGAGCTGCTGAATTCTCGTCCCTCACCCTTAAAGACATATTTATTTTTATGATAATACTCTGTTGAAGCACAATCCAAGGCCAAAAAGATATCATTTCCAGCAGAATACCCAGCTTTGTCTACAGACTTTAAAATAAAATCAATAGCCTCTCTTGTTGACTTAATGTTTGGAGCAAAGCCACCCTCGTCGCCAATTCCAGTTGATAAGTTCGCTTCTTTTAATTCGTTTTTTAGAGTATGAAAAATTTCTGATCCTATTCGGACAGCATCTTTTATATTTTCCGCTGCCAAGGGCATAATCATAAACTCTTGAATATCAATAGGATTATCAGCGTGTTCGCCGCCATTAATAATATTCATCATTGGAACAGGAAGAGTTTTTGCGGTGGGCCCACCGACATATCGATATAGAGATAAATTGCAAAAATCAGCAGCTGCTTTCGCGCAGGCAAGTGAAACGCCCAGAATTGCATTGGCTCCTAAACGCGACTTATTTGGTGTCCCATCTATTTCAATCATTGAAGCGTCAATTGACGCTTGTTCACTGACATCATACCCGACCAATGCATCAGCTAATTCACCATTAACTGCAGCTACTGCGTTAAGCACACCTTTTCCATTGTATCGTTTTTTATCAGCATCTCTCTTTTCTACTGCCTCGTGAGCGCCTGTTGATGCGCCCGAGGGAACGGATGCTCGGCCTAGTGTCCCGTCCTCCAAAGTTACATCGACTTCAACTGTGGGATTTCCCCGACTATCTAAAATTTCCCGCGCATGAATATCGATTATTGTACTCATTTAATAAGCCTCTCTTTATTATGAGCTCCGAGTAACAAAATTTAAATTTAATGTATATACTTATTGTTAGCGATAACACTGAACCTTTTATATCTTTTGATTTACACTTTTTTGTATTTTAACTAATCTCCTCTCTCGCCCAAAGGTGTAGATACCAGAACTCACTACTAACAAACCCCCTAATAAAATTGGCAACGTAAGTTTTTCTCCTAAGATTAAACTTGCAAGGCCTAAAGAGAATAGAAGCCTTGAGTAGCGAAATGGCGCAATAACCGACACATCGCCTTTACGGGTAGCTAAAACAAGCAAGAAATAGCCAGTAAGGCCTATAATTGCAGCACATATCAATATAATTGCTTCATATGTAGTGGGCATTATGGGAGGTCCAAAAAAAGGATAAGCAATAAACCCAGCACTTCCCATTGCTAAGCATGCATAAAAAGTAACAGTTAAAGTCGGAATTTCAGTTGCCATATCTCTAGTGACTACGTCTCTTAGGGCTAAGCATAAAACTGCTGCCAAACCTAAAAGTGACGCCAATTGGAAGCTCCCATAGCCGGGCTGGAGTATAATTATAACGCCCAAAAATCCAATAAAAATTGCTGACCATCTGCGCCACCCAACCTTTTCGCCCAACAAAATGGCCGCTCCTAAAGTTACAAATAATGGCGTTGCTTGCAAAATAGAAGCTAGTAACGACATTGGTATCAAAACCATGGCAGAGGTAAAAGAGAGAGCTCCGAACAAATCTGCAAGCGTTCGTGATATTACATGCTTATTAAGTAGTATTTTATCAGCTAGATTCACATTCAAAACAATAGCGAGCACTAGTGTGATTAATGCACCGCCAAAGCCTAGTGAAAAGAGAATTTGAGTGGCAGGTAGCCTGGCCGATAGTAATTTTATAAATGTGTCCTCAACAGCAAAACATGCCATTGACATCATCATAAATAAAATACCGCGGAGATTTACCATTTGAACCCAAATAATAATCCAAACCTGTCGCTCAGAAGGGTTTGGTTGTCAAGTTATGACTTTTTTAATGGAACGCCATAGAGCTCGAGTTTATGACCCATGAGTTTATACCCAAGCTTTTGAGCAATTTTTTCTTGTAATTTTTCAATGTCAGAGTCCATGAACTCTATAACTCTCCCAGAATTAATATCAATCAGATGGTCATGGTGTTCACGTTCGGCGTCTTCATAGCGCGCTCGGCCATCGCCAAACTCTAACTTATCTAAAATGCCTGCTTCATCAAAAAGCTTAACGGTTCTGTATACAGTTGCTATAGAAATGGTGAGATCGATTTTTGATGCTCGTTTATACAATTCCTCTACGTCAGGATGATCAGCAGCGTCTTCTAACACCTGAGCGATAATTTTACGCTGGCTCGTCATACGCAAGCCTTTTTGCTCGCACCTTTGCAGAATTGTGTCTGTCATTTTGAATATATTTTTTTAATAAACGCTTAATGTTATGGTCATGTTTAGCCGAAATGCAAGAACTAGGTACCACAGAATGTTTTTAAAACTTCTTCCTCTTCCGTCGGGATAGCTTCTAAATCTGAGTACTCTAGGGTTTTCTCATAAGGTGATTTTAAGGCCTTGTTTAATCGATGAAAAAGATCAAAATCAGAATTTAGCGCTGCTGTTATTGCAAGTTCTATTTGATGATTTCGTGGTATTAAATTTGGATTTGCCTTAGCCATAATTGAAATTGGGTCAGGTTCGCCTGATATTCGATTTTTCCAAGTCTTAAACCAATCAGGGTCAACAGATTTGAAGTATTCGGGCTCCTCCGTAAGCTTTCTAAAGCTTATCGTGAAATCCTCATTTCTCGATGCTAAGCCATTTAAAAAGTTACTTATCAATTTATAATCGTTGGTTTTGGTTTTGGAGATGCCAATTTTTTTTCCAAATTTTT
>Ga0208130_1001642_pt1 | contig 10720 bp, 11 predicted proteins | sample ETNtaG_31_FD_185771 | JGI IMG/M metagenome (GOLD analysis project Ga0208130, IMG submission 185771) | Marine microbial and viral communities from oxygen minimum zone, Eastern Pacific Ocean - ETNP201310SV78 (SPAdes) (version 2) | ecosystem: Environmental > Aquatic > Marine > Oceanic ...
AGTTATCAGAACTTAACATTTCAACTCAAATTGACTTACGCAAGCAAGAAGAAGTCTTGGATCAAGGAAGAGGCCCTCTAGAAGCTATGGGAGCAAACTATATAAACATTGCCGTTATTCCTGAAGGCGGGAGTGATAAATTAAATAAATTAGTGGGTGATACCGGTATTTCGGGAAAGAGATATTTAGGTTACTTAGAATTTGGTCCTACTTCTTGGCTCAGACTGTTTGGAATTTTAGCTGACGGAGAAAATTTACCTGTGCTTTTGCACTGCACAGCAGGTAAAGACCGAACCGGTGTTTCAACGGCTTTCTTACTGTCTGTTTTAGGTGTAAGTCGAGACGTTATTGAGGCAGATTATTTACTCACTAATCTTGATACAGAAAGGCAAGCCGACTTTATTGAAAGTACAGTTGGTTATCCAGAAGGATATGATCGAGAAAAAATGATAACGATTGCAGGAGTCCCGCATGATGCTATGAAAGATTTCTTAGATGGTGTGGAATCTAGGTGGGGAAGTGTTGTTGAATATCTAGAGAAAATTGGTATCACCCAACAACAGATGGATCAGGTGCGTAAAAATTTTTTAGAGTAAAAAATATAGTTATCATGAAAAGAATATTTAAATTAATAATTTTCTTACCATTATTTATACTCCAATCTCTTTCTTCTGAAGAATCTCTTGGAAATCTAGCGCAGTATCCTCCAACAGCTAAAGAAATTACTATCACTACAGCTCTTGATGGAATGCCCATACTTGAACCGAATAGTATTGCTTTGATGACTGGAAAATACTATCGCTTAAATATTAATTGTCCCGATGTCGCGGATGATCTAACTGGTTGGCGTATTGAAATGCCTGACCTCTTAAGAAATTCTCATCTTCGTCTTGTAACTGTTGGAGATATAGAAATTCATTTACAAGGATTGAGTTTTAATGCGATTGAATGTGATGAAATAGGATCAGCGCACGTTAGTTTTGTTCCCATTAAACCAGGTGATTATGAGTTATATATTGGTAACGTACCTAGTGCACTTGGAAGACCAATGGGAGAAGCGGGCATGCAAGAAAATGGTAAATTTGTTCTCGGTAAATTCAAGGTCCAATAAAAAATTCCTCCAATTGATACTTCTTTACTTTTAATCTATGGTTATTGATTAGAGAGAATTTAAAAATAATGTAGAAAAATAAATAGGAAAAGAATATGAGTGAAATAGGAAAATCTGAAGAAGTACAGTTTATATCTCTTGATGAAGCTGCTTCAATGAAAAGCGGTACACGAGTTACTTTCATTCCTGGCATGCAAGCACTTTATGCCGAAGCGCTAAAAAATATTTGTTATGTAAAAAAGGTTCCTCTGATTAGGGCCCTGCATCCTCTCATGGGTATCAGTAAAGAAACTGGCGAAGATAGGCAAGCGAGATTGTACGAACTTACTAGCCAAACAAGCCTTCCAACTATGTTTCATGATGAAGAAAGACCAAGAAATGTATGGATTGAACAACTCTCTTTAGCTGAAAATATTGGTAGGGAAGATAGTCCAAAATTAATACCAGATGACCTCCAAGATCGAATGGATATGTTTGGTCTTTGCGCAGTTATTTTGGGAGAAGATGGACTCGTTTGGAACATTAGGATATTGAGTGATAACCCTTTAGCAAGAAAATATGGTTACAGTGAGCAAGCGAGTTCGAGTGCGCTTGGAAAGATAGTAGACATAATTCGATTAATTGACCATCGTTTAGAAGAACAAGAAAAAGCTGGATCTAAATATTTAGTGGGTAACTCACTTTCAGCAGCTGATATTTATTGGTCTACGATGGTTATGAGTACCTTGCCCACACCTCCTGAAATAATGCCAAGGACAGAACAAAATCAAGGCATGTTGATGTGGTTTGAAGGTAATTCAAAAATTCCTGCTATTGAAGAAGTATTAAGTAAAAGGATAGAAGATCATCAGCATTTTATTCTGAAAACTCACTGCGAAACTCCTGCGGTTTTAGGTGGTGAATTACTATAAGCAATGCGAAATGCCACGGAGGTTTTTGGAGAGTGGGCTGAAAATGGAAAAGATGAGGGTATGGAAAAAGGACATGCGTCCTCAGTTAATGAAATACTCAAATTCGCGCTAAAAGAAAGAACTCTAATCAACAAAAGCTTCAATTTTTTAGATTTGGGTTGTGGGAATGGTTGGGTTGTCAGAAAACTAATCAATGAGCCTCTATGTAATATCGCGCACGGAGTAGATGGAGCAAAGCAGATGATATCTAATGCAAAAAAAAGAGGTGAAGAAGAACACTATATTCATTCTGATATTAGTGACTATCAGCCATCTACAAGGTTCGATTTAGTTCACTCCATGGAAGTTATGTATTACCTGAGTGATCCACTTTGTGTGATAAAAAAAATTGAAGACTCATGGCTAAATTCAGATGGCAGATTAATCATTGGCTTAGATCTTTATTACGAAAATGAAGATTCCCATTCCTGGGAGGCAAAAGTTAATACACCGATGCTTATGTTAAAAGAATCTGAATGGAGTGATCTTTTTAAGCAAGCTGGTTTCATAGACGTAGAAAGTTGGCGAGTGAATAAAACACAAGATTGGTCAGGTACTTTAGTAGTAACAGGTAAAAAGGCATAACTTTAGCCTATAATCTCAAAATGACCCTTTTTAGTAGTTTGGTTGATAAATTTGAATTGCCCAAAGGAATTTGGAGAAAGATAGTTCTTATTGGACTTGCAGCTTTCTTTATCAACGTAGGTGTAGATCATTTTATTAATCCTGATTTCTATTTATCAATCATGCCTCCCGCATTTCCTTTGCACTTAGAGGCAGTCTATATCAGTGGTCTTTTTGAGATATTAGGTGGAATAGGAGTTTTAATACCAAGATTTAGAAGATTTTCAGGATGGGGGTTGGTTGCTCTTCTGATAGCTGTCTACCCAGCCAATATTTATATGGCTATTACGCCAGAAGCATTTCCTGATATACCCATTTCAGCACTTTATTTTCGTCTTGCTTTACAGTTTCTTTTCTTTTACTGGGCCTATTCAGTAACTAGACCATCCTTTAATCCTTCAATGATCCAAAAATAAAATAAGAGAAGAGCTAAATGAAAGACTATTTTTTTATACTTGAATACGGTCAGTGGTTAATCTTAGTACTAAGCATATTGGCTTTATATTTAGTTAGCTCAGTTAAACACAAGACAAGATTGAAAGGCTACCTTATGACTGCACTCAGCAGATTCTCAGGAGCGATAATATTTCTATTTGTTGATTTGTTTGCCTTTGTGATAGCAAATCTCATTCAGACCTACATTGCAATAAGGGGTTATTTCCAAAATAAAAAGGTAGTTGAATCAGAGTCAAAGAGTTCTGAAGATATTGTTAGAGAGGCTATGCAGGTTGTATGGACGGAAGGGGATATTTCTAGAGTAGGTGAATTTTATGCTGAGACTTTTAAGGCCGATTACCCTTTTACTGATTGGGGGGAAGGTTTAGAAGGAGTCTCAGCTTTAGCATTGAAGGTAAGAGAAGACTTGCCAGGTTATAAAGAAGACATAGAAGAACTTTTGATTGCTGGTGAGGAAGTGGTTGTTGTTCTTAAGATCAGCGGTTTTCATCCAACAACAAACGAAGAATTGAGCTTTAGAGACGTAACGATACTTACTCTAGAAGATAACAAAATTGTCAGCCAGAGAGGTTTAAGTGATTTATTTTCTCTTTATCTGAAGTTAGGTTTAATTCAAATGCCCCAATCTTAAATAAGAAAATTGATATTTGGTTTTAAATGACATTTGGTAGAGTAAAGAAAAATATTAGATAAAGAAAGATGAAAGAAAGTCTTATTCTTGAAATAGATGATGCAGTAGCAATCATCACTATTAATGATGCTCCCTATAATCGCATGTCTTTAGACTTTATGGACACTCTTGAAGAAATTGTTTCACAGATCAAGAAGGATAATTCCATAAGGGCTGTAGTATTAACTGCAGCTGGGCTGGATAACTTTTCTGTAGGAATGAATCTTAAACAATTCTCAGAAGGTGTAGAAAGGAAAGGAAGCGCAGATGCATTATTTGATCAGCGCTTAAAGGTTATTGCATCTATTGAGGCTATGGAGAAACCATGGATAGCAACTATGTTTGGATATTGTTTAGGTGGAGGGTTAGAAGTGCCTTTAGGGTGTCATTTTCGTCTTGCTGCAGATGAAGGTGCTCAGATCGGATTGCCAGAGCTTGATTTAGGTGGTGTTCCTGCATGGGGTGGTAGCGCTCGCTTAGCAAAATGTGTCGGAGAAAATCATGCCATGGATATGATCCTGAGGTCTAAAAAGATATCTGGAAAAAAAGCTTTAGAAATAGGACTAGTACATGAGATATGGCCTATTAAGGAACTCAAAGGGGCTGCTTTATCTTTAGCTCATGAGCTTGCCGCTCAGCCAGCTCAAGCCGTAAAAAGTATGATGAAAGTCCTCGTGAATAGCAATGACCGAGAATTGGATGAGCTTCTTATCGAGGAACGTAAAGCAGTCAAAGAGAACGCCAACACTGAAGATTCCAAAGAAGGAATGCTATCTTTCTTAGAAAAAAGAAAACCAATTTTTAATAAGTCATAATGTCTTTTTTTAAAAGGAGTTTGAGAAAATGGCAGTAACTATCAGAAAATTAAAAGTCAAAGATTCCAGGGAATTAGGAAGAAGCATGAAGAGGATTACTCTTCAAGGAGATGCTCTAGCAGATTTTCCTGAAAATCAAGAAAGCGGATATGTGAAAATACGTTTTCCAAAAAACTTAGATCACGAACCTTCTAACACTAAAAAAGATTATGACTTACGTTCTTACACAATCAGAGCATTTGATTTAGAGAAAAGAGAACTAGTTTTAGATTTTCTTTTGCATGGCGATAGTGGACCAGCCAGTAAATGGGCTTCCTCAGTTCAAATAGGAGATAGTATTGAAATAGCAGGACCAGGTCCTGCAATATTAGCTGCTGCTGCTGATTGGTATTTATTTGTTGGAGATATGACTGCTTTACCAGCAATAGCAGTAAATCTTGAAAAATTACCATCTGAATCTAGGGGCATTGCTTTATTAGAAATAAATTCGCTTGAAGATAAACAGGACTTAAAGAAACCTGAGGGAGTGGAGGTTAGATGGATAATAAATCCAGATCCTTTGACCGGATGCGAAGATCTGATTGATTCTCTGAGTTCTGTTCAAATAAAAGGAATAAATCCTTACGTGTGGGTTGCGGGAGAATTTGAATTACTTCGTTTTGCTCGAAAACTTCTCAAGCATGATAAGGCTCTACCCAAAGAGTCCTTATACTTAAGCTGTTATTGGAAAATAGGAGCAGATGATCCCGGAATGAAGAAAGCGAAGGCAGCTTTAATCCTTTTTGACTCCATAAAGAATCTTTTCAGTTTTAAGTAACTGGTGAAGAATGATGAACTTTAATTTTTAAACCTTCATCTATTTTTCTAAAGATAAAAGTAAAAGCAACTAGGGTTGTCTCTTCTATTTCATAAGGTTTAAACTTAAGTGTTCCCATTGCTGCTGTCAGATCTTCTTCTATCAAAGTATTTAATTCATCTACTTGGATACTAGACCAAGGCTTAAGAGCGAAGCCATTATCTTCAGAAATATTTCTTCCTACGAAGTAAGACAATGCATCTTTTTCATTATTTCTAAAGACCACTTCTTTTGTAAAAGTTGGTTTAAATAAAACATCAGTTTCTTCAAAAGCATAATGAGTGTTTAAGAAGTATTTGGCACTTTTTATATAATCTCCACCTTCCCTGTGAATCCTTCCAATCTCTATTACGCCTTTACTCCAAGAAGATAGGAATTCATTTATTTTCTCTAGCTCCATAGAGTTCAAATTCTTTTTTGGAGGATTTTTTTCATGGAAGACACACTTAGCACTTTACCGTCTTTACCGAGCGATTCTGCAAGAGATCCGTCTCCTTCCGGGGCATAGATATTAAAAAGTACCAAGGCACCTTCAGGACCGCCTTGTTCCATATGTATATCTCCAGGTTCTTTATGAACAAAATCTCCCACTTTTCTGACTCTGGATGAAGTTTTTTTCCCAGACGCAAGGTCTATATCAGAGACGTGCAACTCTCCCTGGATCACAACAGAACTTGTTTCAGCTGTATGTCGATGAAAGTGACAAAATGAATTAGGTGCCCACTTTACTAAAATTTCTAGCCTTCCATCCTCTCGAGCATCTAAAACTGCATCAGAATAATCAATAGGGAAATCAAAATTTTTATCATCCTTATAATGTTTCCATTTTAAGTCTTGGTTATTGAGTAGATTCATAAATCTTTTATATCAATTTTCTTCAAAATTTCAATGTTTCAAGGTTATTTACCAATAAATCTTACAAATAGGCTTTGAGTGAGTTATTCTTTACCTCAGCCTTTCAATAAAGAAAAAAGTTATTAAAGTTTATATCTAAGTAATAATAATTAAGGAGCTTGTATGAGTAATTCTTCAGAATATGTGCCACCCAAAGTTTGGACTTGGGATACAGAAAGTGGCGGGAGATTCGCAAATATAAATAGACCGATAGCAGGCGCTACTCATGAAAAGGAATTACCCGTTGGAAAACATCCTTTGCAACTCTATTCGCTAGGTACCCCTAATGGGATAAAGGTAACCATTTTATTAGAAGAACTGCTAGCTCTGGGTCATGAAGGTGCTGAATACGACGCATTCTTAATTAATATTGGTGAAGGTGCACAATTTAGTAGCGGTTTTGTGGATATAAATCCAAATTCAAAAATACCAGCGCTGCTTGATACAAGCACCAACCCTTCAACACGAGTCTTTGAATCAGGTGCAATTTTAGTTTACCTGGCTGAAAAATTTGGAGAATTTCTTCCTACTGAGCCTTCGGCAAGAGCAGAGTGTATGTCATGGATATTTTGGCAAATGGGAAGTGCTCCCTACTTAGGCGGTGGATTCGGTCATTTTTATGCGTACGCTCCTGAGAAATATGAATATCCAATTAATAGATACGCCATGGAAGTTAAACGTCAATTAGATTTATTGGATAAAAACTTAGATGCCAGAGAGTATATCTGTGGAGATGAGTACAACATCTCAGATATAGCTATTCATTCATGGTACGGAACCTTAGTCCTCAATAATGCTTACAATGCTTCAGAATTTCTTGAAGTAGATTCTTACAAGAATCTGGGTCGATGGGCTAAGCAAATTACTGAACGTCCAGCTTATAAGAGAGGCTCTTTAGTCAATAGAAAGCCTAATGGTCCTGACGATAAGGAAATCTTAGAAAGACACGATGCGAGCGATATAAAGGTTTAGTTTTATAGAAAAATAAATTTAGCCACAAATATAAAGGTTAGAAACCAAGCTCCTAAAGAAATTTTACTCATTTCGCCTACAAATACTTTTATAGATACATAGGCTAAAAATCCCAGAGCTATTCCATTAGCAATTGAGAATGTCAGCGGAATCATGACTATCATTATTAGGGCAGGCAATAGTTCTGATTGATCATCCCAATTTAAACTTTCCATTCCACTCAACATTAAGATGGCAACGTAGATTAGGGCTCCTGCAGTTGCATAAGCTGGAACTGCGGCAGCCAGAGGAGAAAGAAAAGTAGCAAGAAGAAATAAGACTCCAACAACAACCGCCGTTAGACCTGTTCTTCCACCTGCCTCTATTCCTGCTGAACTCTCGACATAACTCGTTACAGGAGCGCAACCTAAAAAAGAACCAAAAACACTTGAGCTACTATCTACCTTTAATGCTTTATCTAAATCTTTGATATCACCTGTTTCTTGAACTAGATTTGCTCTGGTTGCTACTCCAAATAAAGTGCCGGCAGTATCGAATAAATTTACAAAAAGAAAAGACATTATCACGCTTATCATTGCTACATCTAAAGCTCCCAGAATATCTAATTGCATCAGAACAGGAATGACATCAGGTGGAAGAGCAAATACACCCTCAAACTTCACTAAGTTTAATAAGACACTTATCAAAGTAACTATCAATATCCCGATAATTATTGCTCCGGGTATCTTTCTTATAGAGAGTATCGAAATGAGTAAAAAGCCAAGCCCGGCCAATAAAGTACTGGGATTTGTAAAGTCTCCTAAGCTTAAAAAAGTTGCCCCGTTAGCAACAATTATTCCACCATTTTTAAGTCCGATGAAGCCAATGAATAAACCAACACCAGCACCCATAGCAATTCTTAGGTTGATTGGAATACTGTCTAGCATCCATCTTCTTAGAGAAGTGATGCTCATAATAAAGAATAGGATACCTGCTATAAAAACTGCTCCTAGAGTTACTTCCCAGGTATAGCCCATTTCTCCTACAACGGTATAAGTAAAAAAAGCGTTTAATCCCATACCAGGAGCTAATCCAACTGGCCAATTTGCATAAAGTCCCATAAAAAGACATGCAAATGCTGCAGCCAAGCAAGTGCCAACAAATATGGCCCCATAATCCATTCCTGATTGCGCCATCATTTGAGGATTCACAAATATGATATAGGCCATCGTAATGAAGGTGGTTACACCGGCTAATATTTCCTTTTGTATGCTTGTTTGATGTTGTGCAATTGAAAAAAATTGCTCTAGTGCTGATTTCATAATTTATGGGATCTCCTTAATGACTACTTTAAAGATTTATAGATTTGTTACTACAGAATTCTTCTAAAAAAAGTGAAATACAGAGAAAAAAAGTAACTTCTAGTGAAAAATTACATAAATTTTTACCTTTCTTTATCTCACCTCTTGCAAGTGAAATATTCGACGGTAGAATATCTTTTTGGTTGCAAGACAAGGATTTTTAATGAAATTATCAAATTCCCTTTTTAGGTCTTTCCTCTCAGTTTCTCTTGCGCTATCAATAACCTCAATCAGTCATAATGTCTTCTCTAACGAGCTGGCAATTGATGAAGTTATTGTTACAGCAGAGAAAAGAGTTGAAAGTTTACAAGACGTTTCGAAAGCAGTAACAGCTTTAAGTAATGACGAGATTGAAAGAAAAAATATCGTAGATTTTGTAGGTCTTAGCGCTATAGCTCCAGGAGTAACAGTAGCTAAAAACGAAGGCTACAAAACCATTATTTCTATTCGAGGTGTAGGCGATGAAACTAATCAAAACGCAATAGCAGCACCATCCGTTGCTCTGCATATGGATGGTATTTTTATAGCCTCAAAATTCTCTCTGAGAACTGACTTTATAGATCTAGACAGGATAGAAGTCTTAAGGGGTCCTCAAGGCACATTATTCGGTCAGAACTCAACAGGCGGAACAGTCAATGTCATAAATACTCTTCCCTCATTTGACGAGCTCAATGGAAAGGTTGATTTAACACTAGGTGACTATGACTTAGCAAAAGCCAGAGGAGGAATTAATATTCCTCTAACAGATTCTATCGCCACTCGCTTTTCTTGGGTGACAACTGATCAAGATGGGTTTTCAGAGAATTTGGTGAATGGCCAAGATTTAGATGATACAAATCACACCACCCTCAGATCAGATTGGCTCTTCGACCTAAGTGAAACGTCTAGCCTTAGACTATTTGCACAATTTTTTGATGCTGAAAATAATGGAGCGGCTATGAAAGGCCTTGACGATCCAACTCCAGATCCTAGACAGCTCAGGCAGGACTCTCCATCGGTTTATGAACTTACATCGGAAATATTTGCTGGGATCTTCAATACCGACTTAGGTTTTGCTAACTTAAAGATACTTGCAAGTATGCAAGAAGATGACATCTACGTAAGCAGAGATAACGATAGGCATAACTTTGGAGACGTTCATGCTAACGGACCCATGGCTGGCTTTCCATACAACAGAGCAGAATACAGACCCGAAACTTCTCTTGTTGAGACAACAACTTTTGAAGTTAATTTAATCTCAAATGAGCCTCTGTTTGGTAATACTGACTGGATATTAGGTGCATTCTATTTCGATCATGAAATTGAAAATAATATCTATGAAGTAAAAGACGTAAATAATAATAAACAAGCTGATCTTATGGATGGTCAATTTACTCCATACGTACATGATCCTATTTGTGCCAGCAATCCTTTCGCCGGACCATGTTTTGCAGCATACGATGCTGAACTTGGATTTGTTTCTGAAGCTTACCCTACAAGAGAATCTCAATCTATTTATGGACAAGCAACAGTGAATCTTGATGAATCTAACCGTGTGATATTCGGTTTAAGATATACCGAAGATGAGTTTGCTAGTGATGTAACTAACTTCTTTGGACTCCAAACATTTTCACCTTCAGATGATTTAGATGAAACTACTGGAAGATTGGCTTATGAGCGCGATCTCAATGAAGATACGATGGTTTATGTTTCTTATACAAAAGGATTTAAGCCTGGAGGCAGCAATTTAACTTACGGATATCCTATGGATAATGAAGGTTTTGGAGCCGCTCCGGCCCCTCAACTAATTTTTCCAATATTTGATAGTGAAATGATTGATGCTTTCGAAGTAGGTCTGAAGTCTGATTTCCTTGATGGCCGAATGAGAGCAAATGTTTCTGCCTTTACATATGAGTATGAAAATCTCCAATTCCAATCAACAGATCCAGATATCTATAGAGGAGGAGTAGCCAACATACCTGAATCCGAGATGAAGGGTCTAGAGTTAGAGTTAATTGGATTAGTTTCTGAATCTTTATCATTTGATTTGCGA
>Ga0208130_1001648_pt1 | contig 10681 bp, 17 predicted proteins | sample ETNtaG_31_FD_185771 | JGI IMG/M metagenome (GOLD analysis project Ga0208130, IMG submission 185771) | Marine microbial and viral communities from oxygen minimum zone, Eastern Pacific Ocean - ETNP201310SV78 (SPAdes) (version 2) | ecosystem: Environmental > Aquatic > Marine > Oceanic ...
AATCCCACAATGGGAATGAAAGAAGCATTTGAAGAGATTGGTGGAACAATTTTAGAGGTTGCAGAACTATCTGATGATTCTGAGGATAAGAAGAAAGAACTACTTGAAAAAAGTAGAGAGAAAGACATTGAACAAGGAAGAATTCCAGGTAGACTTGGTGAAGCAATGAGTCCAAAGGAGATTCAACTCCAAAAGAGAAGATCTCAAATTGATATGATGATTGCAAGAGATAGAAGAAGAGAAATAGCAAAAGCAGCAAACAATAAGAATCAAGAAGCACCTACTAAAGCAGTTGGTGAAGGTTATGCTCCTGGTGATATTGATCAAAAGGTTGGTGCTGTAACTGCAATCCCTAAGAAGGAACAGGATGCTGCTAGAGCAAGAATACTTGCTAAAGCAAAAGCAAAGCGTGAGAAGATGGAGGAAGAAACAGAGGATTCATTGAGAGATAAGCGTCAGATGTATGGTGGTGTTGATGGTAATGTGGATTATCGTAGACCTCCCAAGAATACCAATACTAATTTTGGTAAGAAGAAACCATCAGGTATGTCTGCGCTTGATGTAGTTAAAGCACAAATCCGTGCCAAGCATGGTAAAGGTGCAATTATGGATACTAAGAAAAAGTAATGCCTGCCGTATCTAAAGCACAGCAGAAATTCTTTGGAATAGTTCGTGCCATCCAAAAAGGTGAGATGGCACCGACTACTCCTGAGACTGCTAAGGCAGCTGCTGATATGAAGAAGAAAGATGTAAAGGACTTTGCCTCAACTAAACACAAGGGTCTTCCTGATAAAAAGGTGACAAAAGAAGCACAAGACTTTTCTCAAAGAGATAAGATCATGAAGAAAGCAAAACCTCTTCATAAACATCTTTATAAAAATCTTCACAAGGGAGATACTAAGGGAGATGTGAATGAGTCTGGGGGAAAAACATTTAAAGAGTTTTTAGGGAATATATAGAATATATACCAAGAGGTTATTATGCTATCTTTTCTCCTTCCTTTAGCATCGAAGGTTATTTCTGATGCTGTTTCCAAGATTCCTGAGAATGAGGAACTTGGCGAAAAACTGATTGACATTTGTCTGGTAATCCTGGGCAAAGCGGTCAAGTTGACCAAAACTGACATGGATGATCAACTCTTGGAAGTTGTCACTAAGGCAATTAAAGCAAGAGAAGAAGCATCTGAATAGGGGTTTTCTTTTTTATAAATATCTTATAGCAAATTAATTTATCGAGAAGAGAACATGGCACTCTGGGGAAATAATGATAACCTGAACTCAGCCGGTACTGTGGTCCTTAACTACAGCACTGGTGTAGTAACTGGTACAGGAACTACTTTTGGTGCAGCAGGTGCTGGACACACTGAAGCACGAGTTGGTGATATCATTCGATTTGGAATTAGAGATGGTGAAACATCCAATGGATTCACCACTTATTTTGGTGATGCTGTAATTGTCAGTATTGCAAGCGCAACTCAACTGACAATCGGGTCAACTGCAAACTTAACTGGTGGCGCAATCGGACCAATTGGTACATCATTTACAATTTCTCAATGTCCTAAGTCTACTGTTCTTAACTCTGCATATAGTCAGGTTGACAGTGATTCTGATAAATTTGTCTATGGCGTTGCCCAAGGTGGATCTGAGACATCTAACGGTGGACAGTATGAAACGGGTGTAGGCTGGGTTGGCATTCAAACTTATATGGATAATGAGGGTAATTTGAGAGTTAAGAAAGAAATTCTTGTTGCGATGTCTGGTATCAGCACTGGTAACGTACCTGCTTTCCCTGACGCTAAGTAATTGATATGTGATGATATATGATTTTCAATGAATTGAATGAAGATAACTTTTTGTTATTCGCCATTAAAAATTATCAAAACCCCCAAGCTGTTACAAGAGAAGATTTTGATCGTGATTTAAATCACTTCAAATACATTAAACGTTTATTAAAACGATATAAGAATACGGGTCAACTCAAGACTCATCTTCTCTTAAACCATTTTATTATTCTGTATAATATTTTTGGTGAAGCAACAACTCCAATGTTGTTCTTCAAGATAGAACAGGATCTTTGGTCCTGTATGAAAACATTTATTATCTTTCTAGGAAAACTTCCTGAAAGTCCTAAGACTTATATTCATGATGTTCAAGTAGACATCTACTGTTTATCCGAACTCTATAAAATCTACAATGGAAAAGAAGACTCTTGACAAGATAATCAACTTAATTCGTCTTCGCGAACAAGTAGCACCTCCTACTAATAATGTTGGTAGTGGAAACATTGCTGGCACAGTGGAGGCAGGTGATGATCCACCTGTAAGAAAGAAAAAGAAGTATATCTATCAGAAGGGTATAAGAAAACTTTGGAAACCGAAAGATGGCTGAGCAAGTAAAAGTAGCTATCCTAGAAGAACGGCTTGGAAACTTTGAGGCAATTGTTACTAAATTAGACTCAGCAATCGAAAAACTTGCTGAGGTAAATAACAATGTGTCGCGTATGTTAGCGGTTCATGAGGAAAGAATATCGAAGCAAGAAGACATCGACGCAGTGCTGTTTGATAAGATCGACAAACTCCGTGATAAAATGGACAGCGATCATGACAGCACTACTAAACGATTATCATTATTGGAACGGAAACTTTGGATTGGCATCGGAGCACTGGGAGCAGTTCTGATATTTACTAATCCACAAGCAATTAAAACTTTAAGACCCTTGTTATCCTCCGCTGAGAGTGCTATAATAGTTCCAGCGGTTGCCTATGTGAATGGATCATATTGATTCCAAGTTCATTGGACTTGTATCCTCGCGTCTTCAAAAATTTAAAAGAGTAAAATCAAATCTGTATAATTTCAGATGCCCAATCTGTGGCGACTCTAAGAAAAATAAGAGCAAGACAAGAGGGTATTTGTATACTGTAAAAGCAAATACAAATTTCAAGTGTCACAACTGTGGTGCTTCAATGTCGTTTAATAACTTTTTAAAAGAGATTGATCCTGGCATCCATAAACAATACACTATGGAGAAATTTAAGAGTGGTCATACTGGAAGAAATTTTGTAACTGAAGAACCTGTCTTTAAATTTGAGGCACCTAAGTTTAAAAAGAAAATTAATCTTCCTAAAGCATCTGAGAGCCCTAGATCCGCAGGGTACTTGACTGCTAGACACCTTGATCCAGAAAACTTTTACTACGCAGAACATTTCAAAGAGTTTACGAATAGTATTAAACAAACCTTTGATGATACACGATATGAAGAGGAAAGGATTATAATTCCTCTATACTATGAAAAAAACCTTATCGGTTTTCAGGGTAGATCTATAAAACCTAACCCTATTAAATATATCACAGTGATGATTAATGATGACTCGCCAAAAATCTATGGATTGGATAACATCAAAAAGGATGCGCCAGTTTACGTCACCGAAGGTCCTTTCGATTCCACGTTCATTCGCAATGCGATTGCTATGTGTGGAGCTGACGCTGATGTTAGTCGCTGGGGGATTAGCAATCCTGTGTGGATCTATGATAACGAACCAAGGAACCGGGAAATCGTCAAGCGAATTGGAAACACTATTGATAAAGGAGAATCTGTAGTCATCTGGCCTGAAAGCATAGATGATAAAGATATAAATGATATGGTGATGTCTGGACTGGACGTTCAGTCTGTGATAGAATCAAATACATATTCTGGTCTAGAAGCAAAACTTAAATTTACAACCTGGAAGAAAATATGACCAACGGCACCAAAGTAAAAAAGAGAGATGGGAGAATTGAACCTCTTGATCTAGAAAAGATGCATCTCATGGTAGAAGAGGCATGTCAGGGTCTTGCAGGGGTGTCTGCAAGTCAAGTTGAAATGAAGTCGGGTATTCAATTTTATGATGGAATTACTACTGCTGAAATTCAAGAAATTTTGATTAAAGCAGCAAGTGATCTAATTGATCTTGATCATCCCAATTATCAATTTGTTGCTGCACGTCTTCTTCTGTTTTCCTTGAGAAAAAGTCTATATGGAAAGATGAGGGAACTTCCTCATCTTGAAGCACATATCATGGATTGCACTGCCAAGGATGTATATGATAAAGACATCTTTTCTAAGTATTCTAAAGAAGAGATTGATAAAGCAAACGGATTCATTAATCATGGCCGTGACTTTGATTTTACCTACGCTGGTCTGAGACAGGTTGTGGATAAATACCTAGTCCAAGACAGAAGTGGTGGTGGAGTTTATGAAACTCCCCAGTTCATGTATATCATGATCGCGCTTACCATTTTCCGCGAATATCCTAAGGATACGCGGATGTCATACGTCAAGAGGTACTATGACGCAATCAGCAAGCACAAACTCAACATTCCAACACCGATCATGGCAGGGGTCAGAACACCCTTGCGTCAATTTGCATCTTGTGTTCTCGTTGATGTTGATGACACCCTCGATAGTATCTTTAGCAGCGATATGGCTATTGGTAGGTACGTCGCACAGAGGGCTGGTATCGGTATTAACGCAGGCAGAATCCGTGGGATCAACTCTAAAATCAGAGGTGGAGAGGTACAACACACAGGCGTTGTCCCCTTCCTTAAAAAGTTTGAAGCAACTGTCAGATGCTGTACACAAAACGGTATCAGAGGTGGTTCTGCTACAGTTCACTTTCCTATCTGGCACCAAGAAATAGAAGATATCTTAGTTCTTAAAAACAACAAAGGAACGGAGGATAATCGTGTCAGAAAACTTGACTACTCAATCCAGATTTCAAAACTTTTCTACGAACGTTTCATTCAGAATGGAGAGGTTAGCCTTTTCTCACCGCATGATACGCCGGGCCTTTATGATGCTTTTGGGACTGATAAGTTTGACGACTTATATGTTCGTTACGAACGAGATGAGTCTGTTCCTAGAAAAACTGTCGGGGCACAAGAACTAATTCTTAATTTACTCAAGGAAAGAGCAGAGACTGGTCGTATCTACATCATGAATATTGACCATTGTAATAGTCACTCTTCTTTCAAAGACAAGGTAGAGATGAGTAATCTGTGTCAGGAGATTACTCTGCCAACATATCCACTCCAGCATATTGATGATGAGGGTGCTGAGATTGCTTTGTGTATTTTGTCTGCTATCAATGTAGGTAAAATCACTGCGGCAGGTGGAGACAAAGAACTTGAGGATCTTTGTGATCTATCTGTCCGTGGACTGGAAGAATTGATTGATTATCAGGATTATCCTATTGCAGCTGCAGAACGTGCTACAAAGGCACGTAGATCGCTTGGAGTTGGGTTTATTGGACTTGCACATTATCTTGCTAGATTAGGATTTAAATATGACTCTCAAGAAGCATGGGATGCTGTCCATGGTCTTTCTGAGTCTTTCCAGTATTACCTATTGAAGTCTTCAAATCAAATTGCAAAGGAAAAAGGATGGTGCCATGACTTTGGACGCACCAAGTATGCTGATGGAATTCTTCCAATAGATACATACAAGAAGGATGTAGATGAAATTAGTTCGATCGGATTAGAACATGATTGGGAATCTCTTAGGGCATCTATCAACGAGTTCGGTTTACGGCACTCAACATTGTCCGCACAAATGCCTTCAGAGAGCAGTTCCGTTGTGTCAAACGCAACAAATGGAATTGAACCTCCTAGAGACTACCTGTCCATTAAAAAATCAAAGAAGGGCCCTCTTAAGCAGATTGTTCCACAATACGGAACTCTGAAAAATAATTACACTCTTCTTTGGGACATGGAATCAAATCGTGGTTATATCAATGTTGTTGCTGTCATGCAAAAGTTCTTTGATCAAGCAATCAGCGGTAATTGGAGTTATAATCCTGAGAACTATCCGGACAATGAAGTTCCTGTGTCTGTAATGGCACAAGACTTTTTGACTACATATAAGTACGGTTGGAAAACCAGTTACTATCAAAACACCCACGACATGAAGAGTGATGATGTAATTGATACCTCAGAAAAATCAAATACAGAATTAGAAAATCTTTTAGATAGTTTAGAACAAGCCGAGGAGGGAGAGTGTGAATCCTGTGCAGTTTAAAATTTCATCCGTAGAGGACAATAATATGACTAAAGTTAAGGGCATGACGGTCTTTAACACTGAACAAGTTAATACTAAAAAACAACCGATGTTCTTCGGTAAACCTCTGGGTATTCAAAGATATGATTCATATAAGTATCCTATCTTTGATAAACTCACCACACAACAATTAGGATACTTCTGGAGACCAGAAGAAGTTTCGCTGCAGAAAGATCGTGGCGACTATCAATTACTTCGCCCAGAACAAAAGCATATCTATACTTCTAACCTCAAGTATCAGATTATGCTTGATTCTATTCAGGGTCGTGGTCCTGGTATGGCATTCATTCCATACTGCTCTCTGCCTGAGTTAGAAGCGTGTATGGAAGTTTGGGGATTCATGGAAATGATCCATAGTCGCTCCTACACTTACATTATCAAGAACGTCTATGCAGACCCCTCAGAGGTCTTTGATAAGATTGTCACTGATGATCGCATCCTGGAACGTGCTGCAAGCGTTACAGGAGCATATGACGAGTTTCTGAACCATGCTCACCAGTGGGACACTGGCAACATGTGGACCGATGATTTTAGAGGTTCACCATCAGCAGCTTGGGAAATTAAAGAGGTCAAGAGAAAACTTTATAGGGCAGTTGCAAATGTCAATATCTTGGAAGGAATTCGGTTTTATGTTTCTTTTGCTTGCAGCTTTGCTTTTGGTGAACTTAAACTCATGGAAGGTTCAGCAAAAATTATCTCCCTTATTGCCAGGGACGAGAACCAACATCTCGCCATCACCCAAAACATTCTAAACAAATGGAAGAGTGGTGATGATCCTGAAATGAAGCAAATCATGAAGGAAGAAGAGGAGTGGACTTACAAACAGTTTGATCTTGCTGTCAATGAAGAGAAGCGTTGGGCAGATTATCTGTTCAAAGATGGATCAATGATCGGTTTGAATGATAAACTTCTTCAGCAGTATGTTGAGTGGGTTGCTAATCGTCGTTTGAAGGCACTAGGACTTAAACCACAATATGATATTGCAGCTTCTGCTAATCCACTTCCCTGGACTCAACATTGGATCTCATCCAAGAGTCTGCAAGTAGCACCACAAGAAACCGAGGTAGAAAGTTATGTCGTCGGTGGAATCAAACAAGATGTCGAGAAAGATTCCTTTACAGGATTCCAACTCTAAGTTGGAAAAATACATAGAAGCAAAAAAATGTGACGATTTTATGTTTGAGAATCGTGACTTTGATGACAATGTAGATGTGGAGTGCTTAAATAGGGGAAAGTAATCTTCCCCTATGCCTAAGAATCAATTGAATAAAGAGGAACTGAAGGTTCGCATTTATAAGTTAAAAAATAAAGTAGATGATGAACCTAAAACTGTATGGCAAGGAGAGAAAGATCTAGCACATAAATACCTCAACCGGGTATTGGATATACTAGATGAGTATAGGTATTGATTATGAAAATCCATGGATGTATTTGGAGAGACCTTTTACTAGTGATGATGTTTTGGACAACTATGGTTTTGTTTATAACATTACCAATCTCACAAACAAACGACAGTACATTGGGAGAAAGTATTTTTGGCAGCATCGAACGCCTAAAGGAAAAAAACGCAAAGTAAAATCAGAATCTGATTGGAAAAAATATTATGGGTCTTGTCCGGAACTTAAAGAAGACATTGATCGCCTGGGGCGACAAAATTTTAGTAGAACTATCTTGTCATTACATAAAACACCTGGCAAAACAAACTTTGAAGAAACAAGACAGCTCTTCGCCCATAGGGTTCTCACTGAATCCCTTGACACGGGAGGACCAGCATACTACAATAGCAACATCCTCAGCAGATACTTCCGAAAAGACTACTATGATGGAGACTGAAGAAATCGTACTTGAAGTTCGTCAATGGGTTCTTGATAAAGTCAAGAATTATCCCGACAAAAGTATTAACGGATTGAACAATCAAGCAGCAATTATGGCTGAGTTTGAAGAATGGATTGATCCTACAGAAGATTTAGAGGTTGTATCACTTGACGAAATTACAGATGATGAGTATGATACCTATGTTGATGGCATCGAAAGAGCATAATCAACTGCGGTGACCCCCTTGGTAGTTCAGGGTTAGCGGCGATAGGAACTACCATTTGACTCGCTAGCTCAGATGGATAGAGCAACTGCCTTCTAAGCAGTCGGTCGAAGGTTCGAGTCCTTCGCGAGTCGCCTTGCGGGTGTGGTGTAGCGGTAACATGCGAGCCTTCCAAGCTCTTGTCACGAGTTCGATCCTCGTCACCCGCTTGTCCTCTCTTTTTTTTTATGAAATCTTTAAGTGAGTATGAATTTGGGGGACTTGAAAGACATCCCTGTAATATATTAAGATTAATTAGTGAGCTAGAGGGATCTTATCAACTCTGTAAGTTTATGGGTTTTGAAGAGGATATGAAAATCCTTGATGAAATGAAAAAACCATATTATAAACTCTATTTCAAAACAAAAAAAGAAGAAAAATTTAAGGGAGATTAGCTCAGCGGTAGAGCGTTTCGTTTACACCGAAAATGTCACTGGTTCGATCCCAGTATCTCCCATTCCTACCAAGGAGGTCCATGAAAAATGATTACCGTAAGATGCAAAGAATGTAGAAAAGAATTAACTAGTGCCAGTAAAATTCAATTTTGTGGTTGTCCCAACCAAATGAGTGTTGTGGATGATAAAATCGGTGCTATAAACCTTGACAAAATTGTTATGGTAACCAATAATGTAGAGAGAAAAATAGATAGTCATTTTTCTGCTCAAGAACTTCTTTATCAAGAGGAGCGACGTAGACGTAAAGTTCGTAAATTGGACTTTGATATTCGTTAAATAGTGGGGTAGGCAATCTTTCTACCATCATGCACCCTGACGAACTGGCGAACTGGACTAGAATCAAAGAAACATTTGAGGAAAACGGCACAACAGACAACTTCTTTTACAAAAGAGCTTGTGCTATAGTAGGGGGACTACCTGACCCAATGAGTAATTTGCCAAATGTCTCACAGGATGAATGAAATAAAACCAGCACATCATGTCACAAAGGAAGAGTGCCAGGAGATGATTGATGATGCGATTAGACAACATAATCGCAATGCTTCAATCATTAGTATGTTTTTGGGTATTACATTTTTGGCACTTTTTGTAGATGGATTTTTTCGTGTAATTGGAATGATCCCTCCTTTTATGGGAATTGACGTAAACATTCTTCATGAAGTTATAGATAGAGTGAAGGAGGAAGTCTTCAGAGTATTACCCTCATGAAACCTTTAATTTTAGTAGCTTGTTTTTTACCTTTGGGTGTTATTTGGATAGTAATGAAACTTAGTTTGTGGGTTGCAGCAGTCAATGACGAACAGAAGTATGTCCGATCAGAATCCAAAAAACCACATGGACCCTACGTGGCAAATGCATATGCAGATGTTGACGAAGAGGATGAAGAGTATGGAGATCGCACAGATTATAGATGATGCTCTATACCAATATTATGTCGTAGAACAAGGTAAACCTGTGCCTAATTGGAGATACATCAAGGACCAAGATTGGTGGGTTGAGTATCTTAAGAGTTTGGACATCAACCCCAGAAATCCGTGACTTGCCTAAATAAGGTATGAAGGTCTATACTAGACCTGTCGTTCATCCCACACTGAGTGGGACGCAAGTAAGTCGCGGAACGGAGCGTTCATCCCATGCTAATAGAATCACTTCTATATGCGGCACTCAGTTGTCAAGATGCTAGTGCTTTAATGCTTAGGATCACGGCACATAAAGATCTTCCCCCTCTGGTGAAGGTTGAATTGGTTGAGACCGTAAGGGAAGCAACCGAAGTTGAGTGTGATTGGGACGCAAACGACTAAAGGAACGGACCTAAAAATCCAACTACTTTAGGAGTCAGACAAATGAACACCTTAAACTTGATTCGCCGGCAGATCCAAAAGGCATCTGCACTTCACGACGCACAAGTTCTTCATACCACCTATCGTGGTGTGGAGTATGATACTCGTTGCGTAGAATCCAAAGAAACTCACGGCACTTTCTGCTATCGCGGTAAGGCTTACACCAAGTGAGTTGAAGAGAGGGTTACAAACCCTCTCTTTTTTTGTACCTATGTAACGAATACACAAATGTTAGTAAATTAACACAAACTTGACTATATAAATTGGACTTGAGGAATTTATATGCATTAAAACTTTTTGATTATGCAGTTCATTTTTGTGAGGTTACACATGCACAACATTCTTTCCCACAATCAATTGGAGGCCTGGAGACAAACGTTATTTAATGACGATATTAATGAAGCCATAAATGATTATTTCCACTGTCTTGTAGAGTGCGATGAAGATGAAGGCACATGCCGAAGGATTTGCACCGAACTATTAAAATAATTTTTAGAGAGGACTTGACAGTTCTCTCTTTTTTAATTAGAATAACTCTGTTAAGGGTGATGGATAAATAATAGAGTCTAGCTTATACATAATGAAGACCCAGAGTGCAAAGGCTAAAGGTAGAAATCTACAGAAATGGGTAGTAAACAAACTGATAGAAACCTTTGAGATACATCCAGAAGACATCAAATCCTGTTCTATGGGTGCTGGTGGTGAGGATGTAGTCATGG
>Ga0208130_1001649_pt1 | contig 10673 bp, 6 predicted proteins | sample ETNtaG_31_FD_185771 | JGI IMG/M metagenome (GOLD analysis project Ga0208130, IMG submission 185771) | Marine microbial and viral communities from oxygen minimum zone, Eastern Pacific Ocean - ETNP201310SV78 (SPAdes) (version 2) | ecosystem: Environmental > Aquatic > Marine > Oceanic ...
AATCAGATTATACCAAAACACTTTGGGTTTAATTTTTAGGGGTCACTGTAGGTTTCACCCAACCTGTTCAGAGTATATGTTGCAATCAATAAGAAAAAAAGGTGTATTAAGGGGTGTTAAAAATGGAGCTCTAAGAATAATGAGATGTCACCCTTATTCAAAAAGTTTTGGAATAGATGAGGTTTAAATAATGGATTTTAGAAGACTCTTGTTGGCACTTAGCCTAAGTTTTATTTTTATTTTTGTTTGGCAAACTATTTTTATGCCACAACCAGTGCAGCAGGATGCTACAGCTGTAATAACTGACACAGAAAATTTGAGCAAAGCGTATAATAGTACAAATAGTGTTAACAGCGCTTTTGATAATAACACAAAGATGCGTAGCGTTCAATTTGACGATGCCTTTAATATCAAAACTAATTTGGTGTCTGTTGATTTAGTTAATGGAGGTAGCTCTGTTAGTAATCTTATTGTTATTGAGCCTGATCCTTCTAATCAGCAAGATTTTAAGCATAGGGGCTCTTGGAATCAGAACAGTCAAACATATAATAATGTCGCTGTGCAATTAATGTCTGAACAGCAATGTAATCCGTGCCTTTTGGAAAATGGAAAAATTGTTGTGTTTAACCCTGAGTTTAACTACAGCTATGATGAACAAAGCGCTTCTCATACAGTTATAAGCTCTAACTCTTCTGGTATTACCAAAACAACCATTTTACATGACAATAGTTATGTTGTAGACCATGTATTTTCATCATTAAATGTTGCAAACAATTATGAACTTTTATGGAGCGATGGTCTAGAGCCGACAGAAAAAAATATTCAAGAAGACTTAACCTGGTTAAGTGTTTTTGCAGAAAATGATAAAAGCTATTCTGAAGAAATTGTGGGCGATGAAAACGAAATTTTTGCCTACTCTAATGTAGGTTGGGCTGGTATTAAAACGAAATATTTTATAAAAGCAATTACTAATCAACAATACGCAACCAACAAAACAAATAAGGTGTCTTTTGAATCAACAAAATCAACTGTTATTGATGGTGTGGATTTTTTATATACAGATATAAATAATGAGTATGGTGTAGGAAATGAAAACCTGTATGTTTATTCATATATTGGCCCTATTGATACACAACATTTATCAGACAGCAAAACTGAACACCTAGTTCAGTTATTTGGCTTTGGGTGGTTTATAATTGGTTATTTGGCAAAACTAATCTTGTGGTTATTAACCTCTTTGTATGTGTTTATTCCTAACTATGGTATTATATGTATCTTGTTTGCTTTTATCATACGGCTGTTTACGGGTCCATTAACTAAACAGAGCTTCTTATCAAATCAAAAAATGCAAAAAGTTCAACCTAAAATGAAAAAGCTACAAGAAAAGTTTAAAGATGACCAAACTAAGCTTAGCCAGGCAACAATGGAGCTCTATAAAAAAGAGGGTGTTAATCCACTTGGTGGTTGTTTGCCGATTTTGGTTCAAATGCCTTTGCTGATTGCGTTGTTTCAGGTGTTTAGAAAAACAATAGAGTTTAGGGGTGCTGAGTTTTTGCCGTTTTGGATTACTGACTTGTCTCAACCTGATATTATCATACAGCTTCCTTTTATGGCTAATATTCCTGGTTTAGGGTATTTCTTTGGTAGCGGATTAGCTTTATTGCCTATTATTATGGGCGTTATAATGTTCTTAAGTATGCAAATGACAGCCGTTAGCTCTCCAGACCCTTCGGCAAAATTTGCAATGTATTTTATGAATGGGTTTTTTATCTTGTTGTTTAACACCTTTCCATCTGGTTTAAATTTATATTATACTGTTTATAATATCTTAAATTTTTTACAACAACGGCAGCTGAAAAAAATTCAAACTTAGGAGATTCTAGTGGATTATAATAATCAAGACATTATTATAGCACGAGCTACTCCCATTGGAAAATCAGCCTTAGCAATTATTAGATTGTCAGGTTTAGGTTTAAAGGTTGCTATAAGAAAAATAATAAACTGCAAAAACCTAAAACCAAACACTGTTCATCTTAAAAAAATTAATTCTACAAAAGGTACACACGTTATAGATTCCTGTATGGTTGCTTATTTTGAGTCACCCAAATCTTTTACTGGTGAAGATATGTTAGAGATAACCTGTCATGGAAATGATGTCATTGTCCAAAAGATTATCAATGAATTTATTGGTTCCGGAGTAAGGATTGCCTATCCTGGTGAGTTTTCATATAGGGCTTTAAAAAATGGAAAGATTGATCTTATACAGGCAGAGTCTATTGCTACAAAAATCAATCAAAACACGGCCGCATTTGCTGTTGCTTTAGATAATATAGAAAGTGGATATACTTCTAAACAGTTAAAGTTATTAAGAAAAGAGATTTTAGATATTCTGTCCATTATAGAACATGAGCTTGATTTTAATGAAGAAGAGATTAATCACCTTAGTATAGATAAAATTAAAAGCACATTTATTGATATTATAAATAAAATTAGAGCAATAATAAATTATTCATTAGATCTTGAAAAAAAAGAATCTGGATATAAGGTTTCGTTAGTTGGTTTGCCAAATGTTGGTAAATCAACACTTTTTAACAGACTTGTTGGTAAAGATAGGGCAATTGTTACTGATATTAAAGGAACTACGCGTGATGTTATAGAATCACAATTAACATACAAGGGTGTTCCCATAAATTTATATGATACAGCAGGGTATAGAAAAACAAAAGATAAAATTGAAAAAATTGGAGTATCTAAAACAATAGATTGTGCTTTGACTTCTGATATATTGGTTTTTATAGATGATAATGACCCTGTTACACAATATGGAGAGTTTAGCGACGCATTTTCTGAAATCAATAAAATTAAAGCAGTTTTTGTTAAAAGTAAATGTGATTTAAATGGTTCATTTAAAAATGACGCTGATTATATAAGTTTATCCTCGAAAAATGATATTGGTATAGAAAGTTTACTAACAAACTTACTAACAACAATTAAGTCTTTGAATAACAAGGATACTTTTTCTAGTGTTGCTCTATGTAATGCAAGACAAATTAAGCTGCTTGAAGAAATTGAGAGTTTATTTTTAGTTGCTCTTAAAAATTTTGATTTAGGTTTAGATATGGATATAATCGCATCAGAAATAAAAGATGGAGCAAATTTATTTGATGAGCTTCTTGGAAAAATGACGTCTGATGAAGTTTTAAATAAAATATTTACGGGGTTTTGTGTTGGAAAGTAAGATAGTTATAGCTGGTGGTGGTCATGCTGGTATTGAGGCGGCTTCAATAATATCAAAGATGGGTCTAAAATCTATTATAGTAACTTTAGATTCTTCAGCAATAGGAAGAATGTCGTGTAATCCTGCTATTGGTGGGTTGGCTAAGGGCCATCTTGTTAAGGAAATAGATGCCCTTGGTGGATTAATGGGCCTTATCGCTGATAAGTCTACTCTACAAAATAAAATATTAAACAAATCAAAAGGAAGAGCAGTTTGGTCTCCTAGATCACAAATTGATAAAATAAAATACACTGCTATAGTTCAAAAAAATATTGCTGATGACCCTAATATTGAAGTAATTGAAGATGAGGTTGTTGATTTTGAGACAAAAGATAATAAAATAATTTCTACAATATTAAAGAATGGCGATCCCATTAACTCATGCGCACTGATTATAACCTGTGGGACTTTTATGTCTGGTTTAATTCATATTGGAAATAAGCAGTATAAGGGTGGCAGAATTGGTGAAAAAAGATCTTATGGGTTAACTGAATCTCTTATAAAGCACGGATTTACTGTTGGTAGGCTTAAAACAGGCACACCACCAAGGCTTAATAAAAACTCAATTGATTTTAGTAAACTAGAAATAGCTAGCGGAGAAGGAGACCCTATGCCTTTTTCAATGTTTACTCCACAGCCCTATAAACCTAAGAATATAGACTGTTACTTGGCATATACAACTAAAAAAACACACCAAATAATTAATAATAATATTCATCTATCATCTATGTTCGCTGGGAATATTGAGGGGGTTGGTCCTAGGTATTGTCCTAGCGTAGAAGATAAGGTTGTGAGGTTTGCTGATAAGGATAGGCATCAGCTTTTTTTGGAGCCTGAATGGGAGAGTGCAAACCAAATCTATGTAAATGGTTTTTCAACCAGCCTGCCTGAGAATGTTCAAAAAGATGCTTTGAGATCTATCCCTGGATTGGAGGGGGCAACCTTTATAAGGCCTGGTTACGCCATTGAGTATGACTATATTCCTACATATCAGCTAAAAGCTACCTTAGAATCAAAATCAATTTCTGGCCTTTATTGTGCAGGGCAAATAAATGGCACCTCTGGTTATGAAGAAGCTGCTGCCCAAGGTTTAATGGCTGGTGCAAATGCTGCCCTATCTTACAAAAAAGAATCACCGCTTATATTAAGCAGGTCTTCATCATACATTGGTGTGCTTATTGATGATTTAATTACGAAACATATTGATGAGCCTTATAGAATGTTTACTTCTAGAGCCGAAAACAGACTTTCATTACGTGCAGACACTGCGTCTTTAAGACTGTGTGATATAGCCATAAAAAACAATATGTTAAACAAAGAAGAGCAGACTGCATATAAAACATTTTTACACGCTTATAACGAGCTGTATGCTTTTATAAAAAGTTCCAAAATTACATACAACAATAAGAAAATACATTTATTTGATTATGTTAAGCGCCCTGAAGTTCAGTTAAAAAGTGTAGAAGATGATAATCTCTCAAAATATCTAAGCAAGTTTGGTAGTGATGTAATTTTTTCTGTTGAAACAGCTATTAAATATGAGGGTTATGAAAAAAGGGAGCTCGAGAGAATTGAAAAGATTAAAAAATTAGACGGCCTCTTAATTCCTAAACAAATAAACTACGCTGATGTTTCTAACCTATCTTCAGAATCAAAGGAAAAGCTATCCACTGTAATGCCTGAAACGTTAGGACAAGCAAGCAGAATTTCTGGCGTTCGCCCTTCTGATGTTGCTGTTTTATCTATTTATTTAACAAGCCAGAAATAGTTTCACGTGAAACAAAATATAAACCTTAAAAACATAGCTAAACTTTCATTGCAAAACGAAAATCTTTCTCCGCTAAACGCTGTTGACCTTTCTTTGCTTTCTCAGACAAGTGGGGTTATATGTGTTAGCAAAAACGAATATGCTGAAATTGTTTCCTCTTATGCTCTTGTTCTAGATCGTCCAGAGGTTTTAGTTTTGCCGCTACAAGAGGAGCGCGCCAATGTTGATGGTTTTATAAGCATTTATGATAAGTTATTAGAAAAGTTTTCGTGGTACGCTAACAATAGTTTTGATGGTGTTTCTCTAATTATTGCAATTAAGGGTTGTGATAACTATTATTACAAACACACAGAGGATGGAGTTATAATTGATGGTTCCAGCACATATGATGATGCTGTAGCTAAGCTAAAAAAAGTTGGATATGAAAGAGTTGATTTTATAGAAAGCCCAAAACAATATTGTCTAAAGGGTGGAATAATTGATATTTACTCGCCTTTGAGTAGCTTTCCTTATCGTGTTTGTTTTTATGAGGGGGATTTTTCAATTAAAAATTATAATCTTTCTACTGGCCTGTCTTTGGATGGCTCTGTAAAACATATAGTTCTTTTTAAAAGCTCACAAAAAATGTTGTCTATAAGTTTAAAAAAAATTCTTGAGGAAAAAAAATATACACAAATATTACAGACGACTGCGCATAAAAAAAGAGGGTCGCTTTTAGCTCCTGTCAGTTATAATAGGTTGGTTTCTAAAAAAGATAAAACAATCTATTCTGATTCTTTGTTTTTTTCTGCGTATAAATATAAAGACCTATTTATTGTTCCTAACCATTATAAAGTCTCCACGAAAGAAACCGCACAACAAGAAGATGTGGCTCTTGAGGTTGGGGATGTTGTTTGTCACGAAGATTTTGGGGTTGGTGTTTTAAAGGGTTTTGTTGGGTTTTCAGATGAAGATGGAGAGGATTTTGTTAAAATTCAGTATGAAGATGCCCTGGTTCAGCTTAGTGTTAAAAGTTTATATAAACTGTCTTTTGTTTCACGTGAAACAGGTCAGGACATAAAATTAAATTCTTTAAACAAGAGGGGTGTTTGGGGGCGAAACAAACAAAAGCTCTCTAATGTTGTTGATGAGAATGTAAAAGAATTGATCGATTTTTACACAAACAAAAACAAATCATACAGACCCCCATATGTTAGTGGTGGTGGTGTTGAGAAGGATTTTATAGCCAACTTTCCATATGAGGACACCAAAGACCAGCAGGTTGTTTGGTCTGAAATAAAAAGAGATTTAGAAAAAGATGTTCCAATGTATAGGCTTGTGTGTGGTGATGTGGGGTTTGGTAAAACAGAGCTTGCTATTAGGTCTGCTTTTAGGGTTGTGGTAAACAAGGGGAGGGTGCTTGTTATGGCGCCAACGTCTGTTTTAGCTAGACAGCTCTTTGAGGTGTTTCATTCAAGGTTAGATACGTTTGGTGTTGTTGTGGCTTTATATACTGGAGCTTGTTCTACAAAGGATAGGAACAAGAACAAGGGTTTATGGGAACAGGGTTTGGTTGATGTTTTGGTTGGAACAACATCTCTAACTTATGATGTTGTTTTTATTAAGTTTGCATCGCTTATAATTATAGATGAAGAACATAGGTTTGGCGTAAAAGATAAAGAGGGTTTTTTAGAGGGGTACAACAATAAAGATGTGTTAATGATGTCTGCAACCCCCATTCCTAGAAGTTTGAATTTAAGTTTATCTGGTCTTAATGATATTTCAACCTTGGGCACCCCTCCTTTTTCTAGAAAACCAATTCAAACGTTTGTTAGCTATTTTAATGATTTGCATATTAAAAGATCCATAGAGTATGAGCTAAATAGGGGTGGCCAAGTGTTTTTTGTTCATAACAATATATCTACTATGATTTCAATCAAAGCTTTTCTAGGTCGTCTGCTGCCTGGTGTTACAGTGGTTATTGCACATTCAAGGGTTGGTCAAAAAGAGCTTAAAAACAACCTTCTTTCATTTGTTTCTAAAAGGGCAGATATTTTGTTGTGCACTTCTATTATTGGCTCTGGTATAGATATTCCAAACGCAAACACTATAATTATAAATGGTGCACACAAGTTTGGTTTAAGTCAGCTTCATCAAATAAGGGGGCGTGTTGGTAGATCTAGCGTTCAAGCTTATGCATATATGTTAATACCGGAAGGGGTTGTCTTGTCTTCAAGAGCAAAAAAAAGGTTGTTAACTATAGAAAAAAATGTTTCTTTAGGTTCTGGATACCATATTGCTAAGTCAGATCTTAATATAAGGGGCGGTGGTCTTTTGTTTGGTTTTCAACAAAGCGGTAAGGCTTTTGATTTTGGTTTTGAGTTTTACTCTAAACTTATGTCAAAATCTCTTGAAAAGTTTTCTGGTTCTTCTTTGCAAAGTTTTGTTAATAATTTTGTTTATAAGGTGGATTTTCCTGTGTTCTTATCTTCTAATTACATTAAAAGTGGTTTTGAAAGGTTAAGGTCTTACAGGTTGTTGAACAGCCTATATTCAGAACAAAAAATAATACAATTTAAAAATAATCTTGTTGATTCTTATGGTTCTGTTCCTGATTCTGGACAAAACTTGATTAATTTGAGGCTTTTGATGGTGTGTTGTTTTGGGTTAGGGCTTGTTTCAATTGTTGTTGAAAAAAACTCTAGTGAGTTTGCTTTTAATAGTTCTTTTAACAGGGGTGAAGATTTGTTTAAATTCCTTTCATTAAATAGTGAAAGGTTTGGTATGGTCTCATATGCTTTTGATCAAAAGGAACATATTACCCTTTTAAAGATTAAATATAGTGAAGAGTTAATTTTAAGTGGAGGTTATTTTGTTGATTTTGTTAAATCTTTTAGCGAGTTTAAATAGGTGTTGTTTGTCACTAGTTCTGTTTGTTTCTTTTTTGTTTTGCTCTAATAGTTGGGTTGCAGAGTATGATGGTCATGTTTGGTATGAGTCTGATTTTTATAGGTTTTATCCTGAACATGATTGGAGTGTGGTTAGTGATGAAGATACAAAAAATAGTATTTTGACAGCCTTTTTAAAACAAAATATAGCTGCCCAACAAGCTTTGTCCTTAGGGTTGAATTATTCTTTTGATGTTGATAAAAAGATAGTCGCTCGTCATAAAATGTTGTTGGTTAATGAGTATTATATGCGCCATTTTTTAGGTTCTTTAATCCCCTACTCTTCCCTGGTTTTTTGTGGTGAACACTTAAAAAATGAGGTTTATGCAAAACATATTTTATTTCCTCTTAGTGAGGGTGTAAACAAGGACTCTTTATATAGCGTGGCCTCTTCTGTTAAAGACTCTGTATTAATGGGTTTTAAATTTTCTGATTTAGCTTTAAAGCATTCTTCAGACCCCTCTGTTGGTGTTAATGATGGTTCTTTAGGGTGGGTGCAGATTGGGAAGACGGTTCCATCTTTTCAAACAGCCCTATTTTCTTTGTGTGTGGGTTGTTTGGGGGTTGTTGAAACTGATTTTGGTATTCATGTTGTTGGTGTGGACTCAGTTAGGTCTTCCCACTACAACAGCATGGATAAAAACCTGTATGATGACTATGTTTTTAGGTTTGCTAGCGCGTATATTGAAGAGAGTTTAAAAGAGGTTGCCGCTTTACATGATACGCTTTTATTAAAAAATGAAAATATAGTTTTTAATGATAAGGCTTTATTGGGGTTGGTTTCTTTATTAGATGATGAGCTTTTAAAAAAGGGTGGAAAAAGAAATGATGTTAACCTTTCTGATGTTTTGAAATCCTACCAAAAAGTTTTAGTTTCTTATAAGGGTGATTTCTTAAGCGGGGCTTGGTTTGCTAATAAAATAGAAACAACTTTGCACAGGTCCGCTTTTTATTCTTCTTTAGATGAAATTAAAAACGACTTTAAGATGATTTTGTTGCGAGATATTGTTTATAATAAAGCTCTTGGTTTGGGTTTACAAAACAACTATTCTTTTAATTCTCAATATCTACCTGTTAAGCTAGGTGTGTATGAAAAGGCTTATATGGGCTGGTTGGTTGAAAGTGTTAATCCTCCAACACAAGATGAAGTAGAAGCTTATTACAGCCAAAACAACAGGGGTGTCAGCTTACAAAAACAATATAAGTCGATTGAAACTATTTTGTTACAACAAAAACAAAAAGATATTAAGTTGTTATATGAAGAATCAATAAAAAACAGGGAAAACATTAAAATTAATGTGGAGTGGTTTAATGGTTAAATGTGTTTGGCTTATACTTTGTGGTTGCCTTTTTACTCAGTTTAGCGTTAGCGGTAAACCTTCAAAAACTGAAACAGTTGATGGTGTGGCGGCTGTTGTGGAAAATAGTATAATTTTAAAAAGTGATGTTATGCAGCAAGCTTTTCTCTTTGCTCAACAACAGGGTGTTGATCCAGCTAAAAATCCTTCTTTTTTTGAGAGTCTTTATTTAGAAACATTAGATCAAATGGTTAATAATTTGGTTCTTTATGAAGCTAGCCTTAAAGACACCAATATTGTTGTAGACCAACTAGTGGTAGAAGAGTCGTTGAATTCTGAAATTAAAAAGAGAATTGAATATGCTGGGTCAGCCAAAAAGTTAGAAGAAATGTTTGGTGAGCCTTTGTCTATGATTCGAGCCAAGCTACGTTTAGAAATAAAAAAAGCAATTAGAGTTGAGAGTTACACAGGAACAATATATCAGTCTGTGGCCCCTAATATTGATGATGTAAAAGATTTTTATAATACATACAAAGATTCTCTTCCCCCTATACCTGAAATGGTTAGTTTTTCAGTGTACGAGTGGCCAGTTTCTGTTGATAAAAACAAAGAAGATGAGATAAGAAGCTTTCTTTTAAAATTAAAAAGTCGCGTGTTAGGTGGTGAAGATTTTTATGCTTTTGCAACAAAGTATTCGGATGACACTGGGTCAGCACCTTCTGGTGGTAGGCTTGGCTATGTTGTTAGAGGTTCTCTTTTTCCTGAATATGAGGAGGTTGCTTTTTCTTTAAGTCCAGGTGAAGTTTCTGATCCTTTTAAAACTGATGTTGGGTATCATATTGTTTTGTTAGAAGATAGGGTTGGTGAAAAAATTAAAACTTCTCATATTTTAAAAAGGGTAGAAAAGGGTGGTGTTGATATAGAAAAAAGCGCTTCTTCTTTTACAAACTTTTTAAGTGAACATAATGTTTATAACTCTGTTGAAAAGTTTGATTCTTTATGTGCTCATAGCTCTTTTGAGAATTCTTCATTTTCTGGAGTTTTTCCCAAAACCCCCTTTTCTTCTCTACCCAATTTTATAGATAAGTCTCTTCTTAAGGATGTTGGTTATAAAGAGTTTTTTTATAATGAGGGTAACCTATACCTTATAAGGGTTTGGGATTATTCAAAAGAGCAAAAAGCTACTCTTGACAACTTCTATTTTGAGCTTTCAAATCTAACTAAAAACCAGCTGATAAACGATAAAATTCTTGATCTTATAAACAAAGAAAAACAAAACTTGTATATTGAAAAGTTTTATTAACATCTTATTATCAACTTGTTCAGTTAAAGTTTTTTATTAAATCTTTTTTGTAAATGGCGGTTTTTTTTACCCTTTGTTTTGATGGTTTTTTTCTTATTAA